>WNFV01000364.1_pt1 | contig 59354 bp, 58 predicted proteins | sample 5400101 | NCBI WGS metagenome assembly WNFV01 (sample SAMN13153361, study PRJNA577476) | soil metagenome | isolation source: 115 cm soil or saprolite under grassland replicate 1 | place: USA:California | collected 2016-06-15
GGTGTGGGGGTCGCGGTCCGGGTGTTGCAGCGCATCCTGGCCCTGACCGCCGCGATCTGGCACAACGACAAGACCGGACAGGCGACTCTGCGGTCGCTGGTTGCCTATGACCACTGACCCCTTGGAATCAATCGTCTAGCCCACCGCTAGCCTGGCGAAGCGTCGGGGCGACCACCGCGGCGACCAGAGCCGCAGCGACGAGGATCGCGCCCAGACCAGCGGCCACCATCCGCCGCCGTGGAACGACAGTGCGCCACGACCGGGTGGAGTTGCGCGCACTGCTGGCGCCCCTTGGCCAGCCGAGGATCTGATCAAGGTCACGGGCGCGGAGCGACTCATCGGGACGTTCGGTTGGCTCGAACACCTGCGGCTTGGCGGCAGCCAGCGCCGTCATGACGTCGTGCTTTGTCTTCATCGACGTTCCCTTCTCGCTGCGACGGGCGTCGGGTCGTGGCCGGGCTGGGTGGTCCACGAGGCGGTGGCGTGCGCTGACGCCTCACCCAGGCGGGCTGCAGCCAGACGCGGCGGGCCCGGTGTGCCCTCATCGGCGTCCGCGACGGCACGCTCCAGGCGACGGCGTGCGCGGTGCAGGCGGACAAGGAACGCTGCCCGCGAGCAGCCGACCACTGCGGCCGCCGCGCGTGAGGACAGGCCGTGCCAGGCCACGAGCGTCAGCGTCTCCTGGTCCTGCGCCGGCAGGCAGGCGAGGGCGCGCAGCATGACCGCGCGTTCCACGACCGCCTCGGCGACATCGCCTTTTTCGTGGTCTGACGTCGCCAGAGCAGCCAGCGCGGCGACCGTCAGCTCCTGCTGGCCCGCTTGCGCGTAGTGCTTGCGAAGCAGGTTACGAGCGACCCCCAGCAGCCACGGCAGAGCCGGGCTCGGGAGATCCCGATGCGCTCCCAGGCAACCAGAAACGTCGCACTGGCAACTTCTTCGGCGACCTGGCGGCTCGCACGGGTCAGCGCATAGGCCAAGACGCGTGGCTGGTATTGGTCATACAGCAGCGTGAACCGCCGCGCGGCATCGGTCACATCGCTCCCTCCGAGGTTGGGACCCACACCCCGAAATACGCAGGAGCAGCCGGATCTTACAGGCCACCTGCGTGCCGACGGCGGGAGCTGCGGTAGAAGCTGACAGGTCCTCGGTAGGAAGCGGCAGTGGGCCGGACCATCTGGCCGCCACCGCCAGCCGAGGCCCCGCACAAGTTCAACCCGGAGGTCGGCCATTGCGCCGGCCGTGCGGTGAACCTCTGTGCGGGTCAGCGCGGGCGGCGGGCTATGGCACGGTTGGTGAGATGGGCGGTGAGGTCAGCGAACGAGATGCCGGCCGCGTCCGCTGCCATCGGCACCAAGCTGGTACTGGTGAGACCAGGTCCGGTGTTCACCTCGAGCACCCAGCAGACGCCATTGGAGTCGAGGACGGCGTCTGCTCTCGACAGATCGCGACAACCGAGGGCGATATGTGCCGACTTGGCGATCTCGAGGCAGCCCGTCGCAACGTCGGGCTCCAGTTCCGCAGGGACGCGGAAGTCGACCGCGCCGTGCGTGTACCGGGCGGCAAAGTCATACCACCCTTCCTTCGGGCGGATCTCGACAGCTGGGAGCGGCGCAAGTCCATCGACGATGGAGAGGGCCAACTCGGTCCCCGCCACGTAACGCTCGAGCAGCACGGTGTCGTCGTACCCGAAAGAGCTCATCAGCGCTGCCGAGAGTTGGTCGGCACGGTCGACGAGCCGGACACCCAGTGCCGAACCACCTCGGTTGGGCTTGACGACCACCGGCAAGCCAAGCTCGTCCATGGCGCGCTCGAGCAACGTGCCCATGCCCAGTTCCCGCAGGGCGCCTTCGGCCACCGGTATCGCCGCGGGCACAGAGATGCCAGCCCTGCCCAGCACTGCCTTGGCCGCGAGCTTGTCGAAGGCGAGCCGGCTGGCGTCGAAGGCGGAGCCGGTGTACGGGAGACCGAGCAACTCGAGCAGCGCGGCCACCGTGCCGTCCTCTCCGAAGCGGCCGTGCATGGCGACGAAGGCCGCGTCGAAGCCACCGGTACGCAGGGACTCCACAAGCTGATCGTCCGCGTCGAGCTCGGCGACGCCGTACCCACGTTCGCGCAGCGCGTCGGTGACCCTTCGGCCCGAGCGCAGGGAGACCTCCCGCTCGAATGACAGCCCGCCGGCGATGACGGCGATTGAGCATTCGAAGCTCACTGCACGCCTCCCCAACCCGTCGACGGGCTGTCGTCGACCGCTCTGGCCATCTTCGGGACCCCGCCGAGCGCGCGGATCAGGTCGAGCTCCTCGACGACCACGCCGGCGAGCCGGCGAACACCCTCGCGGATACGGTCGGGGGCCGGGAAGCAGTACGAGAGGCGAACCTGCGAGCCACCCTGCCCGTCAGCATAGAAGGCGCCGCCGGGAACATAGGCCACACGTGCGGCGATGGCCTTTGCGAGCATCGCACGCGCGTCCAGTTGCTCGGGCAGCTCGAGCCACACGTAGAAGCCGCCTTGTGGCCGGCTCCACCTTGCCCCAGCGGGAAATTCCTCATCCAAGGCATCGAGCATCGCGTCTCGGCGCTCCCGATAGACGTCACGCAACGCCTTCAGGGTCTCTCGCCAGGGATAGTGTGCGAAGTAGCGGTAGGCGACGGACTGCGCAAAGCTCGACGAGCAGAGGTCGGCTGCCTCCTTTACCAGGATCATTCGCTCGCGTAGCGCGGGCGGCACCAGCGCCCAGCCGATGCGCAGACCGGGGCAGAACACCTTGGACAGTGAGCCGAGGTACACGACGTTCTCGGCGTCGTCAGCGCGAAGCGCCGGCGGCGGATCGCGCTCGAAGCCCAGCCGCCCGTAGGGGTTGTCTTCCACGATCAGGATGTTGTGCCGTCGGGCCAGGTCGAGCACGCGCAGGCGTCGCTCTGCGTTCATGGTGACGCCTGCTGGATTGTGGTAATTCGGCACGGTGTAGATGAACTTGACTCGCTTGCCTTCTCTGCCCAGGCGGTCAAGAGCCTCGCTCAGCGCCTCCGGGTCCAGCCCCTCGTCGTCCAGCCGGACGTGCCGCACCTCGACCTGGTATTGGGAGAACGCCGAGAGCGCACCGACGTACGAGGGTCCCTCGGCGACGATCACGTCCCCCGGATCGCAGAACATCCGCGCCAGCAGGTCGAGCGCCTGCTGCGAGCCAGCGGTGACGATGATCTCTCCCTCTGAGGCGTGGATGCCCTCGTAGGTCATCAGCTCAACCAGCGCCTCTCGCAGGCGGGGGTCGCCCTGGCCGCCAAGGTACTGCAGCGATGCCGCGCCTTCCCTGGCCAGTACCTCGGCGACCACCTCGCCGATGATGTCGAATGGCAGCGCGGCGGTGAAGGGCATTCCGCCGGCCAGGCTCACCACCTCTGGCCGGGAGGCGACAGCAAAGAGCGCACGGATCTCTGAGGCGGTCATCGCCCGAGTGCCGTGGGCGTAGCGGTCGAGGAAGGGATCGTCAGCACGCATGGCCGGTAGCATACGTCAGCGGGCCTCCCGCGATGACGCGGCACACTCTCATGCCCCTGGGTTCAGCCTCGGCCGCCCGCGGAGCGGTCTCGTCTTGCTACCCTGGCAGGGCAGACGGGCCACGGGGAACTGCTGCCGTCGTGGCCATGGCGACGCTCGAACGAGGGAGCCGCTCGTGCCCAGACCTTCCCCATGGTTGCTGCGGCGTGTCGGGAAGGGCTTCCTTCTCGGCACAGTCGCTGGGCTACTCTGGGGCCTCTGCGCCATCCCGCGCCGCGCGCGGGTCGTCGTTCGGGGAGCCGGGTAGTCGTGGGCCGCAAGGTGGTTTCTCTCAACCTCGATACGCTCGACCTGTTGCCGGAGCCGTGCAGGAAATGCGTGTTCTGGGAGCTTGGTCCTAAAGCGCGCCCGCGCGGATCCGAGGAGGCTGGCCTCCAGAAAGAGGCATGGCTGTCGTCAATCGTGCTCGAGTGGGGCCCCGCGGGCCACGTGCTGCTGGTGGATGGCGAGCCGGCCGGGTACTCGCTCTACGCGCCCGCCCGCTTCCTCGAGCAGGCCAGCTCCCAGGCCGCGAGGCCGGTGAGCCGGGACGCCGTACTGCTTGCGACCCTCGCCGTGGCGCCTGAGTTCGAGGGCCAGGGCATCGGCCGCGTCCTGCTCCAGGTGATGGCCCGTGACCTGATAAAGCGCAAGGTGCGAGCGATCGAGGCTTTCGCCGATCGCGTCTGGACCGGGCGCAACTGCCACGCCCCCGTTCAGTTCCTGGAGGCGTGTGGGTTCCAGGTGGTGCGTGAGCACCCTCGCTATCCCCTGCTTCGCATGGACCTCCGTACGGTCCTGCGCTGGAAAGATGCGCGCGAAGCCGCGCTCGAGGCACTCAGGGTCCCGGCCCAGGGGCAGCCGGCCCTCCGGCCGGTGCCCTCGACCAGAAACTCCACGAGCCCGGCTCCTTGAGAGGCCGGGCCCGCGAGTGCAGTTGGTCGTAAGTGCAACTGGTGAGGGGTATCGAGCGTTTGTCTCAGCCGACGAACTCGGAGAGCTCCGCGACGAGGTCGCGCTTTGAGCTGAAGCCGATCACGCGCTTCTTCTCAACACCGCTGACGAACAGCATCAGGGTCGGAATGCTCAGAACCCCGTAGCGCCGTGCCACGTCGGGGTTCTCGTCGACGTTCAGCTTGGCGATCGTCAGTTTCCCGTCCCGCTCCTTGCCGATCTCCTCCAGAACGGGCGCGATCATCTTGCAGGGGCCACACCACTCAGCCCAGAAGTCGACGAGGACCGGTGTATCAGACCGAAGGACATCGGTCTCGAACGTGGCGTCGGTGACGGCTTTGCTCATATGTCCGGTGCCGTTGAGGGGGTCTCCCCTCGGCACCTCCACCTCCTTGAACTCGTGAGCCCTGGCGAGTCATCGACTCGAGCGCTGCCCGGTGTCGATAGACCGCCACGTGACGGTTAACGGGCACTCGGGTACCGGCTATTCCGGATCCTCTGATCTCAGGTGGATACGGCGCCTGAGGCGCTCCTCGTGCCGTCCTATACTGCCCCAGTCGCTTGCCTCGTAATCATCGGAGCGATTGACCGTGCGTCCCTTCCCTCGCTACACCCTCGCCGTGATGGCTGCGTTCGTTGCCTTCGAGCTGTGGGTGCCCCTGCTCGCGACCGTTCTGCGGGCACTCGCGGGTCCTACCGTCCCTGCCGCGGTCCAGGTCCTGGCGTCGTTGCTGGGTCTGGCGGTGCCAACTGTGGTGGCGCTCGCGCTCTCGGACTATCTGGCGGACCGGCCTGGTCTTGTCAAGCCGTACCAGCCCAAGCGCCGGCTCGGCGACGGTGCCGATGGAGAAGGTCCGACCAGTGAGGAGGCACCCCACGATCGCACCGGGCGTGACCACGACGAAGGTGCCTGAGCGTCGGGGCCAGGAGCCAAAGGGGGCCGGGGACCCGCGGGGCGGGGAGGGAAGGGATCGGCGAGCGGCTCCTCGCCTACTCCCAGTTGTCGGTGGTGGCACCCGAGTCGTGGCCGTGTGCCTCGAGCCAGCGCTCGGCGTCGATCGCCGCGGCACAGCCCGTGCCGGCGGCGGTCACCGCCTGCCGGTAGGTCCGGTCCACCACGTCCCCGGCGGCGAACACTCCATCCGTGCTGGTCGCGGTGCTCGGCGTCTTGACCACGATGTAGCCGGCGTCGTCCAGCTGGAGCTGGTCCGCGAACAGCTCGGTATTGGGCAGGTGGCCGATGGCCACGAACACGCCCGCCACGTCCAGCGCCGACTCGGTCCCGTCAACGAGGTTGCGGAGGCGGACACCGGTGACTGCCCGCTCTCCCTGCACGTCCTCGACGGCGGAGCTCCAGGCGAAGTCGATCTTGGGATTGGCGAACGCCCGGTCCTGCATGACCTTGGAGGCGCGCAGCCGGTCACGCCGGTGGACGACCGTCACTTTGTTCGCGAACCGGGTAAGGAAGATGGCCTCCTCCATGGCCGAGTCCCCGCCGCCGACCACAACCAGGTCCTTGCCACGGAAGAAGAAGCCGTCGCAGGTCGCACAGGTCGAGACCCCGCGACCGAGCAGGCCGCGCTCGGAGTCGAGCCCGAGCATCTTCGCCTTGGCACCGGTCGCGATGATCATCGCCTTGCCCGCGTACCCTTCGTCATGGACCCATGCGCGGAAGGGCGGACCGGAGAGGTCGACCTTGGCCGCGTCGGCCGCGACGAACTCGGCTCCGAAGTGGGCAGCCTGCTCGCGCATCTTTGCCATCAGCTCTGGGCCGAGGATGCCGGTGGGGAAGCCCGGGTAGTTCTCCACCTCGGTCGTGAGCATGAGCTGACCGCCCGCCACAGCGCCTTCGATGACGATCGGGTGCAGGTTGGCGCGAGCGGTGTAGAGCGCCGCGGTGAGACCGGCAGGGCCCGAGCCAACGATCAACACCGGAGCGGTGGTGCGGGATGTGGCCATCAGCTCTGAGAGCCTCCTTGTTGGGATCGAGGGCCGCAACACGGCCATGCGCCGCGTGGCTGTCAGCATGTCAACGGATTACGACCCCACGCTATTCCACGCCGGGAGGAGGTCAGGTTGAGGCGGGCTGCGAGGTATGCTGGGCTTGCTATGACTGCTGAGCCCGCGCACGTGGTGCCCGCCTGCGTGAACCATCCTGAGGTCGAGACCCGCCTCACCTGCTCGAGCTGCGGGGACCCCATCTGCCCGCGCTGCATGGTGAGCACGGTCGTCGGCCAGAAGTGCCCGCGCTGCGCCAAGCAGTCGGGCCGGGCCCGGGGCACTCCGGACAACGTCATCCTGCTCCGGGGTCTCGGCGCCGGCTTCGGTGTGGCGGCGCTGGGGGCCCTGCTCGTCCTCAAGGTCGGTCTTTTTGGAATCCTCCTGGCCGTCGGGTACGGGTTTCTGGTCGGCCAGGCGGTGCGCTGGGGCGCTCGCCGCCGCGTCCACACCTGGCTCGGGGCCGCCGCCGCCGCCGCCGTGCTCCTTGGGCTCGGCGGGGTTGCGGCGATCCTCGGAGTCCCGCTGCTCGCCCCGCAGTTGCTGCTGTTCCTCCTGCTCGGCGGCGGCATCGCCTTCGTCAGGGCCAGCGGCATCTGGTGAGCCGTCGCGGTCACCAGCGGGTCCGGCCCCGCTCAGCCCGCGGCTACGGCGAAGGGATCTGCACCCGCTCACTCGCGAATGGCGCCACGGAGCAGTCGCCGCGCGGGAAGGCCCACAGCTCGGCCTGATCGGGGGCGTCGGCGCGCCGGGTGACGAGCACCGTCGCCGGTCTCCCCCGGTAGACCGTGTCGACGAAGAACGCCGGGCGCGCGTCGCCCGGGGCCTTCGCGTGAACCTGTGCCAGGCATGCCTGCTGGTCGACGGCGTACGCGGCACTCTCGCCGGAAGACTTCCCCTGGTTCTGGAGGCTCTGGGCGCCAGGGACGGTGCCCGACCCTGATCCCGCTGGCGGGCTGGCGTGCGGCGCAGGCGGGGCACCGGCGCCGGCCTGCGCGTAGGCGGAGCGGATCGCCTGGTCGTCGGCGACCTCCGCCCGCAGCACTCTGCCCGAGAAGCCGCCGGGTGCCGCGAACACCGGGAGCGCGCTGGCCGCGCTGCTGGGCGCGGCGGCGCTGGGCGCGCCACCAGGCCGCGAGACGCTCGCGTCGCCCGACGCCTGGCGTGTCCCGGACTCGCCGGTGAAGTGACGGAGCACCGGGACGAGCCCGGCCACCAGCAGCACCAGGGCGGCGGCAGCGCTCAAGGCCGCCACCCGCGGGGTCCACGCTCGCGTGCGCCGCGTGCGGACGGTCCCGCCGCTGACCCGGGCGGCCGCCCGCTCGGGGGTGACCGTGGCCTCCTCCCGCCCGATCGCGGCGGCGAGCCGCTCGTGCAGGCCCGGCGGCAGCTCCGGCTCCTCCAGGCTGGCCAGGGCGGCGCGGCCGCGCTCCACCGCCGAGACCACCCCGGCGCACTCCGCGCAGCCGGCCATGTGCGCCACGATCCGGGCGCCGGCAGGCCCCGCCAAGGCACCCGCCTGCCAGGCGGTGAGCTCTTCGCGGTCAGGATGGACGGAATGCTCTGGCACGCTGGCGTTACTCCTCATTTCTCCGATGCTCTGGCTCCGCTGGTTCGGACGCTCCGACGACGGCCTGGGTTCCCCGCTCCTTCACGACCTCGGGCTCTGACCGGTCGCGCCGGCCAGCTCCGGGTCTGCCCTCACCGACGGCCAGTTGCTCGCCGAGCGCGAGCCGGCCGCGGAACAGGCGGCTCTTGACGGTGCCGACGGGGATCTCGAGGATCTCGGCCGCCTGCGCGTACGGGAACCCGTAGAGGTCGCAGAGCACCAGGACGGCGCGGAAGTCCTCCGGGACCCGGCGCAGCGCGGCCTGCACGGCCAGGGCACTGGGCACCGCCCCGCCCGGGTCTCCCGCGGACGGCGCCGCCTCGGCAACCTCCCCCGCCTCCAGCGGCACCGTGCGGGCGCGACCTCGTCGCCGGGCCTGGTCGGTGGCGGCGTTGATGGCGATCCTGAACAACCAGGTCGAGAAGGCGGCCTGGTGGCGGAAGCTGCCCGCCCGCCGCAGTGCCGCCAGGAACGCCTCCTGGGTGGCGTCCTCGGCGTCCTCGCGGCTGCCGAGGACCCGCAGGCAGAGGCCGTAGATGCGGCGCTCGTGCCTGGACACGAGCGTGCCGAACGCCTGCCGGTCGCCTTGGAGATGGGCGGCCAGCAGGTCCTCGTCGCTGGCGTCGTTCACGACTTCAAGCTGGCCTCGGCGATGCCGTCCTGGAAGTTCCCGTCCGGAGCCGGCGGCAGCTGGGTGAACCAGATCAGGTAGTAGCGGTAGCTGTCGTTGCCCGACAGCGAGACCTTGACGTTCTGCCCAGCCCCGCTCTTGTCGCCCAGCTTGTTGGCGGTCCAGCCATCGAGGCTGGACGGTGGCGTCTCCGCGGCCCCGTAGACCTCGACGTTCGCCCCTCCATAGAGGAGCCGAAGGTCGAGCTCGCCCGCCTGCTTGGGGCTGCCGACGTCCAGCACCAGCCCGACTCCCGTCTTGAGCCCGCCGAACAGGGCGGACTTGTAGTGCTCGGTCTTCCAGACGGTCGAGGCGTCGCCGTCGACGGCCCTGGCCGCGTCGCCGTCGTTCTCCTCGGGCGGGTTGCCGAACGGGTCGAATGCCTGCGCGCTCGCGATCCTGACCGCGGTCCGCTGAGGTTGGCTGCTGTCGGGGGTCTTGGGGCCACTCGACTGGTGGCTGCCGGGGAGGGTGATCACGCCGCTGCGGTTCAGGGTCAGGCCCACGACGACCATCGCGGCGACCAGGCCCACCAGCAGCAGCGTCCATCCCAGCCAGCGGCCCTCGTGACGCAGGAAGCCGGGAGCCGGGACCAGCTCGGTGGGCGCTGGTGGCGGTGGGAGGACGGCGAGGGGGGCGGGGCCGGCGTGGTCGTTCGCGGCGGACCTGGCCAGCGCCGAGGCCAGCGCCTGGGCGTTCGGGTAGCGGTCGCTCGGGCTGCTGGCCATGGCCCGCTGCACGACCGAGTCCAGCTCCCGCGGCACCCCCGCGCGGATCGCCCGCGGCGACAGCGCCGGAGCGGTGCCGGGGCCGCGGGAGCCAGTGGGCGGGCGCCCGGTCAGCATCTCGAACAGGCAGGCGCCCAAACCGTAGACGTCGGCGCGACCGTCAGGCTCGTGCCCGTCGGCCAGCTCAGGTGCGAGGTAGCCGCTGGGCGACAGCAGCTCGCCGGTATGGATGTGAACGGAGTCCTCCTCCGCGGCCGCCTTGGCGATCGAGAAGTCGGCCACCTTCACGCTGCCGTCGCCGCTGAGCAGGATGTTGGCGGGCTTGAGGTTGCGGTGCACGACGCCGGCCTGGTGGGCGTACTCGAGGGCGTAGATCACCTCGCAGGCCAGCCGTGCCGCGTGGGCCGGCGGGAGCGGGCCGTTGGCGCTCAGCACCTCACGCAGGGTGGGCCCGTCCACCAGCTCCATCACGATGTAGTTGACGCCCTCCTGCTCGCCGGTGTCGTACAGCGCGACGATGTTGGGGTGCGTCAGGCGCGCGGCGTTCACCGCCTCCTGGTGGAAGCGGCTTCGTAATCTCGGGTCCGCCGCCAGCTCCGGATGGAGCACTTTGACGACCACGTCCCGACCGAGGACGCGGTCGTGACCACGCCAAACGCTGGTCATGCTCCCCGATGCGAGTTGCTCGACGAGCTCGTAGCGCTGAGCCAGAAGGCGGGGCAGACCGGAGCCGACCTGCGACATGCTCATATGGATAGCAGTGGGACACCGGATCCCTGGGGTCTTTGACCCTGGCAGTCTAGCAGGCGGCGAGGCAAAGCCATCCCAGCCCGCCCGATCGGTTATCCGGTCGGCCGGGTAGCGCCGATGTAGTCGGCCCGGCCGATCGAGCTGACGCGCACGTTCGCGCCGGTGAACGGCGCCTCCACCATCAGCCCGCGCCCGATGTACATGCCCACGTGATGGATGGTGCCCGGGTCGGACAGGCTGGTGGCGAAGAAGACCAGATCCCCTGCTCGAAGCTCGCCCATGCTGACGTGCGGGCCGGCGTTCCACTGGTCGGACGAGACCCGCGGGATCGCCAGGCCGGCGTAGCGGTAGGCGGTCTGCGTGAGGCCCGAGCAGTCGTAGCTGCCCGGGCCGGTCGCTCCCCACTCGTACGGCTTGCCGAGCTGGCTCATGGCGAAGGCGACCGCCCGGCCGGCAACGGTCGATGGGCTCCCGGCGGAGGTCGCGCTCGCAGATGCATGACTCGCGCTGGCACGTTGCGCCGCGGCCGCGCGCTCCGCCCGCAGCCTGGCGGCACGCAGGGCCGCCAGCCGGCGCGCGAGGGCCTGGCGGCGGAGCTCCTCCTGGCGCCGGCGCTCCTCCTCCACCGCCCGCCGCACCTCCGCAGCGAGGTGGGCAAGGTAGGCGCGCTGGGAGGAGAGCTGTTGCTCGATCTGCTGGCGGTCGCGCTGGAGCTCCACCTGGAGGCTCTCCTGTGCGCGGCGCTGCGCGGCGATCTGGGCGGCCAGGGCGTCGAGCGCGCGCTTGGCATGCTCGATCCGGGCGAGCGTGCTGCTGTCGGACTGGACCACGCCCTCCTGATACTTGGCGGTGGCCAGGACCTCGTGCAGGTCGGTTGCGCCGAGCAGCCCCACCAGCGCGCTGAATGGCGACCCGCCCGTGTAGATCGCCCACACCCGCTGGTCGAGCTGCTGCTTGGCGCCGGACAGCGCGCGCCGGGCCAGGTCGATCCGGTGCTGGGTGCTCGCCTGGGCGGTCCGGGTGCGGGCGAGCGCCTCGCGGTTGGCGTTGTAGCGCTCGACCAGGACCTCGACCTGGTTGTTCATCTGGTCGATGGTGTGCTGCACCTTGGCCGCCTGGGACCGCAGGCGCGCGATCCGCTGCGCCGGCGACTCGAGCGGCATGGGTGGTCCCAGTCGCCCGCCGACGGTGGCGAGGACGCTGGCACGGACCGCGGCCTGTGCCGGGCACCCGATGCCCGTCAGCAGGCCGAGCGCGACGAGCGCGGCGACGGCGGCACGTCCTGGACGCAGGGGACGCAGGGGAAGCTCCTTGGGTGTCGGGGCTGCGGCCGGCATCAGTTCTGCCACTCCGGCAAGACAAGGTCAAGCACTTCGAGGCAGTTAATAATTACGAGTCGTTAGAGAGATCAGGGCATTTTGTAGAATCCGGGACAGGGCTCAGCCCCTGGCGCGGCCTTTGCGGCCGGCGCGGCGACGGACCATGTCGAGCACCAGGCTGATCTCCTCGATACCCAGGAGGCGGGCCGCGACCAGGTAGGTGACCACACCCGCGGTCACCCCGGCGGTGACCGCCGCGAGGTCGCCGAGCGTCCCGGTCCCCGCGCCCGCCGTCACCACCCCGGCGACCAGCGCCACCACCACCCCCATGATCAGGCTGGCGAGCAGCATGCGGGCGGCGACCCGCAGGATCGGCCTGAAGTCCAGCCCGCCGACCCGCAGGGACAGGCGCGACAGCAGCAGGACCGAGCCGATGGTGTAGGCGATCGTCTGGCCCAGCGCCAGGCCCGGGACCTTCCACGGCTGTGGCAGGACCCAGAACAGCAGCAGGTTGGCGACCACGTTGGCACTGGTGGAGACCAGGTTCACCAGGAACGTGGTGCGGGTGTTCTGCAGCGCGTAGAAGGCGCGCAGCGCGAGCTGGAAGGTGGAGAACGGCAGCAGTCCCAGCACGAACATGACCATCGTCCTGGTGAGCAGCACGGCGCTGTTGGAGTTGGGGCTCACCACGCCGTGGGCCATCAGCAGGCGCACGATCGGGCCGGCGAGCACCAGGTAGCCGATGGTCGCCGGCATCAGCACCACGGCGGTCAGGCGGAGACCACGCGACAGCGTGGCGCGGAACGCCTCCCAGTTCTTGGCGACCGCCTGCTCGCTCATGGGCGGCAGCAGCGCGGTCATGACCGAGACCGCGAACACGCCATGCGGGAGCTGGAAGAAGGTGAGGCTGGTGGCGTAAGCGGTGTAGCCGCCCTGCACCAGGTAGGCGAGGATCGGGATCACCAGGTAGCCGAGCTGGTTGGTGATGACGTAGCCGATGGTGAAGGCGGACAGCCGGGCCATCTTGCGGATGGCGGGGTCGCGCAGGTTCCACACGAACGAGTAGCGGAAGCCGATGCGGCGCAGGAACGGCCACTGGACCAAGGTCATGGCGACCACCCCGAGGGTGGTTCCGAGCCCGAGCAGCAGCTCCTCACCGGCGGTGAGGTCGCCGAGATCCGGAACCCGGCCGCCCACCATGGCGTGAAAGGTCAGCCCGACCGCGATCACCACGAGGTTGTTGAGGATCGGCGCGAACATCGGCACGCCGAAGTGGCGGTTGGCGTTGAGCAGCCCGGTCATCACCGCGCCGACCCCGTAGAACACGATCTGCGGCATGAACATGGCCAGGAGCTGGCCACCGACCCGCTGGGCCTCGGCGCGCTCCGCGGGGCTGCCGGCGTGGATGTAGAGGCGGATGATCCAGGGCGCGGCGACCACGGTGACGATCGCGAGCAGGCTCAGGACCACGAAGGCCACCGTCAGCACCGCGTTGGCGACGAAGCGCGCCTGGCGGAAGCCGCGGGTGCGGCGCACCTCCACGAACACCGGCACGAAGATCGACGACAGGATGCCGCCGAGGAACAGCTCGTAGATGATGTTCGGGGTGGTGTTGGCGACGTTGTAGACGTCGGCCAGGCGCTGCTCGGTGATGCCCAGAGTGCCGACCAGAACGGTGACCCGCAGCAGCCCGGTGATACGCGACAGCAGTGTGCCCATGGCCATCAACGCAGTGGAGCGTGCCAGGCTGGGCTCCTCCGGCTGACCGGCCCGCACCGGTGCCGGGGCCTCGCCCATGGGGCTCTCGCTCATCGGGCTCTCACCCATGGGGGTGGGGCTCTCGTTCATCGGGCTCTCACCCATGGGGGTGGGGTTCTCGCCCGTCGGAGCCTCGCTCACTGGGCGCGATCCGGCGGCTCGACGCCGGATGGGACCGATCCGGCGGGGACTGTTCGGTCGGCCGGGTCAGGAGGATCGACCGGACCGGCCGGCTCGGCCGAGGCCTCCGAGGCTCCTCCCTGTGGCCCTGGCCGGCGCCGCCAGCCGGTCTTGCGACCCCACCACAGCAGCAGGAACCCGATGGCGCCGCCGGCCAGGATCAGCGCCACCCGGTTGAAGGCTGTGGAGACCAGCGTCACCTGGCCGTTCTGAACGATCCGGACGTTGCCGTCCGGCGTCAGCACCTCGACCCGGATCGGGAAGGTCCCAGTGGTCCTGGTGCCCACCTCGACCCGCCGGGTGACGTGCTCGCGGGGGTTGAGCGTGAAGGACTCGCTGAGCGGCGGCAGGTCGACGCGCGGCGAGGACAGCCGCAGCACCACGGTGAGCCGCTGGTCGCCCGAGTTGGTCACCGTGATCGGGATGGCGCCACGCCGCGAGGTGAGCGTGACCCTCGTCGGTTGCACTCCCACCCGCCGGTAGACGGCCTTGATGCCCTGGCTGACGGCGCGTACGAAGGTCCTGCCCAGGGCGCGCCCGGCCGTCGAGCGCCAATCGCTCGACTCCGCGATGAGCAGGTCGCGGTCGTAGTCGTCGAGCGGCTCGTAGTCGGAGCCGACCGCGCGGCTGAAGCTGGTGAGCTGCGATTCCGTGTCCACCACGCTGCGAAGGTAGCTGGCGGGAAGCCCGAGCCCCACGTCGGCGTCGGTATACGGAGCCAGCGGCCGCTGCTCCTCGCCCGGCCCCTGGGCAACCTGCCTGGCCAGGCCGGAGGCGCCCTCGACCCGAAGCCAGGGCGAGGCGCCGAGCCCCCGGACCAGCGAGCGGAAGAAGTCGGGAGCTGGCCGCCACGACTGCGGCGGCGCGAGCAGGATCCCGCGCGGGGTCTGGCTGTTGGGCAGCTCGAGCCAGGTGATGGCAGTCTCGGCGAGGACGCGCTGGGCCCATTCGGCCGGCGCCGAGCGGGTCTTCGGGTCGGCCAGCGCCGCCGACAGGCCCGCGTCCGGCACCAGCGCGCGCTGCAGCGCGCCGAGCCCGCCGCCGAGGTCCACGGTGGCATTCTGCGTGGTGCTGGCGGTGGTCGGAAGCAGGTGCGGATCGAGCACCACCGAGTCCGCGCCGGCCTCGTCCAGCACCCTGAGCGTGGCAGCGTCGATCGCGCCAGGTACCGGCCAGGCTAGCGAGGCGTCCGGGTCGGGGCCGAGCCACTCCTTCAGGTGCCGCTCGGCATGGAGCAGTGAGGCCAGGGCGTCGGCGTGGTAGCCGGCCCGCACCAGGGCGGGCAGGTCGGCACTGGCGTACGGGAAGGCGCTCGGCAGGTTGCGGCCGGCCGCCTGGCGCAGGTCGTGGAGAAACCTGCTGGCCGCCCGAGAGCTCGGGTCGCCCGCGGGCACGGCGGTCACCCGCCGGCCCTGACGCAGCCTCCAGCCGCCGCCCATGGCGGTGGCCTCGTCGATGAGCAGCGGGTCGATGACGGTGGAGATCCTGGGCACGCCGGGTCGCGCGAGCTCGGCCGCGATCGCTCCCAGCGAGCCATCGACGGCCAGCTGCCCGGCGAGCCGATCGTCGGTGAAATCGCCGGCAGGGTTGCGGTGGCTCTGCTCGTGCAGCGGCACCAGCAGGGCGAGGCGCAGCGGGCGGTCCACCTTGCCGCCGACGGCGACCATGAAGGTGGCCAACCGGCTGGTGACGCCCCCCAGCTCACTACCGGCGCTCACCCGCAGGACGAGCGGGAGCACCGCCCCGGGCGAGGGCACCTCGAGCGATGCGGGCAGGGGCTCGGCATGCGGCTCGAGCGCCAGGGTCCGGCCCGGCGCGACCGCGGTCGCGCCGTTCCCCGGCCGCCAGGCCTGGAGCGGGCGCAGGTCGCCGGGCACCGCGTCGGGGTTGTCCACCATGCGCTGCAGGTCGGAGCGGGTGCGGAGCGGCGCGCCGAGCGACGCCTGTACGCGCAGGTCGCGCAGCTCGACGGTGCCGGGGTTGCTGACCACCAGACGGTAGCTGAGCGGGGTCTTCGGCCCGACCACCGGCGCGACCGAGCCGAGCCGGAGCTCGATGGCGGGACCCGCCTGCCCGCTCCCCTGCTGCGCGGTGGCCGCGGTGGCCGGGGCGGCGGCCGCCGCGGCGAGGACCGCCAACAGCAGCGCGAGCGGCATGCGCCGGCTCACTGCTCGGTGCTCCAGCGCTCGAGTGCCTCCGGAACGCGCTCGAGCAGCTTGCGCTCGTTGGCGAACGCCATCGCCGCGTGTGCCGCATCCATGTTGAACCAGCGTGCCTCCTCCATCTCCCAGTCGTGCAGGGAGAGGTCACCGCCGACGACCCGCATCAGGAAGTAGTGGACGAACTTGTGGTAGCGGGTCTGCTCGGGGGGCCAGACGAACCAGTAGTCGATGGTGTCGAGCTCGGCAAGCAGCTCGACCTCCAGGCCGGCCTCCTCCCGCACCTCCCGCAGGGCCGTGGCGACGATGCTCTCGCCCGCTTCCTGCGTGCCCTTGGGCAGAGTCCACTGCAGCTCTCCTCGGGCGGAGCGGCGAGCGACCAGCGCGACCTGCGCGTCGGGCGCTGGCTCGCTGAGCACCACCCCGCCAGCCGAGACGGCACGGGCGGTTCGCATGACGAGAGCCTATCGCGGACTCAAGGCATACTGGTCACCTGCGAGACCATCGCCCCGGTGATCTTGACGAGGTCGACGCCTCGCACCTTGAGGATGACGCCCGGCTCGCCGGCGGCGGTGTAGACCACGTCCTCACGCGCGAGCTGCTCGTCGAGCAGGACCATGGCCGGGCACTCCAGTGCCACCGGAGGGACGAACGGGAGGAGGTAGCCGGTCAGGCCGGGTGCCCGGTCAGGCGCCAGCGGACGGAGGCCCTTGCGTCCCAGCAGCTCGGCGACCTGCGTGGCGTTCACCTCGAGGTCGGCTGGGGCGAGGACCAGCACCACCCCGCTGCGGTCCCCGAGCACCGTCGGGCGGGCGACGGCAGAGGCGGGAAGCCCCAGGACGGCCGGCGCGGCGGACAGGTCCCGCAGCGGCCCGGGAAGCTGGGAGACCTCGTGCGGCACCTCGTCGGCGAGCAGGCTGTTATGGACGTCGACGCTGGAGCGCACGGGCTTCTCCCCGGCCAGATCGGTCATCGCGTACGTACGAGGAGATCCGAGTATAGCCGCGGCAGCCGAGACCTTGGCCCCGGCTGCCGCGAGAGGCCGCTGGAAGCCCGGCCCTAGCGGGGGGGATTCGCTAGCGAGAGCCGCCTTTGCGGCCAATCTTCTGGTAGAACTCGATGCCGTACCGCTGCTTGGTCGTCTCGCCGCCCTTCTTCCCACCAAGACGACCGATCTTGCCGAAGAAGTCCTCGCCATACCGCTTCTTGGTTGTCTGGCCGCCCTTCCGACCAGCCTCGGCACGGCTCATCTTTCTGGTGTCACGCATCCGACCACCTCCTGTTCCGAGTTGGTTGCCCTGCCTGCTTTCCTCCTAAACCACTTGAATTGGTGAACGAAGGGAACGGGTCCCCGCTTGGGGCGCGGCGGACGAACCAGGGAGGCAGGCAGGACCAGGCAGGGAAGCGGGGCGGGGTGAATCTGGGAGGTAGCGTGGCGACCGCCCCGGTATCCTGCGAGCCATGAGAACCCTGTCCCCGAGCCAGCAGCAGGCGCTCGTCGCGCTGCTTCAAGCCTCGCCGTTCGCCGCGGTGGCACGCGATCTCGGCGAGCGCTTCACCGGCGCCGGCCATCAGCTCTATCTGGTGGGCGGCACGGTGCGAGACGCCCTACTCGAGCGTTCATCGCCCGACGTCGACTTCACCACCGACGCTACCCCCGACCAGATCCTGGCAATCATCCGTGATTGGAGCGATCACGTCTGGCTCCAGGGCGTGCGTTTCGGCACCGTCGGGGTCAGCAAGGGCAACCTGCGGCTGGAGATCACCACCTTCCGCGCGGACGTGTACCGGGAGGGCTCGCGCAAACCCGAGGTCAGCTTCGGCCGCACCATCGAGGAGGATCTGGCGCGGCGCGACTTCACCGTCAACGCCATGGCGGTCCGGCTGCCCGACGGGCGCTTCGTCGACCCCTCCGGTGGGCTCACCGACCTCGTCAACCGTCGCCTGCGCACGCCGTCGACCCCGGCCGTCTCGTTCGAGGACGACCCGCTGCGGATGCTGCGCGCCGCGCGCTTCGTCGCCGAGCTGGAGCTGGAGCCGACCCCGGAGACGATCGCCGCCATCGGCGAGCGGGCGGGCAGGCTGGAGATCGTCTCGCGCGAGCGCATCCGCGACGAGCTCAGCAAGCTGCTGCTCGGGCGCGCCCCGGGCAAGGGCCTGTGGCTCATCGTCAAGACCGGGCTCGCCGACCAGTTCCTGCCGGAGCTGCCGGCGCTCGCCTTGGAGCAGGACCCCGTCCACCGCCACAAGGACGTGCTCGCCCACACCGTCGCCGTGGTCGAGCGTGCCACCGCCTTCGACGCCGACCGGCCGGACCTGGTGCTGCGCCTGGCCGCGCTGCTGCACGACATCGGCAAGCCGCGCACCCGGCGGGTCGGCCCGGACGGGGTCTCCTTCCACCTGCACGAGGTGGTCGGGGCCAAGATGGCCGAGCGCCGGCTGGTCGAGCTGCGCTACTCGAGCGACGTCGTCCAGGACGTGCGCAAGCTCGTCCTGCTGCACCTGCGCTTCCACACCTACCGTCTCGGCTGGTCCGACTCGGCGGTGCGGCGCTACGTGCGCGACGCCGGCGACCTGCTCGACCGGCTCAACTTCCTGGTCCGCTCGGACTGCACCACCCGGAACCCCTACAGGGCCAAGCGGCTCGCCGCCGCCTGCGATGAGCTGGAGGAGCGCATCGCCAAGCTGGAGGCCGAGGAAGAGCTGGCCAGGATCAAGCCGCCGCTCAACGGTGAGGAGGTCATGGGCGTCCTGGAGGTCCGACCGGGCCCGGTCGTCGGCAGGGCGCTCGGCCACCTGCTGGAGCTGCGGCTGGACCGTGGCCCGATGTCCAAGGAGGAGGCCACCGAGGAGCTGCTGAGCTGGGCACGCGAGCAGGGCCTCAAGTGAGCCGCACGACCACCCCCTCTTCGGGGCCTATCGCCAGCCCCGCCAGGCTCACCGGGCCGGGCCGCCGGCTCGGGTCGGTGGAGAGCTCGAGATGCCCGTCGGGCGGCAGGTCGGAGCGGGATGGCCACTCGACCGGGTCGCCGCTGAAATTCAGCGCGACCAGCAGGCGCTCCACCCCGGGCGCCTCGCGCAGGTAGGCGTACAGCCCGGTGGGCCCGTCGGGCAGCGAGCGGTAGCTGCCCCGCCGCAGCGCAACCGAGCCCCTGCGGTACCAGATGAGCCGCCGGTACAGGCTCAGCATCGAGGCGGGGTCGTCCCGCTCCGCGGCCACGTTGACCCGCTGGGCACCGGGGGCGACCGGCAGCCAGGGCTCGCCGGTGGTGAAGCCGGCGCCCGGCGAGGAGTCCCACTGCATGGGGGTGCGCTCTGGGTCGCGTCCGTCCACGTCGACCACCCGCTCGGACGGGACGCCACCGTCGCTCATGCCGATCTCCTCGCCGTAGTACAGGAACGGCGTGCAGCGCAGCGTCAGCACCATCATCGCGGCCACCCGGGCCCGCGCCATGCCGTTGCCGGCCTCGTCGTAGCGGCTGGGCACGCGGGGATGGTCGTGGTTGCCGAGGAAGTAGGCGGGCCAGGCATCCGCCGGCAGCAGCGACTCGTACTCGTCGACCACCGAACGAAACGCCTCCGGCTTCCACGGCTGGTGCAGGAAGACGAAGTTGTGGGCCAGATGCAGCTCGTCCCGGCCGCTGCCGTAGTAGCGCGCCAGCTTGCGCAGATCGAGGAGGTACACCTCGCCAACGGCCATGCGCTGTTGGTAGGCGTCCAGGGTGTGGCGGAAACGGCGCAGGATCTGGTGGACCTCGGGCCAGTCCTCGTCGTAGAGCTGGTCGAGGCCGAGTCGCGCCAGCCGGATCGCGCGGGCCTCCCCCGCTGCGTCGTCGTCGCCGCCCAGCTCGACCAGCGGGTTGTCGCGCAGCTCGGGGTCCTTGGCCATGCGGTGGGCGACGTCGATGCGGAAGCCGTCGACGCCGCGGTCCAGCCAGAAGCGCATGACCTCGTCCATCGCCCGCCGGACCTCGGGATTCCACCAGTTGAGGTCGGGCTGCTCCGGCAGGAACGAGTGCAGGTACCACTGTCCTGTCCCCTGGTCGAAGGTCCACGCCCGCCCCGCCGGCGGGAACGCGCTCATCCAGTTGTTGGGCGGGCCGCCGTCGGGCTTGGAGTCGGCCCACACGTACCAGTCGCGCTTGGGGCTGTCGCGGGAGAAGCGTGACTCGACGAACCAGGGGTGCCGGTCCGAGGTGTGATTCGGCACCAGGTCGATGATCACCCGGATGCCGCGGCTGTGCGCCGCCGTGAGCAGGCGGTCGAAGTCGGCCAGGGTGCCGAAGATGGGGTGCACGTCGGTGTAGTCGGCGACGTCGTAGCCGAAGTCGGCCATGGGAGACGGGTAGAACGGCGACAGCCAGACGGCATCGATCCCGAGCGATGCGGGGGTGCCGTCGTTCAGGTGGTCGAGTCGCGCGGTGATGCCCGCCAGGTCGCCGATCCCGTCACCGTTCGAGTCGGCAAAGCTGCGCGGATAGATCTGATAGATCACCCCGTCCCGCCACCATTCCCGGTCCCTGTGCTGCAGATCCACGCTGACCTCCGGTCATCTCCACCCGCGGTCCCAACCGCGCGGTGCCATGGTCCCTGGCACCTGACGCTCGCCATCCCTTGGGACCAGCCGTCTCAAGGTAGCAAGACGCAGGGACGGCGCCGCCCTGGTGTCCACAGGCGGCGCCGTCCCTGGCGATCGTCGAGCCGGCCGGGGGCGGCCGGCTCGCTCGTCTATCCGGCGATGAACTCCTCGACCATTTGGCGAGCCACGTCGTCGGTGTACTGCGACGGCGGCGACTTCATGAAGTAGGCCGAGGGACCGATCAGCGGCCCACCGACGCCGCGGTCCAGGGCGAGCTTGGCGCAGCGCACCGCGTCGATCACCACGCCGGCCGAGTTCGGTGAGTCCCAGACCTCCAGCTTGAGCTCGAGGTTCAGCGGGACGTCCCCGAATGCCCGGCCCTCGACGCGGATGTAGCACCACTTGCGGTCGTCCAGCCAGGGCACGTAGTCGCTGGGGCCGACGTGGATGTTGCGCTTGCCGAGGTCGTGCTCGAGCTGTGAGCTCACCGCCTGGGTCTTGGAGATCTTCTTGGACTCCAGCCGGTCGCGTTCCAGCATGTTCTTGAAGTCCATGTTCCCGCCGAAGTTGAGCTGGTAGGTGCGGTCGATGGTGATGCCGCGGTCCTCCATGAGGCGGGCAAGCACACGGTGGACGATCGTGGCGCCGACCTGGGACTTGATGTCGTCACCGATGATCGGTACGCGGGCCTGGGTGAAGCGCTCCGCCCACTCCGGAGTGCCGGCGATGAACACCGGCAGGCAGTTGACGAACGCCACCTTGGCCCTGAGGGCCTCGGTGGCGTAGAAGCGAGCCGCCTCCTCGGAGCCCACCGGCAGGTAGGAGACGAGCACGTCGGCGTGGGTGGCCTTGAGCACGGCGGCGACGTCGACCGGGGCGCTCTCGGCCTCCCGGATCGTCTCGACGTAGTAGCGGCCGAGCCCGTCGAGCGTCGGGCCACGCTGGACCTCCACCCCGAGGGGTGGCACGTCGGCGAATCGGATGGTGTTGTTCTCGCTGGCGGAGATCGCCTCTGAGAGGTCGTGCCCGACCTTCTTGGCGTCGACGTCGAAGGCGGCGACGAACTCGAGGTCACCGACGTGGTAGCCCCCGAGCTCGATGTGCATGAGACCGGGGACGTCTTCGCCGGACTGTGCGTCCCGGTAGTAGTGGACGCCTTGCACCAGGGACGACGCGCAGTTGCCCACGCCGACGATCGCGACGCGTACCTTTGCCATTCCTGATCGCTACTCCTCTTGGACTTGGCGCGGCCTAGCCAGCTTGCGCCGGCAGGCGAGGGTCGCGCGGGGTGGTTGGGTTCTGGGCCGCTCGCCCAGTCGTCTCCGGGCCGCCGTCGGCCTGGAAGTGCGGAGAGGAGCGGGACTTCGCGACCGCGCGCGGCTCGTCCAGGGCAGAGCCGCGCTCCCTTGCGATGAGCCGGTCGAGCCAGGCGATCTCGCGCTCGTGCTCGTCCAGCCCATGGTCCATCAGCTCGAGGGTGTAGGCGTCCAACCGGTCGCGAACCGCGCGCAGCGAGGCGCGCAGGTCGGCGAGCCGTTCCTGCAGGTAGCCGCGGCGCCGCTCGAGCTGGTCGAGGCGGGTCTCTGGCCGTAGATAGCGGAAGAAGGCCAGCCGCATCGAGAAGCGGTCCTGCTCCAGGTCGTGGACGTCGGCCGACTCGAGCAGCTCGAAGAACAACCGCTCGCCACGCTCGGTCAGCCGGTAGACGCGCTTCTTGCGGGAGGTGAACTGGGACTCGACCTCGAGCGCGCCGTCGGCGAGCAGGCGCTTGAGGCATGGGTACAGAGATCCGAAGCTGACCCGCCAGAAGGCGCCGAGCTTGACCGTGAGCTGCTTCTTCAGCTCATAGCCGGACATCGGTGCCTCCTTCATGAGTCCAAGCACAGCAAGCTCGAGCACGAGCGCGTTCCCCCTCGGAGGCCAGTTGTCTGGCCTGATGTATCGATCCGATGTATCGCCACGATAGGTACGGCGGCTCGGTCCTGTCAAACGGCGACTGCCTCCGTGGCCAAGCCGTTACGGTCCGAAACCCTGTTCTGTCTGGCGGAGCCCATCGGTACACTGGAGCCGCGGTCGGGCGGGGCCCTCGGCCGACTCCCATCGGAGACGTGAGTCATATGCGCCTGGTCGACTACACGCTCGTGAAGCGAGCGACGCTGCGAGAGCTGCGGCGCGGGCGGCTGTCACGGGACGAGGTCTGCGACGCTCATCCGGAGCTGCTGCGGGCCGCTCGCAACGTGGGCGAGACGACCCGCACGCCGTGCCCGGTCTGCGCCGAGTCCCCGCTGGTGAAGGTGACCTACGTGTTCGGTGACGCCCTGCGGCACGAGTCGGGCCGCGTCTGGCCCAGCGCCGGCCTGGCAGCTCTGCACCGCTCGCTGGACGAGTTCGCGTGCTACGTGGTCGAGGTCTGCACGACCTGCTACTGGAACCATCTCACCCAGCGTTACCTGCTCGGCCGCCGCCACGCGGGCTGAGCCGGTCGCACGGCGCCTCGCGGTTTCAGCCTTTCTCCCGCCCTACGGTAGAGTCGATCGCTATGGCTGCCCGCCCTCCCATCGGCTCACCGCCCTCGGGCTCACCGCCCCCCTACGGCCCGCGGCCTCCCGGCCCGCGGCGGTACGGCCCTGCCCCGCGCCCCTCGCGGGCGGCGCGGCACGCGCCACCGCCGTCACCCAGAAGCCGCATGCGGCGCATCCTGCGGTGGGTGCTGCTGGCCGCCGTCCCGCTGCTCGCGGTCCTCGCCGGCTCGATGATCGGCCTGGTGTTCGCCCTCGCAAAGGTCCCGCTGGTCGACCAAGTGCCCGCCGCCCAGACCACGGTGCTGCTGGACCGCACGGGCGCCGAGATCGGCACGATCTCCACCGCCACCGAGAACCGCCGCATCGTGCCATTCTCCGACATACCGAAGGCGATGCGGGACGCCGTGCTGGCGGCCGAGGACCGCGACTTCTACCAGCACGGCGCGCTCTCCTACAGGGGCATGGTGCGTGCCGGCCTGGCCAACCTCACCCGGCGCCAGGTCAGTCAGGGCGGCTCGACCATCACCCAGCAGTACGTCAAGAACGCCTATCCGAAGATCGGCCGCGAGCGGAACCTTCTGCGGAAGCTCAAAGAGGGCGTGGTCGCGGTCAAGCTGGAGAAGAAATACAGCAAGGACGAGATCCTCGGGTTCTATCTCAACACGGTGTACTTCGGGAAGGGCGCCTACGGGGTGGACGCGGCCGCGCGCACCTTCTTCGGTCATCCGGCGAAGAAGCTGACGCTCGAGGAGTCCGCCCTGCTGGCCGCCACCATCCGTGTGCCCGAGTTCTACTCCAAGCGAGAGAACATGGGGGTCACCAAGGGCAGGCGCGACTTCGTGCTGCGGGTCATGGAGCAGAAGGGCTGGATCAAGCACAAGCAGGCGCTCGCCGCGATCGCGAAGCCGGTGAAGGAGAGGTGGACGGTGCGGCCGTTGGGCATCCCCACCTCCAAGGCCCCGTACTTCCTGGAGAAGGTGCGGCAGTACCTGCTCGACCACTACGACACCGGCCGTCTGGCGCAGAGCGGCTTCCGCGTCACCACCACCATCGACATGGGCATGCAGCGCGAGGCCCAGCAGGCGGTCAAGGACGTCCTCCCCGACCCGGGCGACCCGGTGGCTTCGCTGGTGGCGATCGATCCCAAGACGGGCGCCGTGCGGGCGATGTACGGCGGGCGCAACTTCGCCAAGAATCAGCTCAACCTCGCCACCGATTCGCGGCGTCAGGCCGGCTCCACGATGAAGCCGTTTGTGCTCGAGCAGGCCCTGGTCGACGGTTACTCGGCGCAGTCGGTATTTCGCGGACCCAACCAGCTCGAGATCGACGGCAAGACCTACCACAATTTCGGCGACGAGAAGTTCGGCGACATCACCTTGCTCGACGCCACCAAGCACTCGGTCAACACGGTCTACGTACAGCTCATCGAGAAGGTCGGAGCGAGCCGGGTCGCCCAGCTTGCCGAGAGGACCGGGCTGGAGGACGTCATCGACGTGCGCAAGCCCGGGCAGCCGGAGCCCGCCGAGCACGCGCCCTGGCTCCCGGTGGAGACCGGACTCGCGCTCGGGTCCGGTGAGGCCTCGACGCTGCAGCTCGCCTCGGCCTTCGGCACCTGGGCCAACCAGGGTGTCCATCACAAGACGTACCTGGTCGAGCGGATCACCGACTCCAGCGGGCACCTGATCGAGAAGCATCAGGATGGCGGCGTGCGGGTGCTGGACCCCAACGTGGCCAACACCATCACGCTCGCGCTGCGAGGCGTGGTCGAGGGCGGCACCGGGACCCGCGCACGGCTGCCCGACTGCCAGGTGGCGGGCAAGACGGGCACAACTAATAATTCGGTTGACGCTCGTTTCGTGGGCTACACCAGCGACCTGGTCAGCTCGGTCTGGATGGGCTACGAGAACAAGGACCCGCGAAAGCCCCCCAAGGTGCTGGAGGGCATCCACGGCTTCGGTGAGGTCTCCGGTGGGACGCTGCCGGCTCTCATATGGCACGACTTCATGCGGCGGGCGACCGAAGGCTCGCCCTGCCAGCCGTTCCCCGAGCCGCAGCTCACCGGCATCGTGCTGAACTCCACCACGACGACGATGGCCCCCGCCGCCACCACGACGCTGCCGCCGGTGACCAAGCCGCGGCACTCCTTCCCGCGGACCTCGCGGTCGACGCCGTCCACGACCCTGTTCCAGCCGACCAGCACCACGGCACCGCAGCCGGGACTCGCTCCGGGAGGCGTGTCCTCCACCATCCAGCCGGCTCCGGCCCGCACCATCGACCCGAACGATTCCGGGTAGCGATGGCCGCCACGACCGCCACCGCAGAGCTGCCGGCCCACGACCGGCCGGAGCCGCTCCGATCGGTCCGTCGAGCCGTGCCGGCGTTCGTCTGGCTCTGGATCGCCACTCGGGTGCTCCTACTGGTGGTCTCCCTCAACCCGCGGCTGTACTCCACCGATCTGTACGGCGACGTCCGCGCCTACGGTGCCAAGGCCGAGCGCATCTTCCAGGGTGAGCTGCCCTACCGCGACGTCGCCATCGAGTACCCACCCGGTAGCGTGCCCTTCACCCTGGTACCCGGCCTGGTGGTGGGGACCGGGGCCAGCTACCGGCTCGCCTTCGTGGTCGAGATGATCCTCGTCGACGCGCTCGGGCTGTACGCGGCATGGCGGCTCGCCCGGGCGGGCGACCGCGGCCGGCGGCGTATCCCGCTGGCCTACACCCTCGGCATGCTGGCCGTCGGCCCGCTGCTGTTGCTGCGCTTCGACCTGGTGCCGGCGGTGTGCGTGCTGCTGGCGGTCGCGCTGGCCGCGGAGGGCCGAGCCGGGCCGTCGGCGGCGGCGCTGGGGTATGGCGCGGCGGCCAAGCTGTTCCCCGCTGTGCTCGCGCCGCTGCTGGTGCTCGGGCTGGTGCCCACCCTGGGCTGGCTCCGCTCGCTCAGGCGCACCGTGCCGCCGTTCCTGCTCGGCTTCGGTCTCACCGTCGTGCCCGCACTGGTCGTCTCGGCCACGGGCACGCTCGACTCACTCCTCTACCACGTGCGGCGCGGCGTGCAGATCGAGAGCCTGCCCGCCAACCTGATCGACCTGGCGCACCTCGTCCTCGGCCTGCAGGCCCGCTCCGTCCACGGTTTCGGCGCCTTCGACCTGGACTCGAGCGTCTCCGGGACGATGAAGCTCGTGTCGACGGTGGCGACCATGGCAGCGCTGGCAGGCGCCGCCTGGCTGGTGTACTGGCATTCGTCGCGGTCGGGCGGGCTCGGGCCGGGCGACTGGGCGGCGGTCTTCGCGATCGGCGTGTTCGCCTTCGTCCTTCCCACCCGCGTGCTCTCGCCGCAGTACATGGTGTGGCTGGTCGCACCGGTCGCCGGGCTGGCCGGCCGCCGGCTGGGCCGCGGCGCCCTGTGGGTCCTGGTCGTCGCGGCGGTGCTGAGCCAGCTCGAGTTCCCCTTCCGCTACTCCCAGCTTCGCCACCTCGACTGGATCGACGTCGGCGTGCTCACCTGTCGCAACCTGCTGCTGGTCCTGGCATGCGCGCTGGTGGTGCGGACCTTCGTCGCCGGCGCCGGCGTCCCGCCCGCCGCCGGACGGAAAGCGCCTTGAGGCAGCGGCAGAGGGTGGGGACAACCCGCAGCGGCTGTCGGGGGCAGGTGGGAAACTTCGACCATGGCTGGGCGAACATCACGGACCATCCACGGGTGTCACGCTGGGGCGGCGCCTGCCGGGAGCCGGCCGTCCTCGTTGCTCATCGGGGCGGCCTGCTGCTACCCTCGGCCGGCTTCACGCTCCTGCTCCTATGGCCCGAAGGGGCCCGGGGGCCGTCACAGTCCAGAGGAGGTGACATGCGCCATTACGAAGTCATGGTCATTTTCGACCCCAGCCTGGAGGACAAGGACGTCAAGGCGGCGGTCGACAGGCATCTGACCACGGTGACCAGCCGAGGTGGCAAGGTGGTCAAGATCGACCACTGGGGCAAGCGCCGCTTCGCCTACGAGATCCGACACATCAATGAGGGGTACTACGCCGTGGTCGAGCTCGAAGCTGAGCCCGCGATGGTCGACGAGCTCTCACGCGTGCTCGGCCTCACGGACGAGGTGATCCGGCACAAGGTGGTCCGCCCCGAGGCCGCCTGATCAGCCGGCCGGCAACGTCTCCTTCCCCGCTGGCCCCCGGCTCGGGGGCTACCGGCCTCCTCCGGAGGTCGAGTCCCGGAGCGTTCAGGCCCGTACTACCGGTCGTGTCGGCCGCTGAGCCGGCGCGGGATGTGAGTGAGGTGTTCGAGTGGCAACCGATAATCAAGTGACACTGGTCGGCAACCTGACCGACGACCCTGAGCTGCGCTTCACCCCCAACGGCGCCGCCGTGGCGAACTTCCGCCTCGCGGTCACGCCGCGGGTGCGCGAGGGCGACTCCTGGAAGGACGGCGAGACCTCCTTCTTCCGGGTCAACGTCTGGCGCCAGACGGCCGAGAACGTGGCCGAGACCCTGCAGAAGGGCGCCCGCTGCATCGTGGTTGGCCGGCTGCGGATGCGCTCGTGGGAGACGCAGGAGGGCGAGAAGCGCTCGGTGACCGAGATCGAGGCCGACGAGGTCGGGCCGAGCCTGAAGTTCGCCACCGCCAAGGTCGAGCGCGCCTCGCGCGGCGGCGGCGGCAGCGGCGGCGGCAGCGGCGGCAGCAGCGGCGGCAGCAGCGGCGGCAGCAGCGGCGACTACGCCGGCAGCTCCGCGGCGGCGTCCAAGGATGGCGGTCAGTTCAACGACGAGCCGCCGTTCTAGCGGAGACCCATCGGCGGCCACCGGTGGGCCTGGCGCTCACCGGTTGCCGGTGACCCGCGCACATGGAGAGCTTGATGTGAGGACACGAGAGGTGAACGACCGGCCAGGGCCATGGGGCACCGCGGCCCGGTCAGGAGGTACTGGCATATGCCGAAGACCACATTCCAGCGCAAACCCAAGCGGAAGTTCTGCCAGTTCTGCGCCGACAAGCAGGACTACGTCGACTACAAGGACGTGAACCTGCTGCGCAAGTTCATGAGTGACCGCGGCAAGATCCGCGCCCGGCGGGTGACGGGCAACTGCGCCCAGCACCAGCGCGACGTGGCCACCGCGATCAAGAACGCGCGCGAGATGGCCCTGCTCCCCTACACGATTCGCTGATCCGAGGTAGACGACGTGAAGGTCATCCTCAACCAGGAAGTCCGGGGGGTCGGCGCTCCCGGAGACATCGTGGAGGTCACCGACGGCTACGGGCGCAACTACCTGCTGCCCCGTAACCTGGCGCGGCTCGCCACGGCGGGCGCGGTACGCCAGGCGGAGGGCATCCGCTCCCGGCGGGCCGCCCGCGAGATCGCCGACCTCGAGCAGGCGCGGACTGTGGCCGCCCATCTCGAGTCGCTGCGCGTGGTGATCCCGGCCAAAGCCGGCAAGGAGGGCCGTCTGTTCGGCTCCATCACCACACCGCAGATCGTCGACGCGGTCGCGCGCACGGGCGGGACCCGGATCGACCGCCGCCGCATCCATCTCGATGGCGCGATCAAGAACATCGGCACGCATCGCATCACCGTCCGGCTGCACCCAGAGGTCGAGGCCACCGTCAACGTGGAGGTCGTGCCCACATAGGGAAGTCAAGGAGGCTCGACGGCTATGGCCATACGCCCCGTCTCTGACGGAGGCCCACGGGCCGGCACTTCCCCAACCTACGATCGCGTCCCTCCGCACAACATCGAGGCCGAGGAGTGCGTCCTCGGCTCGATGCTCCTGTCCAAGGACGCGATCGCTGAGGTCCTCGAGTTGCTTCACGAGGAGGACTACTACCGGCCGTCGCACCGCACGGTGTTCCGTTCGGTCCTGGAGCTGTACTCGCACGGGCAGGCGGTCGACCCGGTGACCGTCGCCGAGGAGTTGCGGCGCAGCGGGCAGCTTGCCGACGTCGGCGGTGCGCCGTTCGTGCACACGCTGGTGTCCAGCGTCCCCACCGCGGCCAACGCGGGCCATTACGCGCGCATCGTCAAGGAGGCCGGCATCCTGCGCCGGCTGATCGACGTCGGTACGCGGATCGTTCAGCTCGGCTACGAGACCCCGCAGGACACCGAGCGGGCGGTCGACGAGGCCGAGTCGCTCGTCTACCGGGTCGCCCAGGGTCGGGTGACCGAGGACTACCAGAGCCTGCGCGAGGTGCTCACCAGCACGCTCGAGTCGATCGAGCGCCTGCACGAGGACCGCCGCGAGCTGACCGGCGTGCCCTCCGGCTTCCCGGAGCTCGACCGCCTCACCTCCGGCTTCCAGAATTCCAACCTGGTCATCGTCGCAGCCAGGCCAGCAGTCGGGAAGTCCGCGCTCGGGCTCGACATCGCTCGGCACGCCTCCGTGCGGGCAGCGGTGCCGACGGTGGTGTTCTCCCTGGAGATGAGCAAGACCGAGCTGGTACAGCGGCTGATGTGCGCGGAGTGCTCGGTCGACATGCAGCGCCTGCGCACCGGGCGCATGGAGGACTCGGACTGGACCCGACTCACCCGCTCGCTCGGCAAGCTGGCCGAGGCGCCGCTGTTCATCGACGACTCCGCCGCGCTGACGATGATGGAGCTGCGCGCCAAATGCCGGCGCCTGAAGCAGCGTCATGGCCTGGGTCTGGTCATCGTGGACTACCTGCAGCTCATGCAGTCGACCAGACGAGTCGAGAGCCGCCAGCAAGAGGTCAGTGAGATCTCCCGTTCGCTGAAGCTGCTCGCCAAGGAGCTCGCGGTCCCGGTGATCGCGATCTCCCAGCTCTCGCGGCAGACGGAGGCGCGGTCGGACAAGAAGCCGATGCTCTCCGACCTCCGCGAGTCCGGCGCGCTCGAGCAGGACGCGGACCTTGTGCTCTTCATCTATCGCGAGGATCTCTACGACCCGGAGTCGTCGCGCAAGGGCGAGGCCGACCTGATCATCTCCAAGCACCGCAACGGCCCCACCGACAGCGTGACCGTCACGTTCCAGGGCCAGTACTCACGCTTCACCCCCATGGCCGCCAGGAGCCTGTGACAGGTGTAGGGTCCAGATCAACTTGAACATTGGCGGTTCTTGAACATCGCCTGAACAATGCGGGCGTCGAGGTCGCCTCAGCGGCTGCCCAGAGGTTCTGCACGTAAGGTCCCCACGCAGATACGGCAAGCTGCCCGGCAAGGTTGTCGGGGGCCTCGACGGAGCGCAGCGGTGGCCGTCTCACTCCTTGATGATTTAGAGATGCCTGGCGCGTTCTTGCCTGGGTCGACGATCCAGGCTGCCCAAAGCGTCGGTCAAGTATCCCGTTTCGAGGGGATCGCGTGGCTACTGAGGGCCGGCGCGCAAGCCTCGGAGCTGCACGTATGGTCCGGCGCTCCAGGCGAACCCGAGGTCGGCGATGCCGTCTTGGGTCTTCAAGCCCGGCATGTCGTAGTCCTCGACCTGCCGCCGCGTGACCGTACGTCGGTGCGCTGGCAGCAGCTATATGCGTACGAGGCGCCGGAGGCGTGGGTGCGGCGGGTCGCGCTCAACCTTGCCGCACAGGCCGCCCGCCGGCCGCGTCGACAGGCCAGGGCGCTGCTCCGGCTTGGCCCGCCGATGGTCCCCTTGGTGGAGGACGCCGAGCTGGACCTGGCCCGTGCGCTGGCGGCGTTGCCGCTTGGGCAGCGTCAGGTGGTGGTGTTGCACTACCTGGCCGGCATGCCGGTGAGGACGTCGCCTGGCAGCTTGGGCTGCCGGTGGGGACGGTGAAGTCACGCCTGGCGCGCGGCCGGGCGGCGCTCGCCCGTCGTCTTGCGGTCGCGGACACCGATATGGACACGGACACCGATATGGACACGGGCGCCGGCGTGGATGCGGGTATGGGTGCGGCTGAGGCCGAGGGGGTCGCGACCGATGGATGAGCTATTCCAGCACACGGCCAATCGGGAACATCTGAGCGCTCAGATCCGTTTTGGGTAGCCGTGGATGGTGGATGCTCCGAGAGAAAGGGCCGAGGCCGTGGCAGTCACGTTCAACGAGGCGACCCGCAGGCTACTGGATGGCAGGAACTTCGCCACCGTCGCGACCCTGAACCCGGACGGCAGCCCTCACTCCTCGGTGGTCTGGGTCACGCGCTCGGGTGACATGGTGCTGTTCTCCACCAGGGCGAGTCGCCAGAAGGCACGCAACCTCGCCAGGGATCCGCGGGTCAGTGTCTCGATCTTCGAGACCGAGAACCCGTATAACTCCGCGGAGATCCGCGGTACCGCCGAACTGATCGAGGACGAGGGCAAGACACTGCCGAAGGAGCTCTCACACAAGTACCTCGGTGAGGATCCGCCGCCCGAGCCCGACGTGATCCGCCTGATCGTCCGCGTGATCCCGGAGAAGGTCACCAACTTCTCCGCCTGAGGTCCGCAGCGCGAGGAACAGCCCCTCCGCCTCTGAGCTGAGAAGCCGTTAGGGATCTGATGAGGAACGGCTTAGAGCTGCCCAGAACGCCTTGTCCCGTCATCTGGCTCTTGCTATGCAGAGCGCGTGGCCTGCGGGGTGCCCGTGGTCGCCGCGGGGCGAGAGGAGGTCGGGCGATGCCGGGGTGCTCAGGGTGTCGCGGCCCGCAGCATCGCCTCGTTGACATAGGTCTTGTCGGGCATGAACGCCCGGCGCCAGAGGAAGTACTCGGACCGCGGGCGGTCGTCGGTGATCTCCGGTCCGGGCCCGGTGAAGGCGCTGACCCGGTCGTCGGCCAGCCACTCGGCGCGGCGGACCGCGCGGATCCAGCCGGGCCCGTCGGTTGGCGGGAAGTCTGGCGAGTCGGCGAGGTCGTGCAGCGCCTGAGGGTTGCCGAGAGCCTGCAGGATCGCCTGGTCGCTGAACTGCAGCGGCGCATCGGAGCCGAACATGAACATGCCGTGCCCACCGGGCGAGAGCAGCAGGCGCACGTGCGGGAACACGTTGCGGAAGGTCCGGACGTGCGCCTTCAGGTCCTCCATCGGCAGCGCGTAGGGCATCCACAGCAGGAAGACCCCGCCGGGCCGCAGGCGTGCCCTGCCCTCGCTGAGGAACTCGTGGGTGTAGAGGACCACCGAGCCCGCGCTCTCGATTGGAGGCGCCGGGTCGACCGCGACAAGGTCGTACTGCTTGCGCGCGAGCCGCATGTAATTGCGACCGTCGCTGGTGATCACGTGGCCGTTCGGATGCTCGAGGAAGCGGTCGCCATCGGGGAAGAACACCGGCATGCGACTCGGCACGGTCGGCGAGAGCTCGACCGCGTCGGTGCGCAGGCCGATCTGGAGCCCGGAGCGGTAGGTGCTGCCCATGCCGAAGGCGATCACCAGGAAGTCCCTTGCCCGTGGCCGCAACGCCCGCGACAGGTAGCCCATCAGCTTGGTGTCCACCGTGAGGGAGGTGACGCCGACGCCGCCGATGAGCAGTCGCCGCCCGGCGGCCGGTCCGCCCATGGTGTCGACGGTCGCCAGCTCGTCCTCGGCGTGAGTGACCGGCAGCCCGGTCGCCTGCAGCCGGTTCTGCGTCGCCGTGCGGGTGAACGGCAGGTCGAGGGACGAGCCGACCAGGCCGAGCACGGCCAGCGCGGCCAGGACGCTCGCGGTCAGCCGTGCCGGCGCACGGCTCCGCTGCCGGCCGGCGGAGGCTGCTCCCCGCCAGACCGGGCCGGCGGCGATCAGGGCGGCGCCGAGCAGCAGGTTCAGCCCACCGAGCAGCAGCACGGAGCCGTTGGTTCCCAGCGTGCCCGCGAGAAGGAACGCGGCGCTGAAGGAGCCCAGTATCGAGCCGGCGGTGTTGGTGGCGTAGAGCAGGCCGACGCTGCTGCCGGCCGCCCGCGCCGACGGCGTCACCAGGCTCCCGGCCAGGGGGAACGCATAGCCCATGAGGAACGTCGCCGGCAGCAGCACGACCACTGTGCGGACCAGGAACGGCACGGTGCCGACCACTCCACTGCCGAGGACCACGGTGGCCTGGGCGAGCACGCCGATCCCGGCCAGGCAGAGCCCGAGGGTCGCGACACGATCCCGGTGCCGGCCGGAGCGGCGCCGGTAGAGGGCACTGCCGATCGCGATGCCGGCAAGGAAGATCGCCAGGATGGCGGTGAAGATGTAGATGCTGGAGCCGGTTCCCTCGGCCAGCATCCTGGTCCAGAGCACCTCGAGGGCGAGGGCGACGAAGCCGGAGACGAAGGTGGCCAGCAGGATCACCCAGCGCGGCGGGAGGTCGCCGTGCTGGCCCGCCACCGCCACCGGGGCGCCGGCGGCCCTGATAGGGCTGGCGGCCGTGGCGGGGCTGGCCCCCGTGGCGGCGTCCCGGCTTGCCAGGGCGCGGGCACCCAGGCCGGCGAGCAGGTTCAGGGCCACCGCGACGTAGCTCGTGAGCCGCAGGCCCAGGAACTCGATCAGCACGAAGCCGGCCACCACCGTGCCGGTGACCGCGCCGGCCGTGTTGGCGGCGTACAGCTCGCCGAGGCGGGCGCCGGCCTCGTCCACGGTGCGGACCAGATGGCGGACCAGCAGGGGCAAGGTCGCGCCCATGAGGAACGTGGCCGGCGCGACCGCGGCCAGGGCTAGGGCGAAGCGCACCGCGGTCAGCGTGGCCGTGTGCCCGACCAGGCCCGGGTACACGCCGCGGTAGAGCTCGGCCAGGTCGTCGAAGACGAACGGCAGCAGCACCGCGAAGGCCGCCACGCCGAGCTCCAGCGAGCCGTACAGGCGCAGCGGGCTGGCGCTGCGGTCCGCCCAGCGGCCGCCGGCCAGGCTGCCGAAGCCCAGGCCCGCCATGAAGGCCGTCACGATGGTGGACACGGCCTGGGTGGTGTTGCCGAACACCAGCACCAGCTCGCGCGACCAGACCACCTGGTAGACGAGACCGGCCGCGCCCGAGCCGATGAACAGGGCGAGGATCAGGCCTCGGCGGGCGGGGCCTGTCTGGGTCGACGTCCGGGCGGCGGAGACCGCAACGGCCACGGGATGCTCCTCGATGCGCTCGACGGGGGAGTGCCGGTCGGAAGGCTTCCAGAAACCACCATCGTCGGGCAAACGGCTGTCCACACCCCCAGGCGGGAACTGCCGGGCCGCCGCGACCGTCCGATGGGACGAGCCTCGAGGGATCCCGGGAGAGGGCGGGCGAAACGCCCGCCCCGGGTTGGGATGCGGGTGGGATGCGGACTCGGTTCGGGCTCGCGGAGAGGGAGGATCACGATGACGGGTACGGCTACCAGGGCGCTCGCCCTGCTCACTCTGGCCGCGGTGGTCGCGTTGGTGATCGGCGGGTGCGGTCAGGGAGGGAGCGGATCGACCTCGGGCGGAGGCGGGACCAGCGACGGCAACGCGCGGCAGAGCGCGGCCGGGTCGGCGGCGCCCACCTCACCGGGCGGGGAGGCGTCCAAGAGCGCCGGCTCGAGCGGCAGCCAGGCCAGCACCATCAAGCTCGTCGACCTGGGCAACCGCGTGGTGCGCAAGGCCACCGTCAGCCTCCAGGTGGGCAAGGGGAACCTCAACGACACCATCTCCCACGCCACCGACGTGATCACACGTCACCGCGGCATCTACGTCAGCGCCTCGACCTCGGTGCCCGCCAACGGGCCGGCCAGCGGTCAGGTGACCTTCCGGGTCCCGGTCGAGGCCTTCGAGACGGCCCTGCGCGAGCTGAAGGGCCTCGGCGCCTACCGGGGCGAGCAGTCCAGCAGCGAGGACGTCACCAGCCAGTACGTCGACCTGAACGCGCAGCTTGCGGCGTGGCGCGCGCAGGAGCGCGTCTATCTGCGACTGCTGGAGCGGGCCAAGTCGATCGCTGAGGTCATCTCGGTGCAGAACCAGCTCGAGCCGGTGCAGTCCAACATCAACCGGCTCCAGGGTCAGGTGGACTTCCTGCGGGACCAGTCCGCGTACTCCACCATCCAGCTGGACCTGACTGAGCCGGGCGCGGCCGCACGGGCCGAGCCGAGCAGCCGCTTCGCACGCGCCTGGACGACCGCGGTCGACGGGCTCACCACGATGGCGGCGGCCGCGCTGGTGGCGCTGGTCTGGCTGCTGCCGCTCGGCGCGCTGGCGCTGCTCCTGCGGCCGGCACTGCGCGGCGCGCGCAAGCTGCGCCTGCTGCCCGCGGGCCCCGGCCCGACCGCCCCACCGGCGCCGTAGTAGCCTTGAGGCCATGTCCATCGGTTGTTTCCGGAGGCTGCCGTGTTCCCGCTGAGCCAGCTCGTTCCCGAGCTTCTTCTGGCCCTCGGCGGCGCCTTCCTGCTCGGCAACCTGGCGGCCTACGTGCGGCTGCGCCCGGCCTGGCGGGAGGCGAAGCGGGCCAGGCAATCGCATGCCGACAGGGCTTCCGACCGCACCGGGGCCGAGGCCCCGGGCACCAAGGCAGTTGCCGCGAAGGCAGGGGACGCCAAGTCCACGGCCGCCGACGCCAAGTCCACGGCCGCCAGAGCCGCAACGCTGCCGTCCAGGACCCGGGTGCTGGCCAACGTCATCGCCGGCCTGGCGGTCACGGTGGCATCCCTGGCGGCCCTGGTCAGCCGCGGCTGATCCCCGCCACCGGCGGTTCTGGGTCAGCGCAGCGCGGCGACCGTGCTGCTCTGGTGCGGTGTGCCCAGGTAGCCACCGCCGCCCGACTTCGACTTCCGGCACCCGCCGGCGGCCAGCGCGAGCACGACCACCACCAGGATGAGGACGAGGAAAGTTCGTCGCATGATCGGCCTCCTGATCCTATGAGCCGACGGTTTGCCCTCTTTGAAGGAAACCAAACCCGACACAGGAGGGTTCCCGGAGTGGAGCGGGTGAGGGGAATCGAACCCCCACTGCGAGCTTGGGAAGCTCGTGTTCTGCCATTGAACTACACCCGCGAGCGGGCGCGATTCTAGCGATCCCGGCCGTTGCGCGGCAATGGCGGGCATGGCAGGATCGTGCGCCATCGCGCCGGATGGCATGCCACAATGCGCGGACCTGAACAGCGTCGTGTCCTGGAGCGCCGGGTGATCCTCTCTGACCGCAGCCTCCGTCTGGCGATCGAGGCCGGGCGCCTGATCGTCGACCCGCTCGACGACGCGGCCATCCAACCGTCCAGCATCGACCTCCGGCTGGACAGCCGCTTCCGCGTGTTCCACAACGCCCGCTACCCGTACATCGACGTGAAGGAGCCGATGGACGACCTCACCGAGCTGGTCGAGGTCAAGCCGGACGACGCCTTCATCCTGCACCCGGGCGAGTTCGTGCTCGGCTCGACCCTCGAGCGGGTCGGCATCCCCTCGGATCTGGCCGCGAGGCTGGAGGGCAAGAGTAGCCTGGGTCGTCTGGGGCTTCTAACGCACTCCACCGCCGGGTTCCTGGACCCGGGGTTTCGTGGGCACGTCACGCTGGAGCTGTCGAACGTCGCCAACCTGCCGATCACGCTCTACCCGGGCATGCGGATCGGTCAGATCGCGATCTTCCAGCTCACCACGCCGGCCGAGCGGCCATACGGATCGGGGGAGGTGCGGTCGAAGTACCAGGATCAGCGAGGACCCACCCCCTCACGATACTGGGAGAACTTCCGCGACCCGCCCGGCCGGGGCGCGGAACCCTGATCGACGGGTGAGCTCGCCGCGCCCGGCTACGGGCGGGAGGTGTCGGGGACGCCCTGAGGCCGCGCCCCGGTGGGGGCCGAGCCGTTCATGGACTCCTCGAGGACCTGCGCCACGTCGAGGACGCGGACGCCCTCGGCCTGGCCCTCCGACTGGCGCTGCTTGACGGCGTCGTCGAGCATGACCGTGCAGTACGGGCAGGCGGTGCCGATCACGTCCGCGCCGGTGGACAGCGCCTCGTCGGTGCGCTCGACGTTGACACGCTTGCCGATGCGCTCCTCCATCCACATGCGCGCGCCGCCCGCGCCGCAGCAGAAGCCGCGCTCGCGGCAGCGGTGCATCTCCACCGCCCGCACGCCCGGCACCGCGTCGAGCACCTTACGGGGCGCGTCGTAGATCTTGTTGTGGCGGCCGAGGTAGCAAGGGTCGTGATAGGTCACGGTCAGCTCCAGCGGTGTCGAGGGCGCCAGGCGACCCTCGTCGACCAGCCGTTGCAGCAGCTCGGAGTGGTGGATGACCTCGTAGCTGCCGCCGAGGTCGGGGTACTCGCGGGCAAGTGTGTTGAAGCAGTGCGGGCAGGAGGCGATCACCTTGCGCACATGGGCGAGCTCGAGCGTCTCGATGTTCTGCCGCGCCTGCATCTGGTAGAGGTACTCGTTGCCGAGCCGGCGTGCCGGGTCGCCGCTGCACGACTCGCGCGGGCCGAGCACCGCGAAGGTGACCCCCGCCCGGTGCAGCAGGCGCGCGGTCGCCTGGACCGTCTTGCGGGCGCGGTCCTCGAGCGCGCCGGCGCAGCCCACCCAGTACAGGTACTCCACGTCGCCGGGGATCTTGTCGGTCACCACCGGGATCTCGAAGTCGAGCCCCTCGGTCCAGGCCAGGCGCTGTCCGGCGCCGAGTCCCCAGGGATCGCCGGAGTTCTCGACGTTGCGCAGCATGGTGCCCGCCTCGCTGGGGAAGCGGGATTCCATCAGCACCTGGTATCGGCGCATGTCGACGATGGTGTCGACGTGCTCGATGTCGACCGGGCACTGCTCGACGCAGGCGCCGCAGGTGGTGCAGGACCACACCACGTCGTAGCCGACCACGTCCTGGACCAGGTCCTTGGAGAGCACGTCCGGCGCATGCCCGTCGGGCGCCTCGGCCGGGCCGTCGCCGAGCAGGAGCGGGGCCTTGGCCATCATGTGGTCCCGCAGGTCGGTGATGACCAGCTTGGGCGACAGGGGCTTGCCCGTGTTCCAGGCGGGGCACTGGTCCTGGCAGCGCCCACACTCGGTGCAGGTGACGAGGTCCAGCAACTGCTTCCATTTGAGGTCCTCGACTTTGCCCGCGCCGAAGACGTCCTCCTCGCTCATCTCCTCCGGGTCGATCTTGATCGTGGCGAGCGGACCCAGCGCATCGGGCCGGCGCGAGAAGGCCACATTGAGGGGTGCGGTGAAGATGTGGAGGTGCTTGGAGTACATCACCAGCACCAGGAAGCCCGTGATCACGACGATGTGGGTGAGCAGGAACGCCGTGTCGAGCGCCTCAAGGGTGGTGGGCGAGAGGCCGTCCAGGAGCCTGCCGACGGCGTGGGAGGCGAACGCCCAGTCACCGTAGGGCAGGGTCCCCCTGGCCGCGCGTGCCCCCCGGTAGAGCAGCAGGGTGACGACGACCGCGGCGATCATGCCGAGGATCAGCCACGCCTGGCCGGTGTGGGATCGGTAGAAGCGCGAGCCGCGCTCGCGGCGGGCGGGCGACTCGCGCAGCCGGATCGCCGCGAACAGCACCAGGCTCACGAAGACCGCCACCGCGACCAGGTCCTGGACGAAGCCCAGCGCTGACCAGTGCCCGACGAGCGGAATGGCGAAGCTGTCGCTGAACAGCTCGCCCCAGGTCTCGAGGATGGTGGTGAGCAGCAGCACGAAGCCCCAGAAGGTAAGGAAGTGGGCGATGCCCGGCAATGGTCGTTTCAGGAGCTTGCGCTGGCCGAAGACCTCGACGAGCTCGGCCCGCAGCCGCGCCCCGGCGCCCTCGAAGCGCTCGGGCGCCGGTTGACCGACCCCGATCAGCCGCACGAGCTGCTCCGCCCGACGGCCCGACAGCGCGACGGCGAGGAAGGTGATGACGAGCCCGATGGCAAGCTTCAAAGGTTGCCTCCCGAACACGAGACGTGAGCGACGCGGCGGCGCTGCGTCATCTTACCGCTGGGTAACATGTCGCGGTGCGCCCGCGGCCATGGTGTGTCGCATGGCACTGAGGAAGTGTGACGCCTGACACTGCGCCGCGCGCAAGCGAGGGTCCAGGATGATCGTGCCAGCCCGAACGGCGGCCGGGTCGCGGAGAGACGGCGCACACTCTGCGGCCCGGCCATTGACAATGGCACCCCCACTTGCCCCATCTGGGATACTTGCGTGCGGCTACGAGATAGGCTTGCACGGTGAAACGCTCGCCGAGACCCCCCAGCTCCCCTGATCGCTCCGGGTCGTGGCGCCGCCAGCCCGCCCTGCGGGGTCCGCTGCTGCTGGTGGTCGCGCTGGTGGCCGCCGCGTTGGCGGCCGGCTGGATCGCCATCGCCTCGCGCCCGCACCAGAGCGTCACGCCCAGCGCGAGCGGGAACGCCGCCCCCGGCGCCTCGCGGCGCTACGAATACCTGCTGCGCCCGGCCGCCCGCCCGCCCGCGCGCGTGTCGCTCGAGGTGGCCGCCGACGAGCCCGCCCGGGACCGCGGGCTGTCGCGCCGCACCGAGGTGCCCGCCGGCACCGGCATGGTCTTCCTGTTCCCCGCCGACACCACCGCTCCCTTCTGGATGAAGGACACCCTGGTGCCGCTCCAGATCGCCTTCGTCGCCGCCGACGGCCGCGTGGTCAGCCTCTTCGAGATGACCCCCTGCCGCGCCGACCCCTGCTCCATCTACACGCCCGCCAGCGCCTACCGCTACGCTGTCGAGCTGTCGTCCGGCGCCTTCACCGCCGCCGGGATCAAAGCGGGCGACAGGGTGGTCCCCAGGGACCCGCCGAGCCTGCCGCGAGCCTCATAGCCTCCTGCGAGCTTGTAAAGCCGCAGCTCAGAGGCAACATAAATCGGATTCGACCAGGAACTTGACAACGGGAGACTCAAGTCTCTACCTTGGCGCCAGACGGTCGCCCAGGGACCCGCCAGGACCCTCCGGAGGGACCTCCGAGCGGGAAGCGCCGGGGCTGGCCGTGGCGCCCGAAGTCAAGAAGTCCGAACGTTGAGCTTGAGGTGATCAGATGGCCAAGGCGGTAGGGATCGACCTGGGGACCACGAACTCGGTTGTCGCCACGCTGGAGGGCGGTGAGCCGACGGTCATCCCCAACGCCGAGGGATCGCGGACGACCCCGTCGGTGGTCGCCTTCTCCAAGACCGGCGAGGTGCTGGTCGGGGAGGTGGCCAAGCGGCAGGCGGTGACCAACCCGGAGCGCACGATCAGGTCGGTCAAGCGCCACATGGGCGAAAGCTCCTGGCACTTCCGCGCCGACGGCAAGGAGTTCTCCCCGCAGCAGATCAGCGCCTTCATCCTGCAGAAGCTGAAGCGCGACGCCGAAGCCTACCTGGGCGACCAGGTGGTCCAGGCGGTCATCACCGTGCCCGCCTATTTCGACGACGCGCAGCGCCAGGCCACCAAGGAGGCCGGCCAGATCGCCGGGCTCGAGGTCCTGCGCATCATCAACGAGCCGACGGCGGCCTCGCTGGCCTACTCGCTCGACAAGGACAACGACCAGACCATCCTCGTCTTCGACCTGGGCGGCGGCACCTTCGACGTCAGCCTGCTGGACATCGGCGAGGGCGTGATCGAGGTCCAGGCCACCTCCGGCGACATGCACCTAGGAGGCGACGACTGGGACCAGCGCGTCGTCGACTGGTTGCTGAAGGACTTCAAGAACAACCACGGCATCGACCTGTCCAACGACAAGATGGCCATGCAGCGCCTCAAGGAGGCGGCGGAGAAGGCCAAGATCGAGCTCTCCTCGACCCTGGAGACCACGATCAACCTGCCCTTCATCACCGCCACCCCGGACGGCCCGCTGCACCTGGAGCAGCGCCTGACCCGCGGCGAGTTCGAGCGCATGACCGCCGACCTGGTGGAGCGCTGCCGTGGTCCGTTCGACCGGGCGATCACCGACTGGAAGAACAAGACCGGCAAGAGCATGAGCGACATCCACCACGTGGTGCTGGTGGGTGGCTCGACCCGCATGCCGATGGTCGTCGAGTTCGTCAAGAAGCTCACCGGCGGCAAGGAGCCGCACAAGGGCGTCAACCCTGACGAGGTCGTAGCGGTCGGCGCCTGCCTGCAGGCGGGTGTGCTCAAGGGTGAGGTCAAGGACATCCTGCTGCTCGACGTCACGCCGCTGTCCCTCGGGATCGAGACCAAGGGCGGCGTGATGACCAAGCTGATCGAGCGCAACACGACGATCCCGACGCGCCGCTCGGAGGTCTTCACCACCGCCGAGGACGGCCAGACCGAGGTTGACGTCAAGGTCTTCCAGGGCGAGCGCGAGATGACCTACGGCAACAAGCTGCTCGGCAACTTCCAGCTGGTGGGCATCCCGCCGGCGCCGCGCGGCGTGCCGCAGATCGAGGTCACCTTCGACATCGACGCCAACGGCATCGTCAACGTGTCCGCGCGTGACCGGGCCACCAGCAAGGAGCAGTCGATGACCATCACGGGCGGCACCGCGCTGCCCAAGGACGACATCGACCGCATGGTCCACGACGCCGAGCAGTACGCGGAGGAGGACCGCCGCCGCCGCGAGGCGGTGGAGGCCAAGAACCGCGCCGAGCAGCTCGTGTACCAGACCGAGAAGAGCCTGAAGGACTACGGCGACAAGATCTCGGACTCCGACCGCGCCGGCGTCGAGGAGGCGCTCTCCAGCCTGAAGGAGAAGCTCACCGGCGATGACACGGTCGCGATCCGCTCGGCCACCGAGACGCTGCAGCAGGCCAGCTACAAGCTGGCCGAGGCGGTCTACGCCCAGGCGTCGCAGGCGGGTCAGGCGCAGGCCGGCACCGGCCCGCAGCCCGGGACCGAGACCACCCAGAGCTCAGCCGATGGCGACGTGGTCGACGCCGAGATCGTCGACGAGGGCGAACGGGGCGAACGGGGCGAGCAGAAGGGAGCGTGACCCGCGGCCGGCAGTTCGCTGACGGGAAGCAGGAAGTCGACACAGCGACCAAGCGGAGGAGGGGGACCATGTCAGTCACGAGGTGGGACCCGTTCCGGGACCTGACTTCGATCCAGGACGATATCAACCAGATGTTCGACCGTGTCTTCGGGCGGCGCGCCGGCGGGCGCGAGGGCGGCGAGGCCACCACGAGCTGGGCGCCGGCCATCGACATCTCGGAGCGCAAGGACGCCTACGTGGTCACCGCCGAGGTGCCGGGCGTCAAGCCCGAGGAGCTCGAGGTGACGCTCGAGGAGGGCCTGCTCACCATCAAGGGCGAGCGGCGCATGGAGGAGGAGACCTCCGACCGGCACTACCACCGGGTGGAGCGCCGCTACGGCGCCTTCCGCCGCTCGATCACGCTGCCGAGCCAGGTGCAGGCGGACGCGATCGAGGCCGGCTACTCGGACGGGGTGCTGCAGGTGGTCGTGCCCAAGGCCGAATCGGCCAAGCCGAAGAAGATCAACGTGCAGCCGACTCGCCCGGCGGTCGAGCCGAGCTGACCGGCTGCCTGGACACGCAGGACAAAGGACCGACAGCGACGAGCGGGGGGAGGCGGTGAACGTCTCCCTCCCCCCGGTCTCAGAGGGGAGCGGTGAGAGCGCGGCTCGAGCGTTCGGGAGCGCTCTCACCGGTCTTCGAAGGGGGACCAGGAAGGTGCGGAAGCGGAAGGCTAAGCGACAGGTGGACGACGATCAAGTGAACAACGACGCCAGCCGTGCTCCTGAGCCGGACAACCTGACCGGAGCCCAGGCCGAGGCGGAGCCTGAGGCGAACGGGACCGAGGCTGCCTCGAACGGGCAGCCAGCCACGGAGGCCCCAGCGGATGCCGCGCCTGACGTGCCCGAGGGCGCCGAGCCGTCCAGGGACGACGCCGGCGTCGAGGCTGGCCCGGCCGACGAGCGAGCCGCCGCCGAGGCCGCCGAGGCCGCCGAGGCCGCCGAGGCCGCCGAGGAGGTCACGGTCCCCGAGGCTGAGGCCGCTCCCGGGAGCGACACCGCCGAGGCCGTCGCCACCATCGCCGCCGTCGCCGACGACGCCGGCGAGGGCGACGAGCCGGCCGAGCAGTTGGAGCAGGAGGCCGCCGAGCAGGCGGCCGAGGACCCGCAGGAGGCGATTGTGGCAGAGCTGGTCACGGCGCGCGCCGAGGCCGAGAGCTACCTCGACGACCTGCGCCGCCTACAGGCAGAATTCGACAACTATCGCAAGCGAACCATGCGCGAACAGACCGCCCGGATCGCCTCGGCCTCGCAGACGCTGGTCGCCAAGCTCCTCCCGGTGCTCGACAACTTCGAGCTGGCGGTCTCGCACGCCGAGCAGTCGCGCGACTTCGATCGCATGCTCAAGGGCGTCGAGATGGTCTTCGGCGAGCTGCGCGAGGTGCTCTCGAACGAGGGGCTGGCGTCGATCGAGTCCGAGGGCAAGCCCTTCGACCCCGGCCGTCACGAGGCCGTCGTGGCCGTCGAGCAGGAAGGCGCCGAGCCGGGCACGGTCGTGGACGTGATCCGCAAGGGATACGAGTTCAACGGCAGGGTCCTGCGCCCCGCCATGGTGAAGGTAGCAAGGTAGAAGTGAACAACCCGGAGTACCTGGAGAAGGACTTCTACGCGACCCTGGGGGTGCCCGAGGACGCCTCGGCCCAGGACGTCAAGAAGGCCTACCGGAAGCTCGCCCAGAAGCTCCACCCGGATGCCAACCACGGCGACAAGAGCGCCGAGGAGCGCTTCAAGGAGGTCGGGCGGGCCTATGGCGTGCTGTCCGATCCCAAGAAGCGGGCCGAGTACGACGAGGCCCGGCGGCTGGTGCGCGCCGGTGGCTTCGGCGGTGGCTTCGGCGGCTTTCCGAGCGGTGGCTACGGCAACTCGCGGGTGCGGGTCGAGGACCTCGGAGACCTCGGTGGTCTGGGTGGGCTGTTCGGCAACCTCTTCGGTGGCGGCCGCAACCAGCAGCGCGGCGCCCGCCGCGGGCGTGACATCGAGAGCGAGGTCACGCTCGGCTTCGAGGAGGCGGTCAGGGGTGCGACCATCCCGCTGCAGCTCCGCGGCCCCGCCGCCTGCCACACCTGCAACGGCACCGGCGCCAAGCCTGGCACCCTGCCGCGGCACTGCCCGACCTGCAACGGCCGCGGTACCGTCACCCGCGACCAGGGCCTGTTCGGCCTGTCGAGCCCGTGCCCGACCTGCCAGGGACGCGGCACCGTGATCGACAACCCCTGCCCCACCTGCAAGGGAAGCGGCACCGAGGTGCGCACCAGGGAGCTGCGCGTGCGCGTCCCGGCGGGCGTCAGCGACGGCGCCACCATCAAGCTCAAGGGCCAGGGCGAGCCCGGTAATGCCGGCGCGCCGGCCGGGGACCTGATCGTGAAGGTGCGCGTCACCCCGCACCAACTGTTCGGGCGCCGCATTCAGGACCTCACCCTGACCGTGCCGGTGACCTTCGCCGAGGCCGCGCTCGGCACCGAGGTGACCGTGCCGACCCTTGACGGGCAGGTCACCTTCAAGATCCCGCCCGGCACGCAGAACGGCCGCACTTTCCGGGTCAAGGGCCGCGGGGTGCCCGGCAACGGTCGCAGCAAGCCGACCGGCGACCTGCTGCTCACCGTGCAGGTCGCCGTGCCCGAGAAGCTCTCGCGCAAAGAGCGCGACCTGCTGCGCGAGTTCGCCTCGCTGTCCGACGTCTCGCCCAGGTCGCACCTTGGCATGGATCGATGAGGCGGTGAGCGATGGCGAGGCAGCAGTCGCCGGGCCCGCCGGACGACCGCGCGGTGTTCGTGATCTCGGTGGCCGCGGAGCTGGTCGGCGTCCACCCGCAGACCCTGCGCATCTACGAGCGCAAGGGGTTGGTGCGGCCCAAGCGCAGCGCCTCCTCCAACTCGCGCCGCTACTCCGCGCGTGACATCGAGCGCCTGCGCGAGATCCAGGAGCTGACCGGCAAGGGCGTGAACCTCGCCGGCGTGCGCCGGGTGATGGAGCTGACCGAGCAGCTCGAGCTGCTCGGTCAGCGCGTCGCCGGGCTGGAGGCCGCGCTCCGTGCCCAGGCCCGGCGCCACCGCCAGGAGCTGGACGCCGCCCTCCGCGCCAACCGGCGCGACCTGGTGCCCTACTCCTCGGCCATCGTGCTGTACGAGCCCCAACCGGGCTCGCGGCCGCGGCGGACCTGAGATGAGCAACCAACCCTGAGTCGACCAGAATCAACCGAAAGCCCGAAACGAAGTCTGAAACGAAGGTCTGATCGAAGCGATGGATGTCAACGCGTTCACTCACAAGGCACAGGAGGCGCTTGCCGGAGCGCAGCGCCTCGCGCTCGGCAACGACCACCAGCGTGTCGAGCCCGAGCACCTGCTGGTGGCGCTGCTCTCCGACCCGGATGGGCTGGTCTTCCCGGTGGTGCGCCGATCCGGCGCCGATCCGGGCGCGCTGAAGTCGCGCGCCGGCGAGATGCTGAGCCGCATCCCCAAGGTCTACGGACCAGGGCAGGAGGTCGCCCTGTCGGCGCAGACGGCGCGGCTGATCGAGCGCGCCCGGCGCGAGGCGTCCGCCCTTGGCGACCAGTACGTCTCGACCGAGCACCTGCTGCTGGCCCTGGCTGAGGGCTCCGACCAGGCGGCCAAGCTGCTGACCGAGTCCAGGGTCACCCGCGAGGCGATCCTGGGCGCGCTCCAGCAGGTCCGCGGCGCCAAGCGCGTGACCGACCAGGATCCCGAGTCCAAGTACCAGGCGCTGGAGCGCTTCGGTCGCGACCTGACGGCGCTGGCCCGTTCCGGCAAGCTCGACCCGGTCATCGGCCGCGACGACGAGATCCGCAGGGTGGTGCAGGTGCTGTCGCGGCGCACCAAGAACAACCCGGTGCTGATCGGCGACCCCGGCGTCGGCAAGACCGCCATCGTCGAGGGCCTGGCCGGTCGCATCGTCGCCGGCGACGTGCCAGAGTCCCTGCGCGACAAGCGCATCGTGGCGCTTGACCTGGGCTCGATGATCGCCGGGTCGAAGTACCGCGGCGAGTTCGAGGAGCGGCTCAAGGCGGTGCTGGACGAGATCGTCCAGTCCGAGGGCCAGATCGTCACCTTCATCGACGAGCTGCACACCGTGGTGGGCGCCGGTGCCGCCGAGGGCGCCATGGACGCCGGCAACATGCTCAAGCCGATGCTGGCCCGCGGCGAGCTGCACATGATCGGCGCGACCACGCTGGACGAGTACCGCAGGCACATCGAGAAGGACGCGGCCCTGGAGCGGCGCTTCCAGCCGGTGCTGGTCGGCGAGCCGAGCGTGGATGACACCATCGCCATCCTGCGCGGGCTCAAGGAGCGCTACGAGGTGCACCACGGCGTGCGCATCCAGGACTCGGCCCTGGTTGCCGCGGCCATGCTGTCGGACCGCTACGTCACCGGTCGCTTCCTGCCCGACAAGGCGATCGACCTGATCGACGAGGCCGCCTCCAGGCTGCGGATCGAGATCGACTCGATGCCGACCGAGGTCGACGTGCTCACCCGGCGCGCCAAGCAGCTCGAGATCGAGCGCGCCGCGCTGCGCAAGGAGACCGACGAGCCCTCGCGCGAGCGGCTGGCCAAGCTCGAGCGGGAGCTGGCCGGGCTCCAGGAGGGGCTCACCGCCATGCGGGCCCACTGGGAGGCCGAGAAGGAGGTCATCGGCTCGATCCGTGCCACCAAGGCGCACATCGAGGAGACCCGTGGGCTGGCGGAGCGGGCCGAGCGCGACGGTGACCTGAGCCGCGCGGCCGAGCTGCGCTACGGCGTGCTGCCCAGCCTGGAGCGCGAGCTGGAAGCGGCCAACGAGCGCCTGGCGGAGCTCCAGGCCGACCGCAGGATGCTCAAGGAGGAGGTCGACCAGGAGGACGTCGCCAAGGTCGTCTCCGCCTGGACCGGCATCCCGGTCACCCGCCTGATGCAGGGCGAGATGGCCAAGCTCCTGCGGCTGGAGGACGAGCTGCACCGCCGGGTCGTCGGCCAGGACGAGGCGGTCGGGGCGGTGGCCGACGCCATCCGGCGCTCGCGTGCTGGCCTGGCCGAGCCGGGCCGCCCGATCGGCACCTTCCTGTTCCTCGGGCCCACCGGCGTGGGCAAGACCGAGCTGGCGCGGGCGCTGGCCGAGCTCCTGTTCGACGACGAGCGGGCCATGGTCCGCATCGACATGAGCGAGTACGGCGAGAAGCACTCGGTCGCCCGCCTGATCGGCGCGCCCCCGGGCTACGTCGGCTACGAGGAGGGCGGCCAGCTCACCGAGGCGGTGCGACGGCGGCCGTACTCGGTGGTGCTGCTCGACGAGGTCGAGAAGGCGCACGCCGACGTGTTCAACGTGCTGCTGCAGGTGATGGACGACGGGCGCCTGACCGACGGGCAGGGCCGCACCGTCGACTTCGCCAACGTGGTGCTGATCATGACCTCGAACCTGGGGTCACAGCTCATGAGCGACATGATCGAGCCAGAGGAGGTCGCCAGGGAGCGGGTCATGGCCGTGGTCCGGGAGTCGTTCAAGCCGGAGTTCCTCAACCGGCTCGATGAGATCCTGGTGTTCCACCGCCTGTCGCTCCAGGACCTGAGCAGGATCGTCGACATCCAGCTCACCCGGCTGCAGCAGCGGCTGGCCAACCGGCGCCTGACGGTGACGCTGACGCCGGCGGCCAAGGAGTGGCTGGCGGACCATGGCTACGACCCGGCCTACGGTGCCCGGCCCCTGCGCCGCCTGGTGGCCAGGTCGATCGGCGACGAGCTGGCGCGCCGCCTGCTCGGGGGCGAGATCGGCGACGGCGACTCGATCCTGGTCGACCGCGGCGGTCCCGACGGCCTGGTGTTCGCGAAGCAGGAGCCTGTCCGGGCTGGTCGCGACGGTTAGAGGGGCCTGTTTGCTCTAGACTTGGCCGATGGCACCGCCACGGAGTCACCGCCGCGCCTCCCGGCCGATCTACCCGGGAGTTCTGACCTGGCTCGTGCTCGGGATGGTCGGCTTCTTCGCTCACCAGCTCGGCTACCGGCTGCCGTGGCACGCGCCCATCTACGTGAAGCTGCTGCTGGAGGCCGGCGTCATCTGGCTGGTGTGGAAAGCGTGGAAGGCCTTCCGGGCCGCCCTGAGGAACCAGCTCCGCCTGTTCAACGCCCAGGCGATGCTCTGCTACGCGGTCGCCCTGCAGGCGTTCATCCTGCTTCTGCGGGGTTAGCCGCGGGGTTTGCCGCCGGGCTGGCGTCCTCGGTGACGACCCTGGTCGCGGGCTGCCCGCAGCGGCAGTCCCAGACGTCGGGGATCTCGGCCTCGGCCGCGAACGGCACCGAGACCAGGTGCTCGCGCGAGCACAGGTAGGCGATCACCTTTCGAGGGGCATACGCACTGGAGGGCGCCTGCAACCGATCGAACTCCGCCGGAAGGTGGTACCGACCCTGTTCCATCGTCCTGCTTGCTCTTTTCTGGTTCGGTTCTCGCTCTGCTCTGAGTATCGCATGCCTGGCCAGCCGATCCTCACTCAGCCCGGCGTGCATCTTGCCGCCCGTCGGCGCCTGTCGGGACAATGGGCGCTCGAGCAGACAGGAGGTAGCTTATGACAGATGGACCGATTCGCCGCACTCCAATCGGAGAGCTCGGGCTGGACACCGGCAAGAAGGCGCGCCTGCACCGGATCCTGTACCAGTTCGGCCTGAAGAACGGCGCGGCCATGTTCCTGCCGTACGACCAGGGGCTGGAGCACGGCCCACGGGACTTCTTCCCCAACCCGGCCGCGAGCGACCCCAGGTACGTCATCAAGCTGGCCGTCGAGGGCGGCTTCAACGGGGTCGCGATCCAGGTCGGCAGCGCCGAGAAGTTCTACTGGGACTACGCCGGCGAGGTGCCGCTGATCCTCAAGCTCAACGGCAGGACCGAGATCCCGCCGGCCAAGGCGCCGCGGTCCCCGCTCAACGGCAGCGTCGAGGACGCGGTCCGGCTCGGCGCCGACGCGGTCGGCTACACCCTCTACGTCGGCAGCGAGCAGCAGGAGGCCGACTTCGAGGCGTTCTCCGCGGTGCGCCGGGCGGCCAAGCACTTCGGGCTGCCGCTGATCGTCTGGTCGTACCCGCGCGGCAGCTCGGTCGACGCCAAGGGCGGCCGCGACTCTCTCTACCAGGTCGACTACGCCGCACGCACCGCGGCTGAGCTGGGCGCGGACATCGTGAAGCTGAACTTCCCCAAGCCGGGCCTCACCGAGGGTGCCCCCAAGGCGTACGCCGAGCCGGTCACCGAGCAGCAGGCCGTCAACCAGGTGGTGCACTCCGCGGTGCGCACTCCGGTCCTGCTCAGCGGCGGCGAGAAGGGCGGCGACGAGGAGGTCCTCGACAAGGCCTGCATGGCTATGGAGGCCGGGGCGCTGGGGGTGATCTTCGGCCGGAACGTCTGGCAGCGCGAACACGACGAATCGCTACGCTTCATCGCGCGGCTCCGGGAACTGCTTGAGAAATACCCGTCGTAGGCCGATGAGACCACGGGGCCACGCCGTCGCGGCGGGCGGTGTGGCCCCTCCCACCCGACCCGCTCCGCACGCCCCACTGCTGGCGCTGGGCCTTGCGGTCGGCGTGGCGGCGATCTCCACCTCGCCGATCCTGGTGCGGGTGGCGCACCTGCCCGCGCTCGCGCTGGCCTTCTGGCGCTGCCTCGGCGGGGCGCTGGTGCTGGCGCCGTTCGCGCTGCGGCCAGGCCGCCCGGGCCGGGTCCGGCCGAGCCGCCGCGAGGCCGGCTGGCTGGCCGTCTCCGGCGGTTTCCTGGCGCTGCACTTCGCGCTGTGGAACGCCTCGCTCGCGCTCACCACGGTCGCCTCCTCGACCGTGCTGGTCTCCTGCTCGCCGCTGTTCGTCGGGCTGGCGGCGGGGCCGCTCCTCGGTGAGCCGCCGCCGCGCCGGGCCTGGCTCGGCATCGGCCTGTCGATCGCCGGGGCGGCGCTGATCGCCGTCGGGGACGCCGGTGCCGTCGGCCTCGGCCCGCGTGCCCTGCTCGGCGACGCCATGGCCTTCGCCGGGGCGGCCGCCGTCGCCGCCTACCTCCTGATCGGGCGGTCGGCGCGCCGGCGCCTGCCGGCGACCACCTACGCCGCCTCGGTGTACGGAGTCGCCGCCGCGGCGCTGCTGCCCGCCTGCCTGCTCGGCGGAGCGCGGCTGACCGGCTACCCGGCCGGGTCGTGGCTGGCGGTCGGCGGGGTGGTCGCCGGCCCCCAGCTCCTGGGCCACACCGTGTTCAACACGCTGCTGGCCAGCCTGACCGCCGACCTGATCGCGGTCGTGATCCTCACCGAGCCGGTCGGCGCGACCATCCTCGCCTGGCTGCTGTTCGGCGAGCTGCCGACGCTGTGGTTCTGGCCCGGCGCCGCCCTGGTCCTTGCGGGTGTGTGGCTCGCCAGCCGCGCCCGAGCGGCCGGCCGACCCGTGGCTCGGCAGGGAAGCTAGACTGGCGCCGAGCCAGGCCTCCAGCAAGCACGAAAGCGAGCGCAGCATGCCGGGAACGATCCTCGTCGGCACCCAGTGGGGTGATGAGGGCAAGGGCAAGGCCACGGACCTGCTCGCCGACAAGATGGACATCGTCGTCCGCGCCCAGGGCGGCAACAACGCCGGCCACACGGTCATGGTGGCGGGGCGCACCTTCAAGATGAACCTGGTGCCGAGCGGCATCCTCTACCCGCACATCACCACGGTGATCGGCGACGGGGTGGTGGTCGACCCGGGCGTGCTGCTGGCCGAGCTGGCCGCGCTGGAGGCACAGGGGGTCTCCACCGCCAAGCTCAAGCTCTCGGCCAACGCGCACCTGATCATGCCGTGGCACAAGGAGCGCGACAAGCTCGCGGAGCGTTACCTCGGCCGCAACCGGATCGGCACCACCGGGCGCGGCATCGGCCCCGCCTACAGCGACAAGGTCGCCAGGCTGGGCATCCGCGTGCAGGACCTGCTCGACCCCAAGATCCTGCTGCAGAAGGTCGAGGTCGTGCTGCGCGAGCGCAACCCACTGCTCGCCAAGGTCTACAACCGGCTGCCGTTCGACGCCGAGGCGGTGGTCGAGGAGTACATGACCTACGCCGAGGCGCTGCGCCCGCGCATCGCCGACAGCTCGCTGTTCCTGTGGAAGGCGCTGCGCGAGGGCAAGCAGGTGCTGTTCGAGGGCGCGCAGGCGACCATGCTCGACGTGGACCACGGCACCTATCCGTTCGTGACCTCCTCCTCGCCGGTGGTGGGAGGCGTGCTGGCCGGGACCGGCGTCGGCCCGCGCGAGATCGAGCGGGTCATCGGCATCGCCAAGGCCTACACCACCCGGGTGGGCTCCGGCCCGCTCCCGACCGAGCTGCACGGTCCCGAGGCCGAGGCTCTGCGCACCGCGGGCGCCGAGCTCGGCACCATGACCGGCCGGCAGCGGCGCTGCGGCTGGCTCGACACGGTGGTGCTGCGCTACGCGGCCCGGGTCAACGGCCTCACCGACCTGTTCGTCACCAAGCTGGACGTGCTCTCCAGCTTCGATCGCATCCCGGTGGCGACCGCCTACCGCATCGACGGAGAGGTCACCGAGGACTGGCCGCTGACCCAGACCGAGGTTCACCATGCCGAGCCGGTCCACGAGTGGTTCGAGGGCTGGCGCGAGGACATCACCGGCGTGACGAGCTATGCCGACCTGCCGCGTGCCGCCCGCTCCTACGTCGAGGCGATCGAGAAGCTGAGCGGCGTGCCCGTGACCGCGGTGTTCGTCGGCCCTGGCCGCGAGCAGACGCTGCTGCGTGAGACCCCCAGAGCCGGAGGGCACTGACAATGCGAATCGCTGTGGTCGGTAGTGGCGGTCGCGAGCACACCCTGGTCGAGGCGCTCGCGGCCCATCCTGACGTGGAGCGGCTGTTCGCCGTGCCCGGCAACGCCGGCACGGCCGCCCGGGCCCAGAACGTGCCCGGCATCGCCGCCACCGACGCGGCCGCGCTGGCCGCCTTCGTGGAGGGCGAGCGGGTCGACCTGACCGTGATCGGGCCGGAGGCGCCGCTGGTCGCCGGCGTCGCCGATCAGTTCCTGGACCGCGGGCTCGCGGTCTTCGGCCCCGCCGCCGCCGCCGCCCGGATCGAGGGCTCGAAGGCGTTCGCCAAGGACGTCATGGCCGCGGCCGGGGTGCCGACCGCCCGCGCCGCGGTGTTCGCCGACCCTGCCGAGGCGGTGCGCGCGCTCGACGGCTTCGGGCCGCCGTGGGTGATCAAGGCCGACGGGCTCGCCGCCGGCAAAGGGGTGACGGTGACCTCCGACCCGGCCGCCGCCAGGGCCGCGGTGGAGGCGGCGCTGGTCGGCCGGGCGCACGGCGAAGCGGGCGCGCGGATCCTGCTCGAGGAGTACCTCGACGGTCCCGAGGTGAGCCTGTTCGCGCTGAGCGACGGCCGCACGGTCGTGCCGCTGGCGCCCGCCCGCGACTACAAGCGCGTCGACGACGGCGACCGGGGGCCGAACACCGGGGGGATGGGAGCGTACTCGCCGCTGCCCGATTTCCCCGACTCGCTGGTGGACGAGGTCCGCCGCACGATCCTGGAGCCGACCGTCGCGGAGCTCGCCGCCCGCGGCACGCGCTACCAGGGGTTGCTGTACGCCGGGCTGGCGCTCACCTCACAGGGTCCGAAGGTGGTCGAGTTCAACTGCCGCTTCGGCGACCCGGAGGCGCAGGTGGTCGTGCCCCGGCTGGCCAGCGACCTCGCCGAGCTGCTGTGGGCCACCGCCGAGGGGGTGCTGGCCGGGCAGAAGGTCGCCTGGGACCCGCGCGCCTGCGTGACGGTGGTGCTGTCGTCGGGCGGCTATCCCGGCACCTACCGCCGCGACCTCATGATCCAGGGAGTGGAGGAGGCGGGCGCGCAGCCCGGCGTGCACGTGTACCACGCGGCCACGACCCGGGACGCCGCCGGAACGCTGCGCACCGCCGGCGGCCGCGTGCTCGCCGTCACCGCCCTCGGCGACGACCTCCCCGAGGCCCGCGCCCGCGCCTACGCCGCCGCCGAGCTGATCCGCTTCGACGGCGTCCACTACCGCCGCGACATCGCCGCGCACACAGCCTGATCCGACCGCCCGTGGGACTCAGGGGTAGACGAAATGCACACAGTTTGTCATAGTTCGAGGCGGATGAGTGCTACGGGAGCCGGCGTGGAGAGATGAGAATCGGCGAGCTGACTGGTCGGCGGCGGGTGGCCGCGCGGTCGAAGCGGATCATCCAGCGGTACGAGCGGGTGCCGGTGGTGGTACGCAAGGCGGACCCGGCGGCACCGGCGGTTGCCCGGCGGTTGCTCGACCTGATCGCCGGCGTGGTGCCCGGCCTCCGCGCGGAGCACGTCGGCAGCTCAGCGGTGCCCGGCCTGGCCGGCAAGGGCACCATCGACCTGCTGCTGCCGACGCCGCCAGAGCGCGTCGAGGCGGTGGCCGATGCGCTGACGGGCATCGGCTTCCAGCCGCAGAGCAGCCCGCAGACGTTCCCGCCCTCCCGGCCGATGCTGCAGGGAACGTTCCCCCACATGGGCCGGCCATACCGGGTCCACCTGCACATCGTGCCGACCTCCAGCCGCGACGTGCGGGAGCTGCGCGGGTTCCGCGACGCGCTGCAAGCCGACGAGCAGCTGCGTCGGGAGTACGAGAAGCTGAAGCGTGACATCGTCGCCCGCGGCCTGACCGACGCGGTCGACTTCACCGAGGCCAAGCAGTCCTTCATCGTCGCCACCCTGCGCCGCCTCGGCCTGCGCGGGCACGACGAGGATCGCTGACGCCGCGGCGGGGTCGGCCACATTACAATGCGGCCGGACCTGCCGAGCCGTCGAGGGAGCCACCATGCCACAGCCACGCGTCGGGATCGTCCTCGGCTCCACCTCCGACGAGGAGAAGGCCCAGGCGGCCGCGGTGATGCTCGAGAAGTTCGGGGTGGACTACGAGCTTGAGGTGCTCAGCGCTCACCGCAGTCCCGGCCGGGTGGCCGACTACGCAGCCAGCGCCGAGGACCGCGGACTCCAGGTGATCGTCGCCGCCGCCGGCAAGGCGGCCGCGCTGCCCGGGGTGATCGCCGCCCACACCGTGCTGCCGGTCATCGGGCTGCCGATGCTGAGCTCGCAGCTCGGCGGCCAGGACTCCCTGTACTCGATCGTGCAGATGCCCCCCGGGGTGCCGGTGGCGACGGTCGGGCTCGACGCGGCCGCCAACGCCGGCATCCTGGCGGTGCAGATCCTCGCCATCGCCGACCCGCAGCTCCGCAAGCAGCTCCACGATTTCAAGCGCCAGCTCGACGAGGGCCTGCGATTGTGATTCCGCGCTACACCCTGCCCGAGATGGGGGCGGTCTGGAGCGAGGAGGCCCGCTTCCGGCTGTTCGCCCAGGTCGAGGTCGCGGTGGTGCGCGCCCGGGCGCGCCGCGGGCTGGTGCCGGCCGCGGACCTCGCCGCGATCGAGGCCGCTCCCCCGCCGCTCCCCGGGCGCGTGCACGAGCTGGAGGCGCAGCTCCACCATGACGCGATCGCCTTCCTCACCGCCTACGGCGAGGGCATCGGCGAGCCAGCGCGGCACGTCCACTATGGCATGACGTCGTCGGACCTGCTCGACACCGCGCTCGCCATGCAGCTCGCGCGCGCCTGCGACCTGCTCGCCGCCCGGCTCGACCGGCTGGTCGCCAGCTTGCGCGAGCGCGCCGTCGAGCACCGCGACACCCTCTGCCTCGGCCGCACCCATGGCGTGGCGGCCGAGCCGACCACCTTCGGGCTGAAGCTCGCCGGGCACGCCTTCGCCTTCGACCGCGACCGGCGCCGCCTGGCCGCCGCGCGGCGGGCCGTGGCGGTCGGCAAGCTGTCGGGCGCGGTCGGCACCTACTCCAACCTCGCCGCCGACGTCGAAGCCGAGGTGCTGGCCGAGCTCGGCCTGAGCGCGGAGGACGCCGCCACCCAGGTGGTCGCGCGCGACCGCCACGCCGAGCTGCTCGCCATGCTCGCGCTGGCCGGCGGCAACCTGGAGCGCCTCGCGGTGGAGGTCCGCCACCTGCAGCGCACCGAGGTGCGCGAGGCTGAGGAGCCGTTTCTCGAGGGGCAGAAGGGCTCATCCGCGATGCCGCACAAGCGCAACCCGGTGGTGGCGGAGCGGGTCACCGGCATCGGGCGGCTGCTGCGCGGCTACGCGGTGACCGGGCTGGAGAACATCGCCTTGTGGCACGAGCGCGACATCTCGCACTCCTCCACCGAGCGGGTCACCCTGCCGGACGCCTGCTGCGTGCTGGACTACGGCCTCGAGCGGGCCGACTGGCTGGTGTCCGGCCTGCGCGTCTTCCCGGAGCGGATGCGCGCCAACCTCGAGGCGTCCGGCGGGCTGGTCGGCTCCTCGGCGGCGCTGCTGGCGCTGGTCGACGCCGGCTGGAGCCGCGAGGATGCCTACGCCACGGTACAGCGGGCGGCGATGGCCGCCTGGGAGGGCAAGGGCGGCTTCCGCGACCTGCTGCTGGCCGAGCCCGGGGTACCCGAGGCGACCGGCGGCCCGGCCGGACTTGACGCGGCCATCGACCCGGCCCGTTTCGTGGCCAACGCCGGCCCGATCTTCGAGCGGCTGTCCAGGCTGGGGAAAGACCCGGAAGGGGAGGGAACGCGATGACCACCGCACCGGTCCTGGAGGGCCTGGAGCACCGCCTGTCCGGCAAGGTGCGCGACGTCTACGAGGTCGATGCGGAGCACCTGCTGCTGGTCGCCACCGACCGCATCTCCGCGTTCGACGTGGTGCTGGACGACCCGATCCCGGGCAGGGGCGAGGTGCTCACCGCGCTCACGCAGTTCTGGCTCGAGCGCACCGCCGACCTGGTGCGCAACCACCTGGTGGGCTGGCGCGCGGCTGAGCTGCCGCCCGGCGCCAGGCGGCTCGCCGGCCGTGCCATGCTCGTCCGCAAGCTCGAGATGATCCCCTTTGAGTGCGTCGCCCGTGGCTACCTGGTCGGCTCCGGCTGGAAGGAGTACCGCGCCGGCGGCACGGTGTGCGGCATCCGCCTGCCCGCCGGGCTGCGCGAGGCCGCCAAGCTGCAGGAGCCGCTGTTCACCCCGGCGACCAAGGCGGTCACCGGGCACGACGAGAATGTTTCGGAGTCCTACGTGTCGGAGCACCTTGGCCCGGAGCTGACAGGACGCCTGCGCGACCTCACCCTGAGCCTGTACCGCCGCGGAGCGGAGCACGCCGCCTCGCGCGGCATCCTGCTGGCCGACACCAAGTTCGAGCTCGGTCTCGCCGACGGTGAGCTGGTGCTGGCCGACGAGGTGCTCACGCCGGACTCTTCGCGCTTCTGGCCGGCGGACGCCTGGCAGCCGGGCACGTCGCCGCCCTCGTTCGACAAGCAGTTCGTGCGCGACTGGCTGCAGGCGCGGGGCTGGGACCAGACGCCGCCGGCGCCGCGCCTGCCCGCTGAAGTGATCCAGGGAACCGCCGCCCGCTACCGCGAGGCGTATGAGCGCCTGTCCGGCCGCTCGCTGGACGACTGGCTCGCGGAGGCGCGCCGCTGGTAGCCGTGCCTCCTGGCCGAGCCGGACCTCGCCAGCCTGGTGCCGCGACATTCAGGTTTTGCGTTCTGAGCGCATAACGGCTAGCTTCGGCCGTCTCCAGGCAGATGTAACGGTATGTACATCACCACGGTTGGGTGGCCAGTGATGGGCGGACGAAAGGCACAGGTAGTGCATGGTCCAGCGTCTACAGATCCGATATAAGCTCCTCGCCGTTCTCCTCATCCCACTGACCGCCCTGACCGTCCTCACCTTCGTCCACGTGGGCGGGGACGTCGCCTCCGGCCGCCGGGCGGCACGGGTGGGCAACCTGGCCGACTTCGCGGGCAGGGTCACCGCCGTGGTGCACGACCTGCAGGGCGAGCGCGACAGCTCGCTCGGCTACGTCGCCGGCGGCAGGGAATCCGGCGCTGAGGACGTCGAGGCGCAGCGCGAGAAGTCCGATCGCTCGATCGCCGCCTTCCGCTCCGACCTGCGACACACCGATCTCGGCGGCGGCGACCCGGGCCTGCGCCAGCGGCTCGGCGACGCCGGCAAGCTGCTGGACCATCTCGACGACCAGCGCCGCTCGGTCGACAGCTCGGACCCTGCCGGGGTGGCCAGGACGCAGGTCTACTACGGCAACGTCATCGCGGCGCTGCTCGACTTCAACAGCGGGATCGCCTCGGGATCCGACGACCGCCAGACCACCCGCAGCGCCTCGACCTTCGTGCTGCTGTCGCGGCTGAAGGAGCTCGCCTCGCGGGAGCGCGGCCTCGTCTACGCCGCGCTGTCGGCGGACCGCTTCCCCCCGGGGCAGTTCCAGCAGCTCGTCGCGGTCATCGGCATGCAGGACCTCCAGGCCGCGCAGTTCCAGACCTCGGCCAGCCGCGACCAGCGGGACCTGTACACGGCGCAGGTCGTCAGCGCCAACCTCAACAAGCTGGCCAACCTGCGCCGCGCCGTGCTGTCGGCGGGCGCCTTCGGGCAGGTCCGGGCCGGCGGTACCAGCGGCGCCGAGGAGATCTCCAGCGCCCAGCAGATCCTCACCGAGCAGGTCAACCGCCTGCGCAAGGTCGAGCTGCGGCTGGGCGGCGAGGTGGCGGCCAGCAGCCGTGAGCGGCAGTCGGCGGCGCGCCGCTCGGCCCTGGTCGGCAGCTTGCTCATGCTGCTGGTGCTGGCTCTGGCCGTGGCGGCCGCACTGCTGACGGGCCGCTCGATGGCGCGCCCGCTGCTGCGGCTGCGCGACGTGGCCAACCAGGTCGCGGCGCGGCAGCTCCCTGAGGCGGTCGAGCGGCTGCAACGCGGCGAGATCACCCACCAGGAGGCGGCCGCGGCGCCCGTCGCCGCCGCCCCGAGCGACGAGACCGGCCAGGTGGCTCAGGCGCTGGACGCCGTCCACCAGGTGGCCGTACGGGTGGTGGGCGAGCAGGTCGCGCTGCGCATGTCGATCGGGGAGATGTTCCTCAACCTGGCCCGGCGCTCGCAGGACCTGGTCGACCGGCAGTTGCGGCTGATCGACCACCTCGAGAAGGACGCCGAGCCGGAGGCGCTCGAGCAGCTCTTCAAGCTGGACCACCTGGCGACCCGCATGCGGCGCTATGCCGAGAGCCTGATCGTGCTGGCCGGTGCAGAGCCGCCGCGGCGCTGGTCGCAGCCGGTCCTGCTGGTCGAGATCGTGCGCGCCTCCATGAGCGAAGTGCAGGACTACCAGCGGGTGGAGCTGCTGCCGTTCAGCGACGTGGGCGTGAGCGGTCATGCGGTGGCGGACGTCGCGCACCTGCTGGCCGAGCTGATCGAGAACGCCACCTCGTTCTCGCCGCCGGGGACCGCGGTGCAGATCACCGGACACGAGGCACCCGACGACTTCATGCTCGAGATCGAGGACCGCGGGCTCGGCATGAGCGACGAGGAGCTGGAGGAGGCCAACGAGCGCCTGAGCAACCCGCCGGAGATCAGCCCCGGACTGTCGGGGACGCTGGGGCTGTACGTGGTCGGTCGTCTGGCGCGGCGGCACGGGATCAACGTGCGGCTCCGCCATTCCTGGTACGGCGGGGTGACCGCGATGGTCCAGCTGCCCGACGACCTCACGACCTGGATCCGGCGGCGCGAGATCGCTCCCCCGGAGGACGCGGAGAGTCCCGACCCCCCCAACGATCCGCCCATCTTCGAGCAGGACCGCTCGCAGTGGTTCGACGCCGCCTCGGAGGCCGCAACCGACGTGGAGGCCGCGGCCGACACGAAGGCGGAGGCGCCGGTCGAGCCCCCGGTCGAGCCCCCGGTCCCTGCTCCCACGCCGCCGGTGCCCACGCCGCCGGTGCCCACGCCCCCGCCGCCGGTGCCCACGCCGCCGGTGCCGCCGCCCACCACGCCACGGCCGCGGTCAGACCATGGCGGGATGACCCATACCGGGCTGCCACGACGCGTGCCGCGCGCGAATCTCGCTCCCGGCATCGTCGCGCAGCAGGCCAAGGCCGCCAGCCAGGCCGAGGCCCGGTCATCGACCCTGTCGTCCCGCTCGCCCGAGGAGATCCGGTCGATGCTCTCCAGCTACCGTAGCGGCCTTGAGCGGGGGCGCCGTACGGCTACCGGCTCGCAGGAAGCCGGCGGCCACACCGGGCAGAACGGCTCGGGCGGCGGCGGACCGATGGCACCAAGGAGCGACGATGCAGCTCAGTAAGGAAGCGCAGAACCTCAACTGGTTGGTCAACACCTTCGTGCACAACACGCCCGGAGTCGCGCACGCCATCGTGGTCTCCGCCGACGGCCTGCTGCTGGCGGTCTCCCAGCGGCTCGAGCGTGCCCGCGCCGACCAGCTCTCCGCGGTCGCCTCCGGCATCGCGAGCATCGCCGCCGGTGCCGCGCGCCTGCTGGAGGCCGGCGAGGCCAACCAGACCGTCGTGGAGATGGAGCGAGGCTTCACGTTCGTCATGACCGTCGGCGACGGCTCGTGCCTGGCGGCGCTGGCTGCGCCCTCCTGTGACGTCGGTCTGGTCGGCTATGAGATGGCGCTGCTGGTCGCGCGCGCCGGCGAGGTGCTGACCCCGCAGCTCCGCGCAGAGCTGCAGGCGGCGCTCCCGCGATGACCAGGGTGGCCGACCGGCCGGACCGCACACTTCTGGAAAGGGTGCAGGATGGACTCTGCAGGACCTAGAGAGCATCAGGGCCGCGGGCACGCCAGCCAGCCCGGCCAGGGTGGGGAGGGAGGCCGCGCGCCGACGCCGGTCAAGATCGTCATTGCCGGTGGGTTCGGTGTCGGCAAGACGACCTTTGTCGGGGCGGTCTCCGAGATCATCCCGCTGACCACTGAGGCGGCGTTGACCACCGCCAGCCTGGGGGTGGACGACACCACCGGGGTGGCCGGCAAGACCACCACCACGGTGGCGATGGACTTTGGCCGGATCACCCTGGATCGGGATCTGATCTTGTACCTGTTCGGGACGCCGG
>WNFV01001091.1_pt1 | contig 59254 bp, 43 predicted proteins | sample 5400101 | NCBI WGS metagenome assembly WNFV01 (sample SAMN13153361, study PRJNA577476) | soil metagenome | isolation source: 115 cm soil or saprolite under grassland replicate 1 | place: USA:California | collected 2016-06-15
TCACCATGTCGAGCGCGGATTCGACACACTCGCGCAGGTCGAAGGGCTGCGACTCGATATCCATGCGGCCGGCTTCGATCTTCGAGAAATCCAGGATATCGTTGATGATGGTCAGCAGCGCGTCGCCGGATTCGCGGATGGTGGCGACGTAATCGTGCTGCTCGGTGTCGAGCTTGGTGTCGAGCAGCAATCCGCTCATGCCGATCACGGCGTTCATCGGGGTGCGGATCTCGTGGCTCATCGTGGCCAGGAACGAGCTCTTGGCCTCGTTCGCCGTCTCGGCTGCGGCGCGCGCTTCCTGCGCCTCCTGGAACAGCCTCGCGTTCTGCAGCGCGACGCCGACATTGGCAGCGATGGTGGAGAGCAGGCGCTCGTCGTCGGCGTCGTACATGCCCTCCGTGCGCGTGCTCTGCACGCTGGTCGCCCCCTGACACGTTCCGCCTACAAGGATCGGCACTCCAAGGTACGACAGCGCCTGCTTGCCGATGACCGTAGGGCCGAGATCGAGGCTCAGCCGGTCCTTCTCCCGATTGATGATGAGCGGCTTGCCCGACTGGATGATTCTGCTCGTCAGGCCCTCGCCGTACTTGAGCGGCACGAGCTTGTCGCCGTACTGATAGGGAAACTCGATGACGCCGGTGCGACGGTCGAGCAGCGCGACGTAAGCGATGTCGGCCTTGAAGACCGTGCGGATCTGCGTGCCCACGAGCTCGAGAAGCGCACTGAGATCGAGCTTGCCCGCAAGCTGCTGCGACACGGTGTTGACGGTCGCGAGCTCGGCGGCGCGCTGCTGCGACTCGGCAAACAGCCGCGCATTCTCGATCGCGACGGTCGCTTGCAGCGAAAGCCCCACCAGGAATTCCAGGTCGCTGTCGCCGAACGGCTGGCCCTTCGTGCGCCACACTGCCATCGCGCCCTTTACGGTTTGCCCGGCCAGCAGCGGCGCCACCATCAATCGCTCATTCTCTCTTCGCTCCGTGCCGGCGATCAGAACAGCACGCGGATCCGCCTGAGTGTTATTGATGAACTCGGCGCGGCCGCTTTGCACGAGGCTGCCGATGATCCCCTGACCCGCCTTGATCACGGTGGACTGGAGGTTCTGCGCAATGGCGCCGACCGCGACGATCGCCCGGTAGCTTTGCCCGCCTGCTTCGGGCAGGAAGATCGCGCTGTTGTCGGCGTTGAGCAGGTCCTTGGCGTGACGGGCGATGCGATCCATCACCGTGGGCAGATCCAGCGTCGACGAAATCTCGCGACCCACTTCCGCGAGCGCAGCGGTCTCGCGCGTGCGCCGCTGCGTCTCGTCGAACAGTCGAGCGTTTTCGAGCGCGACGCTCATGCTGTTGGCGAGCGTTTGCAGCAGGCGCACGTCCGAATCGCTAAACGCGTGCTCACGTTCGATATCGACCAGGCTGATCAGCCCGCGCGCCTGGTCGCCTGCCACCAACGGCACGCAGACCGCCGATTTTTCCAGCTGCGTACCAGGCAGGACGGTACTGCCATACTCTTCGTACGCGTGCTCCATGTTCTCGTTGATGACGAGCGTCTCGCGCGTGCGCAGGACGTGTGCTCCGAACCCCTTATCGGCAAGCGGCATGGAATCGATCACGATCCTTTGCCCGTTTTCGTAGACATACGGGTAGTGCATCAAGTTTGTCTGCGGGTCGTAGATGCGGATGTTCATGTCCGCCTGATGAAAGATGTCGCGGATCTTGTCGCCGACCGCCTCGTAGATGCCCTGCATGTTGAGCTCGGCGGCGAGCGACTGCTGCACGCTGTTGATGATGGCGAGCTCGGCCGCACGCTGTTCGCTTTCCTTGAACAGACGCTGCGTTTCGTCGAAGAGCCGCGCGTTTTCGAGCGCCACGCTCATGGCGTTGGCGAGCGTTTGCAACAGGCGCACATCCGAAGCGCTGAACGCGTGCTCGCGGTCCAGGTCGACCAGGCTGATGAGCCCGCGTGCCTGATCGCCTGCCACCAGCGGCACGTAGACCGCCGATTTGTCTTCCTTGGTGCCAGGCAGCGTGAAGCTGCCATACTTTTCCGCCTCCTGCATCATGTTCTCGTTGATCACCAGCGTCTCGCGGGTGCGCAGAACGTGGCGCGCAAAACCCCTGTCCGACAGAAGCCGGGATTCGATGGCGAGCCGCTGGCCGCCTTCGTAAACATACGGGTAGTGCATCACATTGGTCTGCGGGTCGTGGATGCGGATACCTACGTCCGCTTGGTTGAAGATCTCCCGGATCTTGTCGCCGACCGCGTCGTAGATGCCCTGCATGTTGAGCTCGGCGGCGAGCGCCTGCTGCACGCTGTTGATGATGGCGAGCTCCGCAGCGCGCTGCTCGGTTTCCTTCAGCAGCCGCTGCGTCTCGTCGAACAGGCGCGCGTTTTCCAACGCTACGGTCATCGCGTTGGCAAGCGTTTGCAGCAGGCGCACGTCGGAGTCGCTGAAGGCATTCTCCTTGTCGCTGTAGAGCGCAATGACCCCATGCGCTTCCTCGCCCTTGAGGATCGGAACGCCGGCATAACTTGCCGAGGGTGTCGTTACATTGGCATCGCCAATCATTCTCGAGCCGAGTTCGGTCCCGCGCCGCAGGAGGTCCTGATTGATGACGAGCGGCTGGCGGGTCCGAATCACGTGCGCCGTTAATCCCTTTTCCATTGAGATAGAATCGATCTGAAAGCGCTCGCCATGCTCGAGGTAATAGGGCATGGTTTGGATGTTGGTCTGCCGGTCGTAGAGCGCAATGGACATGTTCTGCGTGCCGAAGATTTCGGCGATCTTGTCGCCCACAAGATCGATGATGGCCTGAAAGTCGAGCTGCGCGGCCAGCCCTTCCTGCACGCTGTTGATGATCGCGAGCTCGGCCGCGCGCTGTTCGCTCTCCTTGAACAGGCGCTGCGTTTCGTCGAATAGCCGCGCATTCTCGAGCGCGACGCTCATGCTGTTGGCCAGCGTCTGGAGCAGCCGCACGTCCGAATCGCCGAACGCGTGCTCGCGCTCCATGTCCATCAGGCCGATGATCCCGCGCGCCTGGTCGCCCGCCACGAGCGGGACATAGACCGCGGATCTTTCCATCTGTGACCCTGGTATGAGGGTGGCGCCGTGCTTCTCGATGACTTGCGCCATGTTGTCGTTAACGACCAGCGCCTCACGCGTACGCAGGACATGCGCCGTGAATCCTTTCTCTCCCAGGGGCTGAGACGCAAGCTCAAGACGTACCCCGTTCTCGTACGTATACGGATAGTGAATCAGGTTCGTCTTGGGATCGTAGACGCGAATTGCCATGTCGCGGTTTTGAAAGATATCGCGGATCTTGTCGCCGACCGCATCGTAGATTCCCTGAATATTGAGCTCCGCCGCCAGCGCCGCTTGCACGCTGTTGATGATCGCCAGCTCGGCGTTGCGCTGCTCGGTTTCCTTGAGCAGACGCTGCGTCTCGTCGAAGAGGCGGGCGTTTTCCAGTGCAACGCTCATGCTGTTGGCGAGCGTTTGGAGCAGGCGCACGTCGGAGTCGCCGAAGGCGTGCTCGCGCTCCATGTCCACAAGAGAGATCACCCCGCGCGCCTGGTCGCCTGCCACCATCGGCACCATGACCAGCGACTTCTCCAGTTGCGTACCAGGCAGAGCGTATGAACCGTACTTCGCTACCTCTTGCGCCATGTTTTCGTTGATGACCAGCGTCTCGCGCGTACGCAGGACATGCGGCGCAAAACCGCGTTCTGGCAGAGTGTGGAACTCGATATTGATGCGTTGCCCATTTTCGTACGAATACGGGTAGTGCATCAGGTTCGTCTTGGGATCGTAGAGGCGAATACCCATGTCCCGGTTGTTGAAGATGTCGCGGATCTTGTCGCCGACGGCGTCGTAGATGCCCTGGATATTGAGCTCGGCTGCGAGTGCGGCCTGCACGCTGTTGATGATGGCGAGCTCAGCGTTGCGCTGCTCGGTCTCCTTGAGCAGCCGTTGCGTCTCGTCGAACAGGCGCGCGTTCTCGAGCGCAACGCCCATGCTCGCAGCCACCGTCGTGAGCAGTCGAATCTCCGCCTCGCCGAACGCGTTCTCCCGCTCGTAATTCTCCAGCGCGATCGAGCCCAAAACGCGGTCGCTGCCGAGGATGGGGACCGTGACCGATGAGAGGCTCTGGTCAGTGCCGGGTACGGTGGTGAATCCGAGCGCCGCGTACTCGGCAGGGTTGTTCACGACTACCGGCTGACGCGTTTGCAATATCTTCAAGGCTCCCGCCGAGGGAGGCCTCGGCGGTTGGTAGTCCCGCACGCCATGCTCGTATTGGTACAGGAAGTGATTCAGGTTCGCCTTCGGGTCGTACCAGCGGATGCCAATATCGCCGGTGTGGAACACTTCACGAAGCTTGTCGCCGACCAGGTCGACGATGGCCTGGAAGTCGAGCTCGGCGGCCATGCCCTTCTGGATGCTGTTGATGACCGCCAGCTCGGCGGCGCGCTGCTCGGTTTCCTTCAGCAGCCGCTGCGTTTCGTCGAAGAGGCGCGCGTTTTCGAGCGCGACGCCCATGCTCGCGGCGACCGTTGTGAGCAGGCGCACCTCGGCTTCGCCGAATGCGTTCTCGCGGTCGAAGTCCTCCAGCATGATCGAGCCGAGAACGCGATCGCCCCCGAGGATGGGAACGACGATCGTTGAATGGCCTATGTCGGTACCCGGAATGGTTGTGAGTCCTAGCGCCGCGTACTCGGCACGGCTGTTCGCAACAACTGGCCGGCGCGTCTCCGCCAATCTGAGCCACGTGCCACCCGGCGCGGGCGTCGTAGGCGGCACGTTGAGCCGTACCCCGTGCTCGTATGCGTACAGGTCGTAAGTGAGGTTGGCCTTCGCGTCGTACCAGCGAATGCCGATGTCGCCGGTGTGGAAAACCTCGCGCAGCTTGTCGCCGACCAAGTCGATGATGGCCTGGAAGTCGAGCTCCGCGGCCATGCCTTCCTGGATTCGGTTGATCACCGCCAGCTCGGCGGCGCGCTGCTCGGTTTCCTTCAGCAGGCGCTGCGTCTCATCGAAGAGACGGGCGTTCTCGAGAGCCGTACCCAGCGAGGCGGCGATCGTCGTCAGCAGGCGCAGCTCGGACTCACCGTAGGCGTTCTCGCGTTCGTAGTTTTCGATCCCGATCATGCCGAGCACGCGGTCGCTCGTGATGATCGGGACCGCGATCATCGACTTGCTCTGGTCGGTGCCGGGAATGGCGCGGCCTATCTTGGCGATGGTATTCAGAACTTGCGGTTGACGCGTCCGCACCATCGTCTCGAACACGCCGCCCGGAACGGGCGGCCGAGGCGCGATCTCCAGCCGCTTCCCGTGCTCGTACGCGTACAGATAACGCAGCTTGTTCGTCTTCTCGTCGTACCAATTGATGCCGAGATCGGGCGTCGCGAAGACTTCGCGCAGCTTGTCACCGACGAGATCGACGATGGATTGGAAACCCAGTTCCGAGGCGAGCGCCTGCTGAATGGAGTTGATGATCGCCAGCTCCGCGGCGCGCTGCTCGGTTTCCTTGAGCAGGCGCTGCGTCTCGTCGAAAAGGCGCGCGTTCTCGAGCGCCGTACCCAGCGAGGCGGCGATGGTCGTGAGCAGGCGCACTTCGGATTCGCCGTAGGCGTACTCGCGCTCGTAGTTCTCGAGGCTGATCAGCCCGCGCACGCGGTCACTCCCGATGATCGGCACGCAAATCAGGGATTTGCTCTGGTCTGTGCCCGGGACCGGCGTCTGCCCCGCTCTTTGATAATCGGCCGCGGTGTTGAGTACATATGGCTTGCGCGTCCCGGCCACGGTTTGGAACGAGCCGCCGGGGTTTGGCGGTCGGGGTTCGATGACCAGGCGTTGGCCGTGTTCGTATACGTACAGATAATGGAGCAGCTTCGAATTTTCGTTGTACCAGAGGATGCCAAGGTCCGGAGTCGCGAAAACTTCGCGCAGCTTGTCGCCGACCAGGTCGACGATCGCTTGGAAGTCCAGCTCGGCGGCGAGACCTTGCTGGATTGAATTGATGATCGCAAGCTCGGCGGCGCGCTGCTGCTCGGCCTTGAACAGGCGCTGCGTCTCGTCGAAGAGACGCGCGTTTTCGAGCGCGACGCTCATCGCGTTGGCAAGCGTAGTAAGCAGGCTCACGTCCGAATCCGAAAATGCGTGCGCGAGCTGCTTCCCTACGCTGATCACGCCATGCGCCGAATCGCCACGCAGGATGGGCATGTAGATGAACGAGTTGTCCACCGTGCCGCCGCCGATGTTCTTGGAACCCAGTTCCGCCATCCGCCGATCCAATTCGTCGGCGGTATGAATGACAATGGGCTGCCGCGTCCGCAGAATATGCCCGGAGAAACCAATCGGCGGACTCGGCTCCGGATGAAAGCGTTCACCGTGGTCGAGGAGGAAGACGTAGCGAATCAGATTGGCTTCCGAATCGAACAGTCTGATTCCGACCACATCCGCGGCGAATATTTCGAGGATCTTGTTGCCGACTAGATCGTAGATAGCCTGCATCTCCAGTTTCGATGCCAGGCCTTCCTGGACGCTGTTGATGATCGCCAATTCGGCGGCGCGCTGCTGCTCGGCCTTGAAAAGGCGCTGCGTCTCATCGAAGAGGCGCGCGTTTTCGAGCGCGGTGCCCAGCGAGGCGGCGATGGTCGTGAGCAAGCGCAGCTCGGATTCTTCGTATGCGTTCTCGCGTTCGTAGTTTTCGATGACGATCGTTCCGAGCACGCGGTCGCTGCTGATGATCGGAACGGCGATCAGCGATTTGCTCACATCCGTGCCGGGCAGAGCGCCGCCCTGCAGCTTTTCATAATCTGTGGCGGTATTGAAGACCAGGGGCTGGCGCGTCCTGATTATCGTTTCGCCCATGCCGCCCGGCGTCGGCGGTCGAGGTGCGACGTGCAGACGCTTGCCGTGTTCGTATTCGTAGAGATAGTGCACCAGGTTGGCTTTTTCATCGTACCAACGGATGCCGAGGTCGGGCGTCTTGAAGACTTCGCGCAGCTCGTCTCCGACCAGATTGACGATCGCCTGGAAGTTCAACTCGGCGGCGAGACCTTGCTGAATCGAATTGATGATCGCGAGCTCGGCATTGCGCTGTTCGAGGTTGGCGTTTGACGCGGTCAGTTCCTCGGTGCGCTTTTCGACTTTCTGCTCCAAGCCTTGCGACCACTGCGCGTTGTCCAGCGCGACGGCCGCCTGGCTCGCGAGCATGCCCAGCAGATCGCGGTCGGAGTCACGCAGCCGGCCGAAGGCGCCGTCGATGTCGACATAGAGATAGCCCAGCAGCTCGCGTTGCGCGATCAACGGGGCGATGATGTGCGAGCGCTGGTCGAGCTCGCTCGCACCCTCGGGGCTATACGTCAAGCTGACCGCGCGCATGCGGCGCACATCCATAAGCGAGGGCGTGATGTCACGCAACAACGCGTCCGCGTCTTCGCCGCGCGGTACGAGCGAACCTGCCAGTTGCAGCCCTTGCGGCGCCTCCAGCACCAGCAGCACGCGCTCGGCGCCGGAAAGCTCCGTGGCTTCGTCGATCAGGAATTCATGCAATTCGGCGGCGCTGCGCAACTCGTTCAGGCGCAAGCCGGTGTCCACCAGCCGTTCGAACGGCTCACGCAGGTTCGCTTCGCCCACAAGGTGCGCGGCGCGCCGTTCCGGCGAAAGACGGCGCTTGCGCGTGTCCTTGAGCCAGGCGAGGACGATCTCGCGGTGCGCCTCGATCTTATTCAGGTAGTTGCGGCGCAGGCCCTCGTCGCTCAGGCTGACGATGCCCTTGCGCATGATTTGATAGGCGGTTTCGAGCGCCTCGCGCGCGGCGGGGGTTTGCTTGTTGGCTTGCAGGGCTAGGCTGTGCGACCACCACAGCTGCGTCGGCGACATCCCATCGAGCGCGGCGAGGTCATGCGCGCGGTGCAACTCTGTAGCGCGCCGCGTGGCAGCCAACGCGGCACGCGGCTTATTCAGCGCCAGAGAGGCTTCCCCGACACCGGTCAGGGCACTCATTTCGAAGGCGACGAGTCCACCGGCATGCGTGAGCTGCTCCGCGCGCTGAAAATGACGCAGCGCGGCGGTCTCTTCGCCCTCGAGCAACGCCAGGCGGCCTTGGACGATGGGCGCGGTCGCAGCAATCAGGGAATTGCCAAGAGCTTCCGCGATTCCGGCCATTTCTGCGATGTACGTGCGCGCACTGTCCAGATGCCCTAGCGCTGTTTCCACCTTGGCCAGCTCATCGAGATTTGTGGCCTGGGGAATACGCGCACCGGTGCGACGGTGGATTGCATCGGCCTTGAGCATCAGGCGGCGGGCACGCCGGTAGAGTCCAAGATGGCTGTAAGCGATCCCCAGATTGCCGGTGACGATCCCTTGGCGTTCGAGATAGCCCGCCACCTCGAAATCGGCGAGTGCCTGATGCAAGGTCTTCAACTGAACGACGACGTCGGCCTGGTTGAAAGTGAGCATGTTGAGCGCATTGCCGGCGCCGTACAGGTCGCCCGCTTGTCGACATAGCGCCAGCGCGGCGTTGGCCGCTTCGTCCGACTCTGCGGCCCGACCCTCGCGGCTGCGCACCATGGCGACCACCCATAGCGCACGCCCTTCCTCCGCGGACCGTCCCAGCGAGTGGAACAGCTCGGCGGCTTGCACCACATTGCGCACCGCCCGTTCCATATCCACCCTGTTCCGGAATTGCGCTTCGGCGAGCCGAAACAGGCTCATTGCTTCGAGCGGAATCTTTTTGCTTTGGCGCGCCGCCCTTAGCGCGGCGTTGGCAGTGGCGACGGCCGCCTTTTCGCCCTTGCGCATCTGCACCAGGGCAAGACGGTTGCGCGCCTGCGCCTTGAACGCGGCGGTTTTGGCGCGGTCCGCAAGCTGGACCATCGCGTTCGCGTCGGCGCGCGCGCGGTCCAGATCGCCCTGAGCGATGAAGCTTTCCGCGCGCAGGTCGAGCACGTCCAGCCGGCTTGCTACGCTCAAGCCAGGCGTCGCAAGCGCGGTTGTGGCCAGCTCGATGGCCTGCACATGCTGGCCAGCCCACGCGAGGTCGCTCCGGCGGATGGGCGCTGCGATTTCTTCTTCCCGGCAGACGTGCCGTGGGATTCACTTGTGCGGGATTCGTTTGCTGAGTGTGATCTTGGCATGGATTGCTCGAAGTCTTCGTTGCGCTGCAGAGATTCGCGGCGCCAATGCTCGCCTGCAGAAACCGGCAGGCCTTAGCCTTTAGGGCGAGAGGAATTCGCTTGGAGTTGAACCGGGCATTAGTCTACAGCTTGGCCGCGGTAAACGGCGAGCACCTATGAATCAGGAGAGTCCTTGTCTGGAAGGTTTCGTTGGGGTAACTCCGGGCTTAACTCGGCTTGGCCCCGATCAGGGCGAGGATGAGCGGAGTCGTCACGGCGGCGACCGCGGTCGAGAGCACCAGGCTCGCCGCGACGGGGCCGCCCAGCGTCTCGAACTGCCGCGACATCAGGTAGACGTTGGCGCCGACCGGCAGCGACGCGAGCATCACGATCGCCTGGGTTTCCAGCGGCGGCAGCGAGAGTACCCACGCGAGCAGCCATACAACTGCCGGCTGGACGGCGAGCTTGAGCACGGTGATGGCAGCGCTCACGCGCCAACCTTCGCGGATCCCGTATTCGGCCAGACCCATGCCCAGCGCGATCAACGACAGCGGCACGGCCGCCTCGCTGATCAGGGCCAGCGTCTGATCGACGAACGCCGGCAGAGGCAGCGCCGCGAGTCCCCATCCGGTGCCGATGAGAATGCTAGCGACGACCGGATTGGCGAGCACGGCCTTGGCGGCCTGCACGTAACCCGACCATGACAGCGCCCGATGGCGCGCCCATTCGACCGACACGGTTACCAGCGTCCAGAGCAGCAGCGCGTTGAACACGAGCACCAGCGAGATCGCGGGCAGCGACGGCTCACCCAGCGTCACCTTGGCGAGTGGAATGCCGAGGAGCACGTTATTGGCGAAGATCCCGCCCAGCGCGAATACGGATTGTCCGACGCCGTCCAGCCGGAAGAACCGCGCCGCGATGAAGCGGGCGAGCACGAACACGACGATGCACGCTCCGAAATACGCGATGAGCAGGCGCGCATCGACCGGCGGCAGCCTGGAAAAATCGCTCATCAGCCGGAACAGCAGCGCCGGTATCGCCACCGAGAATACGAAGCGCGTCAACCCGTCGGCCACCGTTTTCGGCCAGCGTCCCCATCGCGTCAGGACGTAGCCCAGCAGCACCAGCACGAAAAGCGGCGCGGTCAGCCCGAGGATGCGCGTGAACGCCTGCATGACCGCTCGATCAGCGCGCCCGCGGGCGACGCGATTCAGACGCTTCGGCTGCCGATCAGCGCCAGAAACTCTTCCCGCGTCGCGACCGATTCGCGAAAGGTTCCCAGCACCGAAGACGTGATCATGATCGAGTTCTGCTTCTCCACGCCGCGCATCATCATGCACAGGTGGCGCGCCTCGATCATCACGCCGACGCCAAGGGCGCCGATCGACTCCATGACCTCCTGGGAAATCTGCTCGGTCAGCCGTTCCTGGAGCTGCAGCCGGCGCGCGTACATGTCGACGACCCGGGCGAGCTTGGAGACGCCGAACACGCGGCCGTGAGGGATATAGCCGATGTGGCAGCGACCGTAGAACGGGAGCATGTGGTGCTCGCAAAGGCTGTAGAGCTCGATGTTCTTCACGATGACCATGCTGTTGGTGCTCTGCGTGAAGATCGCGTTGTTGATCAGCTTTACCGGGTCGATGCGGTAGCCGGAGGTGAGGAATCGCAGTGCGGCCGCGACGCGCTGCGGCGTGCGCGCGAGGCCCTCGCGCTGCGGGTCCTCGCCGATCTCGAGCAGGAGCTCGCGGACGAGTGATTCGACCTTGTGTTCGTTCATGTCCCGTCCTCCTGGCGCGTGCGTCGGGCGAAATTATCCCATGCCGACCGCGAACGGCACCGCACGGGTGCGATAATGCGATGAAATCGGCGGCGAGAGGAGGGCGAGCGATGGGCCAATGGATCGAACTGACTGCATCCGACGGGATCCGGCTGGCGGCGTATCGCGCCGATCCGGCAGGCCCGGACAAGCCGCGCGGAGGCTTGGTGGTCGTGCAGGAAATCTTCGGCGTGAATAGCCATATCCGCGCCGTCTGCGACGGGTTTGCAGCGGATGGCTACGTCACGATCGCGCCGGCGCTGTTCGACCGCTACGAGCGCAGCGTCGACATCGGCTATACGCCGGATGATATCGCGCGCGGTCGCGAGCTCAAGGCGCGGGCGAGCACCGATGCGGCGGTACGCGATGTCGAAGCGGCCCGCGACGCGGCGGCCTCCGCCGGCCGGGTCGGCATCGTCGGCTATTGCTGGGGTGGCTTCATCGTCTGGATGAGCGCGGCGCGCCTGCCCGGCTTCGCCTGTGCCATCGCGTACTACGGCGGCGGCATACTGGACCACGGCGACGAGCAACCCAAATGCCCGCTGATGGCGCATTTCGGCGAGCGCGATACAGTGATTCCGGTCGCCGGCGTGGAAAAGCTCGCCGCTGCGCACCCGGAGGCGCAAGTTTTCGTGTATGCCGCCGATCACGGCTTCAATTGCGATCAGCGCAAGAGCTACGACGCCGCGGCAGCCACGCTCGCCCGCGAGCGTACGCTCGAATTCCTGCGCCAAAACGTGGGCTGATTCGGCCGGTCGCCCGATCCTTTCGACGCCTCGCGGGACGCCGGGCGCAGGCCGATTTCATCGGGTATGAAACGCGCCGACTCGAACCGACATAGTTGACACAAGCAACTAAAAGGTTGACATTGTCATTGATTAGCCTCCGGGGACGTGACAATGGCGAAGCCCGACCTCGGTCTCGAGCAGCACATCGCGGCGGTGCGCCGATTCAATCGCTTTTATACCCAACGGATCGGCGTGCTCCGCGAGCATCTGCTCGACAGCCCGTTCCCGCTGACGGGCGTGCGTGTGCTCTATGAGCTCGCGCACTGGCCCGCGACGGGGGAACCGGCGACGGCCGCGGTGCTCGCCGCGCGGCTCGCGCTCGACGAAGGTTATTTGAGCCGCATTCTTCGCGGCTTCGAGCAGCGTCGACTCGTGCATAAGAAAGCCTCCGCGGAGGACGGAAGGCGCAAGTCGCTGGTCTTGTCGGAACGCGGCCGGCGGGCATTTGCGGCGCTCGACGCGCGCTCGCGCGCCGAGGTCGGCGCCATGCTCGGCAGGCTGCCCGCTACCGGGCAGCTCCGCGTGGTCGACGCGATGCGCACGATTGCGACTTTGCTCGGCGAGGCACCAGAGGGCGGACGCGGGCACCAACCGCCGTATCTCCTGCGGCAGCACCAGCCGGGCGACATCGGCTGGGTGATTCATCGCCACGGCGCGTTGTACGCGCAGGAATACGGCTACGACGAACGCTTCGAGGCGCTGGTCGCCGAGATCGCGGCCCGGTTCGTGCAGCGGTTCGACCCCGCGCGCGAGCGCTGCTGGATCGCGGAGCGCGGCGGTGAGATCGTTGGTTCGGTGTTTCTAGTGCGCAAGACGAAGACAGTGGCGAAGCTGCGGCTGCTGCTGGTCGAGCCCCACGCGCGTGGAATGGGAATCGGCAGGCGGCTCATCGACGAATGTGTGCGCTTCGCGCGTCGTGCCGGCTACCGTAAGCTCACGCTATGGACGCAGAGCGACCTCGACGCCGCTCGTCACCTTTATACGCAGGCGGGATTCCGGCGCGTGCACGAAGAGCGTCACGAGAGCTTCGGCAAGCATCTGGTCGCAGAGACCTGGGAGTTGCCGCTGCAGGTTCGTTAGGATGGCGAGCGGAGACTTCATGGATAATGGTCTGGATCCGGCGCCCTTGCGTCCCTCAAGTCCCTGCCGACTCGCATGGAAATTCGCGATGGTTTTACCGGTACCATTGGTAACACGCCGCTGATCCGTCTTGGCACGCTCTGCCGCGAGACCGGTTGTGAGATCCTGGGCAAAGCCGAGTTCCTGAACCCGGGGGGCTCGGTCAAGGATCGCGCGGCGCTTTACATCATCCGGGACGCGGAACAACGCGGCGCGCTCCAATCCGGCGGTACCGTGGTCGAAGGCACCGCGGGCAACACCGGCATCGGGCTCGCGCACATCTGCAGCGCCCGCGGTTACCGCTGCGTGATCATCATCCCGGAAACGCAATCTCAGGAAAAAATGGAGCTGCTGCGCGTTCTCGGCGCCGAGCTGCGCCCGGTCCCGGCCGTTCCATACCGCGATCCCAATAACTACGTCAAGCTTGCCGGCCGTGTGGCGGCCGAGACGCAGAATGCAATCTGGGCCAACCAGTTCGACAACGTGGTCAACCGGCAGGCGCACTACGAAACGACGGGACCGGAAATCTGGCATGACACAGGCGGTCGCATCGACGCCTTCGTATGCTCAACCGGCACCGGCGGCACCTTGGCCGGTGTCGCGCGCTACCTAAAGGAGCAGAAGCCCGCGGTGCGCATCGTGCTCGCCGATCCGATGGGCAGCGCCCTCTACAGCTACATCAAGACCGGCGAGCTCAAAGCGGAAGGCAGCTCGATCACCGAAGGCATCGGCTCGAGTCGCTTGACTGCCAATCTGGAGGGCACACCGATCGACGATGCGATGCAGATCCCCGACCAGGATTGCGTGGCCATGGTCTACCATTTGCTCCGCCGCGAAGGGCTGTTCGTCGGTGGTTCGACCGGCATCAACGTCTGCGCAGCGGTGCGTCTTGCCCGCGACCTGGGCCCCGGGCATACGATCGTCACGCTGCTGTGCGATCGCGGGTCGCTTTATCTCGGTCGCTTGTTCAACCCGGCGTTCCTCGCGAGCAAAGGACTGCGTGCCAGTTAGAGCCTGCAGAATTCCCACAACGAGCCGGCGAATACATCGCGTTAGATCATGGCGAGCCGCGGTGACTTGGGCGCAGTGGCGCAAAGCGCGTCGTCGAGCGGGTTACCCGGCTCGCGGCGGCCACTCAACCCACGAGTAGCGACGCGAGCCCGCAGCGAGGGACCCACGCGAAGCGCGGGATCGCGCGTGGCGAGTCGGATGCGCGGCCGACACGCGCCGTCAGCACTTGTCAGTACGGTCGAGGAGGCCGCCGCACACGAGCTACCCGCTTACGACGACTGCGCCCCAACGCGCCCGCGCCATCGCGGCTCACCGCTCTGCGCGCCGCGAGTGTGTTGCGCTTGGCATCGCACATCGCCGGAAGCGGCGAATGCCTGGCGGGCGCGCGTAGGCCGCGCCGGCCGTCGCGGGTGGCGCGGCAAGGGAGACGTTGGGTTCGCGACCGCAGCCGCGCCGGGTACCCGCAGGCCGGCGTTGGCGGCTCCCGCGCGCCCGACAGGCGTTCGCCGCTGAACACGACAACGCAATCGAACGCGATGCTTTCGCCTGCCTCAGGCCGCCGCCGCAGCGCCTGGTTTCCTGGCCGCTAGCTCGTCGAGCGCGGAGCTCACCGCACGATCGAACAGCGGCACCGGCTCTACGATCAGCCGCGTCGTGCCGTCGCGGAGCTGCCACGCCAGCTCTTCCGGCGATAGCGCCAGCGCGTGACCGCGCGAACGCGTCGTGAAGATGTACTTGGTGCGCATCGGGCTGACCCACGACAAGCGGGCATTGATCGTCTTGCCATCGTGATCGAAAGCGAGCCACGTGCCGACGACCATCTCCGCGACGAAATCGTGGACGTTCACGATCCTAGTCACCGTTGGAACGATGGCCGCGACGCTTTCGGCCGCTTGTTCGGAAGCGCCGGCCGCCGCCGCGGCGCGTTCGGCCGGCGGCCGGATCGCGGCGATGTGCAGCTTGTACACTGCTTCCAGAAACGGCTGCAGGCGATCTTCGCGCACCTGCACCGCGGCGCCGCCCGAACGCAAGCCGCGGATCAACGCGGGAACCATCTTGGCAAGGCGAGCCTTCTGCGCGTTGCGTTCCTTGGCGGTGATGCTCCAAAGCAGATCGTCGAGGATCTTCACGCCGTCGCGCCAGGCATCGCTCTCGGCGCCCTCGCGTTGCCGCAGTTGCGTGAGGTAATCCGCCCAGATCGTCTCGGCGAAGCCGCGCACCTCGAACGGTACCGTGATGCCGGTCAGCTTGTCGCGGATCAGCGCCCGGACGTGCGTTCGGTCGGCCTCGCTTTCCTCGGCGACCAGCGCCGCGGCGACGTCGTGATCGAGCAGCGCGGCGGCCTTGCGCTGCTCGGCGTCGATGAATTCCTGCAACTTTGCGTCCGCGCCGTCGAAAACGGCGACGTCGACCTTGAAGTCGCGGCAAACCTCCTCGATCACTCCGGCCGCGACCAGCTCGAACCCTGCGCGGTAGCCTTCATCGCTCGTCGCGCCAATGGCAGCTCCCGCGAGATGATCGAGGAGCCTCCGCGCGGGGTGCTTCTTGTCGGAGAAGAACGTGCGGTCGAGCAGCGCTGCCTTGAGGATCGGTACCTGCAGCCGGCCGAACAGCCTGCGCAGCGACTCGGGAATCGACGGATCGCGGAAAATGTAGTCGAACAGAAGCGCGATCACGTCGATGGTGATCTTGTCCGTCGGATTGGTGACCCTGTCGGCGACGGCGGCACGGATCCACGGGATCCGGTTGAGCGGCACTACGATCGCTTCGCTGCCTCCCGGGCCCGCCGCTGCCGCGGCGTCGGCCGCTGCGACGATCCCCGGATCCAAAAGTTGCCAGCGGTCGAGTGCCGCGACGACCGCGGATAGCGATCCAAGCGCCAGCAACGGGTCGAGCTGCGGCAAGCCGAAGGCGTTCGTGGCTGCGGCAGCCGTGGCTTCAGGCGGCGCCGCACGTGCCAGCTCGGCGACATAGGGGTTCAGCGCGGCCGCAGGCGGCGCGGCTACGGCCGCGAGCGCGCCTGTCCCGAAAGCAGACACGGGTGCCGCATTGGCCGTGCTAGCCGGAGACATGGTGCTCGCCGGTGCCGCGCCAGGCAAAGAGGACGACGGCAGGGCTCCGGTGCCCGCTGAGGCGGCGGGTACCGCGAGATCGACCGCCAGCTCCGGCGGCGCGACCTCCTTGGTCGCGACCTCCTTGATCAGGCGCCCGAAGAGCGGCAGGAGCTCGCCGTCGTCAACGGGTCGCAATTCGCTCCGTGCGCGAAGCTCCGCCTTGATCTCCGGGAGCACGTGGCGATCTGCCAGCAGGCGATTCAAACGGATATAGGTCTTGGGGGCCGCCGGCGTGATATCTGCGAGCACACGCTCCATCAGCGGGCGCCACACGCGCGGGTTCGGCAGCAGCGTGCGCGAAGTCATGCCGATGGCATCGAGGATGTAATCCGGCGCAAAGGGGTTGTCGATCTCGCGTGTCAGGGTTTCGCCGAGCAGCACACCGACCCGCAGATCGAGCGCGTCGAGCTCGCGCTTGGTCAGCCGATGCAGGAACTGCGTTGCGGTCACCAGCGCGGACTGTTTTTCGTGGTCAAAGGCGTTGAGCACGCGCAACGACGCGAGCGAGCGGTCAGCATCGGGACGTCGGCCACTACGGCGATTGCCGGCAAGCCGTTTTTCGAACAGCTCCTGCAATGATTGTTCGAAGTGCTTGAGCCACTCGGGGCGCTTGCTGCGAAAATCCGCGACCTCGACGTCGGTGACGAATTTGTTCTGCTCGAAGAGGTCGTTGGTCCCGTCGATTGACGTTGCGACTACGTCGATCAAACCGGATTGGAACGTCGCAAAGCATTCGTGCAGCAGGGCTCGCGCCTGCTCAGGTGCGAGCAGCAATTTGCCATCGACGTCGGTGGCTGGCGGTGACGTTGTGGATGAAACCGGGTCAGACATGGTGATGCCGCAAGCTAGCGTGAGTTGGCCATCGCGTCGAGAGTCTCCGATGAACGTACCCTATGGTGGCATCCAACGGGGGCGGAAGTGAAGAGGAGAGCAGCAGCGCCGGTGGGCTACAGCATGATCGTTCCGCGTCGCAGTAAAGTGACAGCCGAACAATGATGGGGTCATAATAAGCCTCGCTCAGGTGGTGCAAGGCCGCCCGCATTTTCATGCGCATCGCCCGCGTCGGGGCGTTGTCCAGAGTCCCGGGAGAGGAATCGTCGATGAAGTGCCCCGCATGTGGTAATGAGAACCAGCCGGGTGCGAAATTCTGTGTCCATTGCGGAATCGTGCTGGGCACAGCATCTACGCCCGCATGGACGCCGCCCGCGGGCCCCGCATCCGCGACTGCGCCTGCACCGCGCCCCGCCGCGTCTGCACAACCGACGCCGACGCCCGAGCCGAGCATTGCACGACCTGCCGCTGCGATGGGGCCGGCCCCGGCCGCCCCTGCTGCGGTAGCCGCCGCAGCCGCGCGGGAATCGACGCGCAATACGGGGCTGATGATCGCGGTCATTGCGCTGCTCATCGTTGTCGGGGCAGGCGGCTATTTCGGCTACCGGATGCTCAGCGGCGAAGACAAGGAAACCGTCGTCGTGGTCCCGCCCAAGCCGGCGGAAGCACCTCCTTCACCTGCGGTGACGCCGGTGCCGGACACGTCGGCGACGCAGGAGGCGGCTTCGCGAGCAGCGCCGGCAGCAAGCCCGCCGATGGCTGCGCCCGGCCCCGTGACAGCCGTCGAGCCGCCGAAGACAGTTGCCGCCGCCCCGACCGGAGTGCCATTGCCGGGACGCCCGCCAATCGCAGCTGAGGGAACGAAAACCGATTCCGGACAAATGAAGGCAGCCCCATCCAAGGCGCCCCCAAAAGGAGCACTGCCGACCTCCGAAGCGCCAGCCAAGGCGGCCTCGCCGCCGCCCGTGGCGGCTTCGCCGCCCCCCAGCAAGACGCTGGCCAAGGCACCGGCTGTCGCGCCGGTATCCGATCGTTGGCAGATGATGGCCGAAGCGATGGCGCAGTGCGCTCAGGCGCCGTTTTTCTCGCGCATCGCCTGCGAGCAGCGGACCCGGAACCGGTATTGCGAGGGTCACTGGGGCCAAGTCGCGCAATGCCCGAGCGCGCCGACCAAGGATCACGGCCAGTAGCCGTTGCCAGCGATGCCCGCCGCTCGCGCGACGGCCGGCGGCAGCGCATCGCGCCGTAGCGCCGGCTGCAGCATTCGGCTCGAGGGCCCGGGTTATACTGATTGGCAGCGCGCCACCGCGCGCCGCCGGCAGCGAAGCGGACCTGGCCCGCCATGCTCGAAAATCTCCTCGCGCCGAAATTCATCGTCCTGTACGTCTTTATCGCCTCGGCGATATACGTGCATTACCGTGGCCGCGTTCGGCACGGCTTCCTGCGCCAGTTGACCGATCATTCGTCGCTGATGGCGCCGTACAACGCGCTGATGTACCTGTTTTCGGCCGTCCCGAATCGGCCTTTCGTCGACGTCTCTCGCTTTCCCGAGCTTTCGCCGCTCCGCGACAACTGGCAGACGATACGTGAGGAGGCTGTAAAGCTGTTCGACGAGGGTCATATTCGCGCCGCGGCGAAATACAACGACCTCGGCTTCAACTCTTTCTTTCGCACCGGCTGGAAGCGCTTTTATGTCAAGTGGTACGACGAGCCGTTGCCGTCGGCCAAGGCGCTATGTCCGCGGACCGTCGAGCTTGTGCAGTCGATCCCTTCGGTCAACGCGGCGATGTTTGCCCTGCTGCCGCCGGGCGGCAAGCTCGGTGCCCACCGCGATCCATTCGCCGGTTCGCTGCGTTACCACCTCGGGCTGATCACGCCGAATTCGGAGGCCTGCCGCATCTTCGTCGACGGCGAGCCCTACTTCTGGCGCGACGGCGAGGCCGTCATGTTCGACGAGACCTTTATCCATCGCGCCGAGAACAAGACCGACGTAACGCGCGTGATCCTGTTCTGCGACATCGAGCGTCCGCTGTCGAGTCGCATCATGACGTGGTTGAACCGCGGCTTCCGCAATACGGTCATCCGTGCCAGTCAGACCGAGAACACTCCGGGGGACCGCGTCGGCGTGCTCAACCGGATCTTCAGCGTCGCGTATTACCTGCGCCTCATCGGCAAGCGCATCAAGAGCCGCAGCAAGCTCGCGCACTACACGCTCAAATGGCTGATCATCGGCGGGCTGCTCTACTGGATCTTTGTCTAGCGCGGTCTGCCTGACTTGCGCCGGACGGCGGCCAAGGTTGGAGGGGGAGCGGCCATGAAGCCATTGCAGATTCGCCGCCTCGCGTTCGGCGCATTGGCGCTGATGGCTTACCTGACGGCGATCGGCGCGCCGAAGGTCGGCGATCCGCCCGAAGCGAAGGACCTCGCGCTCGTCGGTTACCACGATCTGCAGGCGCGCAGCGCCTACCAGCCGCTCATACGCGAACAGAGCGGCCGCTGGATTCTCTACGTGGGCCATCACGGGGGCACAGAAGGCGCGCCCAAGCCGATCAATCCGCTAAGCGGTAACGCCGAATTCAACGGCACGTCGATCCTCGACGTCACCGACCCGCGCGCGCCGCGCTTGCTCGCGCATATCGCCGGCGAGGAAGGCCTGGGCGAAGCCGGCGGCGCGCAGATGGTGCGCGTGTGTTCCGGCAAGGAGCTGCCGCACGGCGACCCGGCCAAGTTCTATCTCTTGCGTCCGTTCGGCAATGCATGGCAGGAGATCTGGGACGTCGGCGATCCGTCGCGCCCGCGACTCGTCACGCGCCTCGGCCCGTTGAAGGGCACGCACAAGAACTGGTGGGAGTGTGACACCGGTATCGCGTATCTCGTATCCGGCGTCGAGGGCTGGCGCACCCGGCGGATGACGCAGGTCTATGACTTGAGCGATCCGGCCAAGCCACGTCTCATCCGTAACTTCGGTCTCCCCGGACAGCAGCCTGGCGCCACCGGCGACGTGCCGGTGGAATTGCACGGTCCCATTTCGACCGGACCGGCGGGCAATCGCGTCTACTTCGGCTACGGCACGAACAAGGCTGGCATGGTCCAGATCGTCGATCGCAAGAAGTTGCTCGAAGGTCCGCCGGAGCCGACGACCGCGAACCTGCTTTACCCGGAAGTCGGGCGGTTGGTGCTGCCGCCCAACGTGGGCGCACATACCGCGTTCCCTCTGCTCAAGATGGATGTTGCGGAATTCGGACACGATAAAGACGGCGGCACGCGCGATTTCATCGCCGTCGTCGACGAGTCCTTGGTTAACGAATGCCAGGAAGCGCGGCAGATGCTCTGGATCGCCGACATCACTACCGAATCGCGGCCGTTCGGCGTGGCGAGCTTCACCGTGCCCGAGGCAAGCGGCGATTTCTGCACGCGCGGCGGGCGGTTCGGAACGCACTCCTCGAACGAAAACTTCACGCCGATCTATTACCGCCGCATCCTGTTTCTCGCGCATTTCAACGCCGGCGTGCGCGCGGTCGACGTTCGCGATCCGTATCACCCGCGCGAGGTCGCGTATTTCATTCCATCGATCACCGCGAAGACGGAGCCACGCTGCGTCAAGATCGGTGAAGCCGACCGCTGCAAGCTGGCGATACAAACCAACAATGTCGAGGTCGATGATCGCGGCTACATCTACGCGGTCGACCGGGCCAATACCGGCTTGCACATCCTCGAGCTGACCGGCGAGGCGCGCAAGATCGCGGCTTTCCAGCGCTGAGGAGCGCTTAGGCTCTGTCGCGCCGCGATTGCGGCATGCGGCTTGCTTGTCGTCCGCAAGACGGATGCAAGAGACCGCGCATAGCGAGCGGCCTATGCCGCTATCATGGAAGGGAAAACAGGCCGTCCGTGACCGGGCGAACCCAGTCGCCATCTCGAGGAGAAGGGCCGGATGAAGTGCCGCATTTGCGCCAGCGAGTGCCCGCCAGGGGCAAAGGTCTGCGGCGATTGTGCGGCCGCGCGCAAGCGCGCGTTCGCGGCCACCGTTACACAGCCGCTGCTCGCAGCCGTGGGCGCTCCGAGCGTGAGCCAACCGCGGTTTGCACCGCGTCCGGCTCAACGCAAACTCGTAAGCAGGTTCGCATCTTCTTCTGCCACGCGATCGGAAACCCCGGTTGCGCCATCGACCGCGGACCACGGCACGGCACCTGGGCGCGTCAGCTTGAAGTGGCTTCTGCTCGGGGTCGCGATGGCAACGACGATCGTCTTCGTCGTGATCAGGATCCTGGCATCGGGCCAGGCTGCCGACAGTGCCGAGATCGCGGCGGATGCGGCAAGCGAGACGACGGCGCTGTTTGCGGCGCGCGATGCTGCGCCCGCCGTCGCAGCGCCCGGGGAGACGGCGCAGAATCAGCCCGATGCGGCCGGCACCGGCGTTGCGCCGCCCGACGCCAAGACCGATGCGCGCGTTGCGCTCAAGAATGCGGCGCCCAAGGCGGGAGGACGCAAGGCCGCCGGCAAGGTCGAAGCCGCGACCGATGCGTCGCTCGAGCCGTCGCCGAAGATCGAGCCCGCGACGGCCGCGCCTCGCCGCGCGCCGACACGCGTTGCCGAAGCCCCGCGGGACCCCTGGCAGGCGATGAACGAGGGGTTGTCGCGTTGCGCACGCGAAGACTTCTTGAACCGTATCGCTTGCGAGCAGCGGGTACGCGTGCAGTACTGCCCGAACTATTGGGGATTGGTCCCGCAGTGTGCAATAGGCCGGACGACCGACCACGGCCAATAGCAGGCTGATGCAGAACTGCTGCGCGGGCCGGCTGCTTTGTCGTGTCCTCGCTCGGCGCTCGCCGTACTTATTCTGTACTGTCTCGCGCCTCGCTGCGGGCCGCCTCGCATCCGGCCCTGCTCGCGACGTTCTGCATCACCCTGCCGCACGCTAACGGACGCCGTATCGTGCCCACCTAACCGCGGCCGACAAACGGCATCTTCGTTGCCATCACCGTCAAGAACTGCACGTTCACGTCGAGGGGCAGACTCGCCATGTAACACACCGCGCTCGCGACGTGCTCTACGTCCATCAACGGCTCGACCGCGATCGAGCCATTGGCCTGCGGGACGCCTTTCGCCATCCTCGCGGCCAGATCCGTCGCAGCGTTGCCGATGTCGATCTGCCCGCAGGCGATGTCGTACTTGCGCCCGTCGAGCGAGGCCGACTTGGTAATCCCTGTGATAGCGTGCTTGGTCGCCGTATAGGGAATGGAATTGGGCCGGGGAGCGTGCGCGGAAATCGAGCCGTTGTTGATGATGCGGCCGCCGCGCGGGTCTTGGCTCTTCATGAGTCGGAATGCCTCCTGCACGCATAGAAACGTGCCGGTCAGGTTGATGTCGACGACAGTCTTCCACTGCTCGTAGGTCAGATCTTCGAGGTTGATGCCCGGCGCGCCGACGCCTGCGTTGTTGAACAGCAGATCGAGGCGGCCGAAGGTTTCCTTCGTTTTCGCGAACAGCGCGCGCACCGAAGCCGCATCGCTGACATCGGTCGCGACCGCGAGCGCGCTACCCGGTCCTGCGCCGGCCTCGACCACGACTTGATCCAGCGGTTCCTTGCGCCGTCCTGCCAGTGCGACGCGATAACCCTCACGCAGCAGCGCGAGCGCGACGGCCTTGCCGATCCCTGTCCCGGCTCCCGTGACGATGGCGATCTTGTCGTGTGTGGCCATGGACGATCACTCCTCGATGCAGTTGAAAATCTGGAATCTTTCGAAAGAGCAGGCGTCAGCGCGTGAGGAAACCGTGCTTGCCGAACTGGCGCAAGTATTCATCGATGCGCTGCTCGCGAGCGATGGCGTCGGAAGCGGGCAGGACATCCGCCATGGCTGTGGCAATTTCCGTGCGCGTGCGACTGCCGTCGAGCAGCGTGAGCAGGCGCAGCGCGGCCTGATCGTGCACTTGGATCGTCTCGTGCCACAGATTGGTCACCCAGACTCCGCGCCTGGCTTGCCAGCGGGAGACGACGCTCGCCACTGGCCGCTCTCCGGCGAGCGATACGAGCGTAGGCGGATGCAGCTGTAGCATGAGCAAGCCCATCAGGCAAGCGTCGGCGATGATCGCTTCGACCGAGCGCGGCGAAGCCGCGCCGACGGAGGTCGGAGGCCATAGCAATCGCTCCTCGATCTCGGCCAGCGACACCGTTTGCGGTGCGATCGCGATGAGCCATTCGAACAAGGCGCGCAGCGCTTGCGCCTCGGGGCCGGCCGGCGCGTCCAGTTGGCCGGGATCGATCAGCGGTTTACCAGCGGCTGCGGCACGCAACAGCGCCGTGGATGCCGCAATCTGCATCGATGCGAGACGCTCCGGCGCCAGCTGAAAACCTGTCGCCGATTTGGCACGGCAAAGCAAGCTTTGTCGAAACCGCCGCAGGTGCGCGAAATCGAGATACTGCTCGAGCTCGAGGCGATCGAGCCCTGTGAGCAGCCGCTGCATCGATGGCGCGACGCCGACAGGGATCGTCACCCGTAGCCGCGCCTCGGATACGAACTCGAGGCCGTGACGGCCGGCATGAGCGACGAATTCGCGAAAGTAGACCGGGTCGTTGGGTTCGGCGAGATCGTCGTGATAGAGCACGCAGTCCGGTACCTGCGCGACCCGTTTGAACTCGGCGCGAAGCAGCGCATCGGTCTTGTCCTGCGTGATGCCGGGTTCCGCGAGGGCGACGGCAAGCTCCCGCGCCCGGTCCAGCCGCGCCTGTGCACCTTCGACGCGCTCGATGTGGAGGCGCAAGACCTCCCAAACCGCCTGCCGCACGTGACAGCCGGGGTAGACGTTATAGCTGACGAACATGACCCCGTTCGGCTTGAGCCTCCGTGCTGCCAGGGCAAACATAGCATCGCGCACCCGCGCCGGAACCCACGAGTAGAGTCCGTGCGCAATCATGTAGTCGAAGTCACCGAACGCTTCCGGCAGCTCGCTCAAGTCTCCCGTTACAAACGTGACGTTGGCGAGCCCCAGCTCGGCGGCGGCCTGCCGCGCCGCGGCGATGGCGCGCGGCGAAAGATCGCAACCGACGAACTGGCCATCGGGCAGGCTTGCCGCCATGGGCAGCAGATTGGCGCCGTCGTTGCAGCCGAGCTCGAGGACGCGGCAGGTCGCGACGCTTGGCGGTGCGAGACCGAACAACGTGGCGACGACGGCCATGCGATCGGGATGCGAGAGTGCGTTCGGCTGCCCCTCGTACGCGACGGCGTCGTACTTCTCGGCCAACGCCGCGTTGGTCGTGCGCTCGCTCAAGTGCATTTCCGGAAGATGCTCGCTGGCGGCATGCGGCAGCGGGATAGGCGCGGGCATCGAATCGATGGCTATCGTCTTCCGGCGAGGTGGTCGGGTCCGAAAGCGCCCGGCAACAGCTCGGTAAGCGTGTAGCGGCGCTCTGCGGTCGCGTCGTCAGTGCAACAGACGACTAGCGCATCGGGGCCGAACTCGTGAATGACCTGGCGGCACGCACCGCATGGCGGGGCTGGGGCCGGGGTCGGCGTATAGACGACGACCACCTCGATCCTGCGCGCGCCCTGTGCGATCGCCTGAAATATCGCATTGCGTTCGGCGCAGATGGTGAGCCCGAACGAAGCGTTCTCGACATTCGCGCCGGCGTAAATCTCGCCGTTAGACCCAAGAACCGCGGCGCCCACCGGAAAGCTGCTATACGGCGCGTAGGCGTGCGCCGCAGCTTCCCGTGCGCGCCGCTTGAGCTCATCGAGGGTTGGCGTGGGAATTGTCATGGTCGACACGATTGGGCGGCGCCATTGTACCGGCGGCGCGACCGCCGGCGGGGGCGGCATTTGTCGGACGAATTCTGAGTACATTGTAAGACGCCGTCTTTTTTGCACGCCGGCAGCGCCGCGACGCAGATCGCCCGGACGCGCGGTGGTAGATTGATCCGTAACGCGCAACGCTAGGGATTGCGTTTGTGCGTCAACTTCCATCAAGGAGGCACAATGAACAGGCGTAATGCGTTGGTCGGCGCGATGGCCGCGATCGCCGCCATGGCTATGCCGATGACGGGCCTTGCCGCGCGGGTGGTTATCGTCGATGTCGCTCCGCCGCCCCCGCGCGAGGAGGTCGTGGTGACCCGCACCGGTTATGTCTGGGTGCCTGGGTATTGGCACTGGGATCGCGGTCGTCACGTTTGGGTAAAGGGACACTTGGTTCGCGCGCGCCGCGGTTACCATTGGTCTGCCCATCGCTGGGAAGAGCGCGACAAGCGCTGGCGTTTTGAAGTCGGGCGCTGGGACCGGGACTAGGCCCGCGCCGCATCGGTAACTCACAACGGCCGCCCGACCGACGCGGTGTTGGTCGAGCGGCTTTTTTCTCGTCTTCGCGTCCAGTCGAAGCCGGGGCGTGAATATTCACGCGTCGCCCCGATTGATTTTCCGCCCCGCTTCTTGTTTACTACAGCGCCAGATAGGTAGGGAAGGGATTGTGCTATGCCCGCAGATTCCCGCAAACCGCCCCGTGTACCGCTGAAGGGCAGCAAGAAGGCGGCGTTCACCACCGGCAAGCGCGTCGGCCCTGCGCGCAAGGAAGAAGAGGTCACCGTCACGCTGCGTCTGCGCCGCAGGTCGCCGCTCGCGTCGCCCTGCACCACGGCTGATTTCCGGATGCTTGACTACGACGAGTTCCGGGCGCTGCACGGCGCCGATCCAGGCGACGTGGCGAAGGTCGAGGCGTTCGCGCACGCGCACGGGCTCGACGTGCCGCGCGTGAGCCTTGCGCAGCGGGCCGTCGATCTCGCCGGGACCGTCGAGGCGATGGAGCAGGCGTTCGGTGTCAAGCTCGAACGCTACACCGAGCGCGGGCGCTCGTTCCGCATCCGCACCGGCGAGATCAAGATCCCCGCCGATCTGGCCGGCATCGTCGAGGGCGTGTTCGGGCTCGATAACCGGCCGCGCGTGCAGCCACATTTCCGCATCGCCAAGAGCGCGAGCGGCAAAGTCAAGGCGCGCGCGACCGTCAAGGGATTCACGCCGCTCGAGGTCGCCACGCTGTACGCATTTCCCAAGGGCGTCGATGGCAAGGGCCAGACGATCGCGATTCTCGAGTTCGGCGGCGGCTATCGCGTCGCCGACCTGAACAAATATTTCGCGAAGCTGGGCATCAAGGCGCCCAAGGTCATCGCGGTTTCGGTCGGCGCCGCGCACAACGCGCCGACCGGCAACCCTGACAGCGCCGATGCTGAAGTCGTGCTCGATATCGAAGTCGCCGGGGCGGTGGCCCCGGGCGCACAAATCGTCGTGTACTTTGCGCCGAATACTGACGACGGCTTCATCAACGCGCTTTACGCCGCGGTCCACGATAACCTGCGCCGGCCGTCGATCGTGTCGATCAGCTGGGGCGCGCCGGAAAAGGAGTCGACGCTGCAATCGCTCAAAGACTACGATGCGGCATGCGTCGATGCCGCCGCGCTCGGCATCACCATCTGCGCCGCCGCAGGCGATCACGGATCGAGCGATACCGATCCCCCGGCCAGGCGCGCGAACGTGGACTTCCCGGCGTCGAGCCCGCACGTGCTCGCGTGCGGCGGCACGCATCTCGAGGCAAAGAACGGCGCGATCACTGTCGAGACGGTATGGAACACGCACGACGGCTGGGCGACCGGCGGGGGCGTGAGCGAAATGTTCAAGCTGCCCGAGTATCAAAAGCAGGCCGGTGTGCCGAAGGCGGCGAATCCTGGCGGCAAGACCGGCCGTGGCGTGCCCGACGTCGCGGGCAATGGCGACAGCGAGACAGGGTACCGGATCCTCGTCGACGGTGCCGCGGTGGTCGTCGGCGGAACCAGCGCGGTCGCACCCCTGTGGGCCGGGCTGATCGCGCGACTCAACCAGGCCAAGGGAACGCGCCTCGGATTCGTCCACGCCAGGCTTTACGCCGCCGGCGCGGGCAAGGGATTTCGCGACATCGTGCAAGGCGACAACGGTGCCTACAAGGCCAAGGCCGGCTGGGATCCATGCACAGGCCTCGGCAGCCCCGTCGGCGAGGGCTTGCGCCAACAGCTTTAGGTTTCTTAGGAGACCAGTGAATGCAAAACGCGATCGCATTCGCGAATAACGACGTCATCACCATCGCTTGGAGCTACGGCCAAAAGCTGCCGGGCTGCATGGGCTTCGCCGTTTACCGCGTCGATGCGGGCGGTGCCGAGACAGCATTGCCTGCAGTGGCGGTCTTTCCCGGCATGCAGCACAGGAAGGGACAGACGACGGCGGATTGCCCGATCCAGAAGTTCTACTGGAAGGACGTGTACGCGCGTCTCGAGGCCGAGAAGACCGGCAAGCGCAGCTATCGCTATCGCGTCGTGCCGTTGCAAGGAAAACCGGGACACTTGGTCCCCATGAATGTCCCGCAGGTGATCTCGAACGCAGTCGACATAACACCTGTGCTGTCGCAGGGCCTGTCGGCGTTCTTCAATCGCGGCCTCATCTCCACGCAGCGCATATCGCGCGCCCTCAAGGGAAAGCCCGCAAAGGGCGCGCTGCTCGAGCGCGTCGCAAAAGAGACCGATTCGTTGCGCAAGAGCCTCTCGGGCGACATGGTCGGAGCCTTGACGGGGTTTCTCGGTCGCGCCAAAAAAAGCGGTTCGATCTACGCCGCTCTCTACGAGCTCGGCGACGAGCAACTGATCAAGGCGCTCGAAGCTTTGGGCAAGCGGCTACACGTCGTGCTCTCGAATCCCAAAGCAACCGATGCGGAAACCGGCAAGAACACCGACGGCAACAAGAAATCGCGCGCGCGCCTGGCGAAGACTGCCAGTGAGCTCTATAACCGGATGCTGCCGAACAACCAGATCGGCCATAACAAGTTTTTGGTCTATGTAAACGCGCAGAAGAAGCCGGCCGCGGTGCTCTTCGGCTCGACCAACTGGACCTCGACCGGGCTGTGCACACAGACCAACAATACCGTGGTCGTCGACGATGCCGATCTCGCCGCGCGCTATCTCGCGTATTGGAAGAAGCTTGCGGCGGACACCAAGAGCGCCGGGAAGAATCCCAAGGCACTGCAGGCCGCGTCGCTGCGCACGGCAGATGCTACGTCGAAGCATTTCAAGCTTGCCGGCGACGGCCGATGGACGAGCTGGTTCTCGCCGAACACCCCGAAGCTGCGCGGAAGCAACAAGGACAAGGAAAAGCGGCCTCCGGACATGGACGAAGTCGCCGGTCTCATCGCCGGCGCGAAGCATGGCGTGCTTTTCCTCGCTTTCTATCCCGGGTCGCCCAGCATCGCCGACTGGGCTGCGCAGGCGCAGAAACAGGACAAGACGCTGTTCGTGCGCGGCTGCGTGACGCATCCCTCGGCGGCGGAGTCCTTTTACTACGACTTGCACGGCATGACGCCGCCGAAGAAGAAAAAGGGCGTCAAGGCGCCGCCGGGCAAGCAGGACGCTCGCGTCATCGCCGCCAAGGCGCTCGACGCGAAGAGCGCGCCGCCAGGCTGGCTGCGGGAGATACTCAATGCCGGCTTCGCGATTACGCACGATAAGATTCTCGTCGTCGACCCGTTCTCCGATGACTGCGCGGTCGTCACCGGAAGCCACAATCTCGGCCACAAGGCATCGTTCAACAACGACGAGAACCTCGCCGTCGTCCGCGGCAACCGCAAGCTTGCGCGGGCGTACGCAACGCACGTGCTCGACGTCTACGATCACTTCGCCTGGCGCTACATGGTCGAAACCGAGGGTCAGAAAAAGGCCGACCAGTCGCTCAAGCTCGATCCCGAGGCCTGGCAGGGCAAGTACTTCGACGCCCAAGGCAAGGTCAAGGTCGCGCAGCTCAGGTTCTGGCTGTCAGCACTGCCGTAGGCGGCAGGTTCAATCCTGCGGATCCGCTGGCCGGCCGCCATCGCCCGGCAGGCCGGAGATCGATTCACGCGCGGTATCGATCGCGTCGACGCGCGCGAGCTCGCGGAACAGGCGCATCCACAGCGCGGCGACCAGCAAGGTGCCGATGCCGCCGATGACGACCGATGGCACGGTCCCGAACCACGCCGCGGTGACACCGGACTCGAATTCTCCGAGCTGGTTCGAAGCCCCGATGAACATCGAGTTGACCGCGGACACGCGGCCGCGCATCGCATCCGGCGTGCGCAATTGGACGAGCGATTGGCGGACGACGACGCTCACCATGTCGGCCGCGCCGAGCACGACGAGCGCCGAGAGCGACAGCGCGAACGAGCGCGACAATCCGAACACGATGGTCGCGACGCCGAAGATAGCCACTCCGCCGAACATCATCGGTCCGGCGCGCCGCTGCAACGGGTGGTGCGCCAGCCAGACCGCGGTCCCGAGCGCACCGACGGCCGGCGCCGAGCGCAGCAACCCCAGCCCCCACGGCCCGGTGTGCAGGATGTCGCGTGCGTACACTGGGAAGAGTGCCGCCGCGCCACCGAGCAGCACCGCGAAAAGGTCGAGCGAGATCGCGCCGAGAAGCGCACGCTGGCGTCGAATGAAGGCAATTCCGGCGAACACCGTCGCCGGCGTAGGCGGATCGCGGTGCGGGGGTTTGCGCTCGATGCGCAGGCTTGCGCTGAGTCCGCTCGCCACCAGAAACAATGCGGCGCACAGGCCGTAGACGGTTGCCGGTCCGGCGACGTAGAGCAAGCCTCCCAGCGCGGGTCCGAGGACGATCGCCGTCTGCCCTGCGGTCGCGTTCGCCGCCACTGCGCGCGACAGCAGTCGCGCCGGAACGAGCGACGGCAGGACCGTCTGCTGCGTCGGCATTTCGAAGGCCCGCGCCGCTCCGATGACCGCGATCAATGCGAAGATCGCATGCTCGTTGATACGGCCGCTCGCGCTCAACACCGCGAGCACCACGGCTGCGCCGCCCTCGATGAGTTGGCAGAGGGCGACGATGCGACGCCGGTCGTACCGGTCGGCGACGTGACCGACGACGAGCAACAGCACGACCGAAGGCAGGAACTGCGCGAGCCCGACCAAGCCGAGGTCGAACACACTGCCCGTCAGCGCGTAAATTTGCCAGCCGACGGCGACCGCCTGCATCTGGTAGGCGAACACAGCGGCGAGTCGCGCGGCCCAGAAGCGCACGAACGACCTGTGGTCGAGCAACGAAGCGGACGGAGGTGCCAAGCTGTGCAAGGAATACGTAGATGGAAACAAACGCGGACCGCGGCGTCGACCCCGCAGTATAATGATCGGTTAGCCGTTGTCGCCCGCGTTCAGTCCTTCGCCGTGACGGACGCATGATCCGGGATTTGCCAGGAGACTCGTTTGCCGCCGTTGCTGTCGACGCTGCTCGCGCCCAAGTTCATCGTCGTGTACGTGTTCGTCGCGTCGGCGCTGTACGTCCATTTCCGCGGTCGCGTTCGCCACACGTTCGTGCGCCAGCTCAAGGATCACTCGACGATCATGGCGCCGTACAACACCCTCATGTATCTGTTCTCCGCGGTGCCGCCGCGGCCGTTCGTCGACGTGCGCGAGCTGCCTGAGCTCGCGAAGCTGCGCGAGAACTGGCAGGTGATGCGCGACGAAGCGCTCGCGTTGATGGGCGAGGGACAGATCCGCGCCGCAACCGGCCACAACGATCTCGGCTTCAATTCGTTTTTCAAGGAGGGTTGGAAGCGCTTCTACCTCAAATGGTACGGCGCGCCGCTGCCCTCGGCGCAGGCGCTGTGTCCGAAGACGGTGGCACTGGTCGAGTCGCTGCCGTCGGTCAACGCGGCGATGTTCGCGCTGCTGCCGCCGGGCGGAAAGCTCAACCGCCACCGCGACCCGTTCGCAGGGTCGCTGCGCTACCACCTGGGCCTGGTCACGCCCAACTCCGACGACTGCCGCATCTACATCGATGGCGAGGCATACTCCTGGCGCGACGGTCAGGATGTCCTCTTCGACGAGACGTTCATTCACTCCGCCGAGAACAAGACCGACGTCACCCGCATCATCCTGTTCTGCGACGTGGAGCGACCGCTCAGAACACGCTGGATGGCCGCGTTCAATCGCTGGGTCTCGCGCAACATCATTCGAGCGTCGGCTACCCAGAACGTCGAGACCGAGCAGGTCGGCACGTTCAATCGCATCTACGCGCTACTCGGGCGCGGCAGCGATTTCCTCACGCGCTTGAAGCGCAAGAACCGTACGGTGTTCCGGGCGGTCAAGTACGCGCTGATTGCGGGAGTGGTTTACTGGATTTTTGTCGCGTAGCGACCTGTCTTGCTAGAGCCGCTGCGCCGGCACCTTCGACGCCGCATACGCGCCGACCAGCGTAAACGCCGCGAGGACCAGGAACACGATCCGGAACGCGCCGTCGAGGTGCGCGACGATCGCCTCGCGCTGCGCCTCGGGCAGCGTCGCGAGGAACGTTCCGCCGGACTCGGCGATCTGCGGCAGGACCGACGCGAGCAATGCGTCCTCGCCGCCGACCAGCAGGAACAGCACCGCACCGACGATCGCGACGCCCAGCGCACCGCCGATCGAGCGCGACACCGACATCGAAGCGACCGCCGAGCCGAGCGACGCCGTGCCGCCGGCGCTTTGCACGATGATCTGCGTCGGCGGCATCGTCGTGCCAAGCCCGGCGCCGGCGAGCAGCGTCAGCGCCAGCACGACCGGTGTCGGCGCGAAGGTCACGGTCGCAGCCAGCGCGCCGAACGCTACGGTCGACACCGCCAGGCCGCGCTTGGGATACGCCGTCAGCTTCCCGCTGCGTGCAATGCTCCTGCCGGTGAGCGCCGAGGATGCGGCGAGCGATAAAGTGATCGGCAGCAGCAGCAGTCCCGACGCGCCGATCCCGAATCCGCGTCCGAGTTGAAGGTAGAGCGGTAGATAGAGCACGGCTCCGAACAGCGCCGCCGCAAAACATGCGACGACGATATTCGACCGCCAGATCACCGGCGAGGCAAGCAGGCGCACCGGAATGACGGGGTCGGGCGTGCGAATTTCCCAGGCGGCAAGCGCGACGAGGCAGCCGACCGCAAACGCCAGCACCGCGTACAGGCGCCAATCGGTCCAGCCGAAGCGGTTGCCCGCGGAGGAGAGCGCGAACAGCAGCGACAGCGCGCCGGCGGCGAACAGGAGCGTGCCGGGCACGTCGGCACGAAAGCGTGCACCGGCGAGCGGCGGATAATATGGAATGCGCAACGCGAGCACCGCGGCGAGCACGCCCAGTGGCAGATTGATGAAAAACACCGCCCGCCAGCTCAAGTGCTCGGTCAGCAATGCTCCGAGCAACGGGCCCAGGGTGCTCGAGGCCGCGAATACGCCCGCGAAATAGCCCTGGAACTGCGCGCGCTGCCGTGGCGGCACGTTCTCGCTGATCAAGGCCTGGGACAGCGTCATCAGACCGCCGCCGCCGAGGCCCTGCAAGGCGCGCGCGAGAATGAGCGCCCACAGCGTCGGCGCGAGCGCGCAGGCGAGCGAGGCGATCGTGAACACGATCAACGCGGCCAGCAGTGTGGCGCGCCGCCCGAAACGATCGCCGATATGACCGTACAGCGGCGCCGCCACCGTCGCCGCCAGCAGGTACGCGACGACGACCCAGGACAGATCCGCGAATCCACCCAGCGAAGCGACGATCGCGGGTAGTGCGCTCGCGAGGATCGTCTGGTCGACCGCGGCCAGGAACATTGCGAACATTACGCCGGGAAAAACGCGCCGAAACGCCGCGCGCAACTCGTCGGGACCGAGCGGCGAAGGCGTCACGCCCGCCTTGGAACGTTCGTCCATACGAATGCAAGGCTCAACGCAACGCCATCGTGCGTTTAAGCGCAGCGCCGGGGCAACGTCGCGCCGGACTCGCCGAGATCCCAGAACAGGCCCGCCATCATCTGCAAGCCTTCGCGCGCGACCGGTCCCAGGAGGTGCTCGTCGGGCGCGTGCTGCGAGCACCCGGGATAGGAATGCGGGATCCAGATCGTCGGCAATCCCAGCACATCCGCGAACGCGTCGTTGGGCAGCGTGCCGCCGAGGTTGGGCAACAACGCGACCCTCTTGCCGGTCGTGCGCTCCATTGACGCGATCACCCACCGCACCCATGGATTATCGGGAGAAAGCCGCGTCGCGGCGTTGCTCTGCTCGACCTCGACTTCGATCATCGGCAAAGCGCGTTCGTCGAAATGCTTGCGCAGGTGCTCACCTACGTGCAACCAGTCGGTGCCGACGACGAAACGCAGCTGGCAGTGCGCGACCGCCGACGGCGGGATCGCATTGACGGGGTGCTCCGGGTTGCCCGCTTTGAACGCCAGCACTTCGAGCGTGTTCCACGCGAACACGCGTTCTGCGGGCGTAAGCCCGGGCTCGCCCCAGCGTTCGTCGATCGCCGGATCTTGAGGATCGCCGCCGATGGAAATATCGTTCAGCGCTTGCCGGACTGCGTCGGGGATGGACGGGGGGCGTAAACCCTCTACGAGCACGACGCCGTCCTTGCTCACGAGGGTCGCGATTTCGTGTGCCAGAATGATTGCGGGATTGGCGAGCAGCCCGCCCCAGTTGCCGGAGTGATGGCCGCCTTCGCGCAAACGCAACGCAAGCTTGAAATTGATCGAGCCGCGCGAGCCCAGGAATACGGTGGGTCGTTCGGCATTGACACGCGGTCCGTCCGAAGAAATCAAAACATCGGCGGCGAGCTCGTCGCGCATTGCAGCGCAGATCGCGTGCAATCCCGGAGAGCCCACTTCCTCACCGGTTTCGACGAGCAGCGTGACGTTGAATCCGAGCCTGCCATCGCGGGAGGCGAGCACGCTCGCGAGCGCACCCAGATTGATCGTATGCTGGCCCTTGTTGTCGGCCGTGCCGCGGCCGTACCAGCGGTCGCCCTCGATGGTGATCGACCAGGGATCGCGCGGCTTGCGCCATTGTGCGTCGTAGCCGCGGACAACATCGCCGTGGCCGTACATGAGAACGGTCGGCAGATCGGCGGCTTCGCGGCGTCGCGCGAGCAGAAACGGTCCGCATCCGGCCGCAGGATTGTCGATCACGCTGCCCGTAAAGCCCAAGCGCTCGGCGGACGGCAGCAGCTCGTCGGCGAGATAGCTGCGAAGCTGCGCGCCGCGCTCCGCTTCCTGGCTCTCGGTCCGGTAGGCGACGCGACGCCCGAGATCCGCGCGAAACGCGCCGGAGTCGAAATAGTCCGCCGCATGCGCGAGCGCTTGCGAACGAGTCAACGCTCGCCTCGTCGTATCGTGCTCAAGGGGATCTGGAATCCTATCGTATCGGGCGCATAGACTATACTGAAGCTCATGGCTGCGTCATTCCGTTCCGGACTGGACAAGGAGACCCGATGGCGACCGTGACGTCCGCGCTGCTCGCGCTCGCGGCCGCCGCGGCAGCGATCACCTGCGCCGTAGCGGCGCCGACCTATTTCGATGTGTCGCGCGGATCCCATCCGCACGACGTCGCGGCGGCACCGGGATCGGGCGCACCCGTGTATTACACGGCGCAGAGGACAGGCAAGCTCGGCATTCTCGATCCGAAGACCGGCAAGTACGAGGAGGTCGCGCTCGGAGCGCGGTCTGCGCCGCACGGCGTGATCGTGGGTCCCGACGGCGCGCCATGGATCACCGACGGCGGACAGAATGCGATCGTGCGCGTCGATCCGAAAACGCGCGAAGTCAAGGTATGGGCGCTGCCCGCCGATACCGGTTACGCCAACCTCAACACGCTGACCGTCGACAAGAAGGGACGCGTCTGGTTTACCGGGCAGGGCGGCTACTACGGCCGCCTCGATCCCGCGACCTCCGACATGAAAGTGTGGAACGCGCCGCGCGGCAGCGGGCCCTATGGCATTACGACGACGCCTTCGGGAGAGGTCTATTACGCGTCGCTCGCCGGCAATCACATCGCGCGCATCGACGTCGAAACGGGCGCGGCGACAGTGATCGAGCCGCCGACCAAGGCGCAGGGCGCGCGCCGCGTGTGGTCCGATTCGCGCGGTCGCATCTGGGTCAGCTACTGGAATACGGGACAAGTCGGCATGTACGATCCGGCCGGCAAATCCTGGCGCGAGTGGAAATTGCCCGGCAATGCGCATGCGTACTCGGTGTGGGTCGACGATCAGGACAAGGTCTGGCTCACCGACTGGTCGACCAATGCTATCGTCAAGTTCGATCCGGTGACCGAAAAGTTCGAAAGCTTTCCCTCCGATCGCCGCAGCGCGGACGTGCGGCAGATGCTCGGCCGCGCGGGCGAGGCCTGGGGCGCTGAGTCGGGCAACGACCGGCTGGTGATGGTGCCGGCGAAGTAGCGTTGGCAGCAGCGCTGCATCGGGCGTGCCGATGGAGCGCTGAACTGCCTGGCCCGCATGCGCCTCCGCGTCACGCCGTGCCGACGCCTTGTGCCGTCAGACATCGCGCAGGAGCGCGAGAATCGCCTCAAGCACCGGATCGGCCTCGCGCCGCGCCTTGATGTAATCGCTTAGCGCGGCTGCTCAAGCGCAGATTCTCGGCGGCGCGCGCACGGCCCGGCAATCTCGGCGATCGCCACAAAGGCGGCGATTGGCCAGGCTCCCCGAAGCCGCCAATCCCCATTTTTTGGTGCATCGCACATCTCATGCCCGGTGCCATAGGCAGCGGCAATCCTTTTCATCCCAACATGCGATTGGACGGTCGTGGAGACTCTCATCCCGGTCAGAGCTGGCGGTCCTCACCGCTAGGCTTAGGAGCGCCGCAGATCGCGCGCGAACAGGCCGCGGGCTTAATCGAGCACGATCACGTCGATGCATGCTTGCGCCGCGCAAGCATCAGCCGCCCGCGACTCCGGTGACGGATCAATGCGCGCTCACGCCTCGCCCAGTTCGCCCGAAGGCGTCGCAACCGGTCTTGTCTGGATTGCATGGCAAGCTTCTTGCTGAATGCATCTTGCGTTGACCGAGACGCAAAGCGACGAGCCAATGCGGAGGATTGGGACATGCCTGCCAACCAGGGATCAGCGAGTACGGGTTCATCGACGAAATGCGCCCATGCGTCCTGCAAGTGCATGGTCAAGACAGGGCAGCGTTATTGCAGCGACTATTGCGAAAGTACCGCCAAGGCAAACAAGCCAGCGGTCAGCAAATGTGGTTGCGGCCATCCTCCTTGTGCCGGCGGCCGCTAGTTTGCCGTGCGGGCACATGCCTGACCGGCAATAATTTCCGAAGCGTGTAAGCGTTACCTACGCTACGGACGTAGCACTTGGGCGCTCGATGCGGCGAGGCGCCGATGGAAGCGGATAGATACCGGCAACGAAAGAAGGAGCTACACCATGCCAGACAGGAAAACCATGGAACGAGCCGCCGAGGATAAGCGCGAAGGCAAGGCGCCGAGCACGCAGGCGGGAGAATTCGTACGCGAGGAGATGCATCACATCCGCGAAGGCAAGCACGGCGCGCAGTCGACCAAACAGGCGATCGCGATCGGCCTGTCCAAGGCGCGTCGCGCAGGGGTGAAGCTGCCGCCGCCGAAAGAAGGCACCGTCCCGGAAAAGACGCGGAAGAGCGCCAAGCGCGCGCTGGCAGCCGGCGCGCACGGCCCGAAACCGGCGGCCCCGCGCCGCTCGCGCGCGATTACGGCGGCGCTCAAGCGCGAAGGGCACGCGGCCGCTTCGAAGAGTGCGCTCGCACGGCAGGCCAAGTCGGCTGCGCAGAAACGGACCGCCGGTGCGCGGTCCGCGGCCGCGCGCAAAGCGGCCAAGACCAAGGGTCCCTCGCTCCGCAGCGCAGCGGCACGCAAGGCCGCACGGACGCGCGCACGTTCGACCGGTTGAGCGTCGCGCGTTAAGGATTCTGAAACCGGGGACCGGAGGCGCCGTTCCGCCGGGCGCCTGCATATCGCGCGCCCGTACCATGGGTGCGCGCCTGCAACCCGCTATCGCGGGCGCAATTCATCCCCGGCCACGGGCGCAAGCCCGATGGCGCCGCTGACGCCGCGGTCCATGCCGCAGCCTTCGCCGCTTCCCGCCGCGTCAACCCTCGTATTTGAACGATAGCTGGACGCGCGCCCTGTATGCGACGACCTTGCCGCCCTCGACTTTCATGTCGAGCTTCGAAACCTCGGCAATGCGCAGATCGCGCAGCGATTTGCTGGCCGTGGACACTGCGGTCTTGGCCGCATCCTCCCAGGACGTCGTGCTCGTGCCGATCACATCGATGATGCGGTACACGCCGTCGCCGGCGGAGGTTTTTTTGACCATGGTGCTGTCTCCTTTCGAGAGTCCGCTACCGCGGGTTCGAGCCGGCATATCCCGGGGTTTTGCCATCGCGCGCGAGGCGCGGCCGGCGCATGGATAAAAAGTCTACCGCGGCATCGACCGGATCGACACCGGCCCTGCCGCGAGTGGAATGCGCGTTCCGGTATCGACGAGCTTGCCGTTGCGGACCGCGTAGACGGCGAGCGCACGCTCGACGTCCATCTGCAGCAGAATCTGCTTGCCGTCCTTGCTGAATACGATTCCTTGGGCCGCTTCGCCTCCGGGAACCTCGTTGACCTTGGTTGCCCAACCGTTCCTGATGCTGAACAGCGTAACTTTGCCGCGCCTATTGCGTCCGGGGTCATCGGCCAGCAGGTTCGATCCGGCCATCGACGACACCACGATCCAGCGGCCCGATCACCGCCCACTTGCCGTCGCTCGACACGTCGACGGCGTAGGGGTTGACGCCGGTCGCGAGTTTTTCCTTGGTCAGCTTCACCGTTGTGCCGTCGACGGAGAGAACCGCCGCGCCGTTCTCGTCGCGCAGCGAGACGATCGCCGCCTTGCCGTCATGAGTGAACGAAATACCGGACAAGCGCTTTTCGCCGACTTTTACCTGGTCGGTGAGCTTCACTTCCTTGCCCGCGATCGTGAGCACCTTGACCGTGCCGTCGTGCGCAGCGGCGAGCAGCAGCGTGCCGTCGCGATTGATCGTCAAGCCGTTCGGGTGCCCGCCGACGTCGACCTTGCCGAGCAGCACGGGCGGCGATGCCTCGATGTCGACGATCTGCAGGAAATTATCGAACAGCTCCTTCTTGGCCTCGTAGTCGTAGCGCGTCGGCGCGGCGACGATCGCGAGCTTGCCGTCCGGCGTCACGGCGACCGCTTGCGGGGGCCCCTGCACCGTGTGCTCGAGGCCTTCGAGCATGCCCTTGATGACCGGCGGCGAGACCGAGGCGTCGATTACGACCAGGCTGTCCGGAGGCGCCGGCTGCGGGAAAGTAGCCTTGCCTTCGACGCGCACGAATTTCCCATCCTGCGCCGAGACGATGATGTCCGCCGCCAGCGCGGAAGCGGCGACAAGCGTGCCCGCGACGAACAGACCGATGCCGAAATTGCATCTCTCGAAATGCATCGTCTCCTCACGCCGTCGTTGTTCGAATGTCGCGACCCACACTGGCGGGCCCGCCGCGGCGCTCCAGCATCGCCGCGCCAGAACATCATACCAATTTGCGGCAACACCGCAACGAAGAGCCGGGCGAGTCAGAAGCCCCACGGCACCACGGCGGCGCCGAACAGGACGCGATGCAGGGCCATCACCGCGAGTGCTGCGACGATTCCGGCCGCGACGGCGATCGCGTCGTGCCGGGCGCTGGGTGCAAAAAGTTTGGTCGCATGGCGTTGCACTACGGAGACGAAGTCGACGAGCGCGTAGGCGAGAATGCTCGCGAACAGAACCGTGCCCCTCGTGTCGCCGTTGACAAGAAGGTGCACTGCCGCCCAGATCGCGACGCCGATCAGCAGGGGATGTTTGAGTAGCCGTCGGATGTGGCTGCGAAGATTTGCCGCCGCGAGCAGCACGAATGACAGCGTGATCGCAAACGGCGCGAGCGCCATCGCGGAGGGTGACGGCTGGAACAGGCGCGCCCCCGGTGCCACCGCCGCGTAGCCGCCGACGATGAAAGCCAACCCTGCCAGCGCCACAAGGGAAAACGCGCCCTTGTAGCGCTGTTCGCCCCAGTGCTGCACCAGCGCAAAACGCAGGCCCGGCAGGGTCGGCAGCAGATGGATACCGAGGAAAAGGATCAGGCCGGTGACGAGCATCAGCATGTAGAGCCTCTAACGCAATGGAACGCGTGATGCGCTGGCACGATTTGGGCTCTAAGCGCGCGAAGCAAGCTACGCCGCTTGGTAGGCCCCAAGCAAGTGGCTTGCGCCAAGCCGATTGGGCCCAAATCGCGGCCAGCCCTGCGGGTTGTGGCCCAAACCGCCGCTGGCATTGTTGCCGGGCTTGCGAATAGGCTCCACTATTCGCTGCGCCCTGGCCGCGCCAGCGGCGGTTTGGGCCAGCAACGCAGACGTGTTTCATTGCGTTAGAGGCTCTCAGGCCCTCCAGCCTCTCGTCTCAGCGACGGAACTCGCGTCGGCGAATATACTCTACCAACGGTTCGGTAGCAGCTTGAGGCGTCAGGATCACGCCCAGCCGGCGACTAAGATCCAAGCGATCGTGATTCCATCGCGACTGCACAGGAGAAAAGATCATGTCTCGCTCTTTGTACCGAAGCTTCGCCGCCGCCTTTGGCGTCCTGCTGAGCATTGCGTTTCAGGCCAACGGCGCATTCGCCGCGTCGCTGCTGCCCGCGCCCGCCGTGGACGTTCCCGCCACTTCGGTCCAGGGTCCGCAGACCGCGGTTTTTGCGGGCGGCTGCTTCTGGGGCGTCGAGGCCGTGTTCCGCCACGTCAAGGGCGTGAGCAAGGCAGTTTCGGGATACGCCGGAGGGAGCGCCAAGACTGCGGATTACGAGCGCGTGAGCACCGGCAGCACCGGGCACGCCGAAGCAGTGGAGGTGACCTACGACCCGGCGCAGGTCTCGTACGGCGAGCTCTTGCGCATCTTCTTTTCGGTCGCGCACGATCCGACGCAGCTCAATCGGCAGGGACCGGACTACGGCACGCAATACCGGTCGGCGATCTTTTTCACCAATGATGAGCAGAAACGCGTCGTGCAGGCGTACATCGAGCAAATCGGGAAGGCCAAGGCATACCCGAGCCCGATAGTCACGCAGGTCGTCGCCTTGCCCGCGTTCTATCCGGCCGAGGCGTATCACCAGAACTACCTCGCGCTGCATCCCACCCAACCATACATCGTGATGCACGACCTGCCGAAGCTCGCGCAGTTGAAACAACAATTCCCCGAGCGCTACGTCGGGAAGTAAGGCTCCACGGCGCCGATTGCGGGGGCGCCGGAGAACGTACACTTCCTTTAAGCCTCAGGTGCATTGAGGCGGCGAGCCGGCTACCCGTCGCGGCAGCCAAGAGGCGTAGGAGGCGAGATGCGATTGACACCGGAGCAGATCGGGCGTTTCGAGCGCGACGGCTACCTCTTCTTCCCAAGCCTTTTCTCGAGCGCCGAGATGCAGGTGTTGAGCGCCGAGGTGCCGCGCCTTTTCGCCCAGCGCCGCCCGGAAAACATGCGAAGGACAGCGAGGCGGTGCGCACCAATTTCGCCGCGCACCTGTATAGCCGCCCGTTCGCCAGGCTCGCGCGGCATCCGCGCATGGTCGAGCCGATCATGAGAGCGGGGCGGGAATGAACCTGTACGCGAAGCTCTCCGAGCGCGCGGCACAGAGCAAACCGCTTCGCGTCGGCCTGATCGGCGCCGGCAAGTTCGGCACCATGTATCTCGCGCAGGTGCCGAAGACGCCGGGTGTGCATCTCGTCGGCATCGCGGATCTCGCGCCGGCCGGAGCCAAGACCAATCTCGAGCGCGTCGGCTGGAAACCCGAGCAATACGGCGCGGCCTCGCTCGATGCGGCGCTGGCACAAGGGACGACGCATCTTTCCGACGACTGGGAAGCGCTGGTCGAGCATCCGCAGGTCGAGATCATCGTCGAATGTACGGGAAATCCGATCGCTGCCGTGGAGCATTGCCTCGCCGCATTTCGCCATGGCAAGCACATCGTCAACGTGACCGTCGAGGCCGATGCGCTTTGCGGGCCTTTGCTGGCTCGCCAGGCGGCCGCCGCGGGCGTCGTTTACAGCTTAGCCTACGGCGATCAGCCCGCGCTCATCTGCGACCTGGTCGACTGGGCACGCGCGGCGGGTTTTTCCGTCGTCGCCGCCGGCCGCGGTCACAAGTGGCTGCCGCATTTCGCGCAGTCGACGCCGGAGACGGTTTGGGGATACTACGGATTGACCGCCGAGGCCGCGCGGATCGGTGGTCTCAATCCCAAGATGTTCAATTCATTCCTCGACGGCTCGAAACCCGCGATCGAGTGCACCGCGGTGTGCAACGCGACCGGGCTCGCCGCACCTCCTGACGGCCTCACGTATCCGCCGGCCTCGATCGATGACATTCCATCGGTGTGCCGTCCGATCGCCGAGGGCGGTGCGCTGTACCAGAAGGGGCAGGTAGAGGTGGTCTCGTCGCTCGCGCGAAACGGACGCGCGCTCCCCTACGACATTCGCTTCGGCGTGTTCGTCGTGTTCGAGGGCGAGACCGAGTACATCCGGAACTGTTTCAAGGAGTACATGGTGCATACGGACCCGAGCGGACGCTACGCCTGCTTGTACAAGCGCTGGCATCTCATCGGTCTGGAAGTCGGAATCTCGGTGGCTGCCGTCGGGTTGCGCCGTGAGTCGACGGGTGCCGCGGTATGCTTCAACGCGGACGTCGTCGCCACGGCAAAGCGCGATCTCAGGCCGGGCGAGATCCTGGACGGCGAGGGCGGATATACGGTATGGGGCAAACTCCTGCCGGCGCAGAAGTCGATCGCGCTTGGCGGATTGCCGCTCGGCCTCGCGCATGGGGCAAAGCTCGTTCGCGCGGTGAAGTCCGGCGTGCCGTTGGCGTGGAGCGACGTTGCGATCGACGAAACACTGCCCGCGCTGCAGGTTCGCCGCGACATGGAGACACTACTCACGTTTTCCCCTTCGGCGCAGCGCGTCGCCTGAGAAAAGCATCGGCCACGCGTTGCGCCGGTCAACCGCGCATTCCGCGCGCTGTGTGGGGGTGCGAAGCCGCGAAGGGTCCTACCGATCGGCCGAGCGCGGAAATTCGAAGAAGATGTGCTGGCGCTTGTCGGCGGCCACCTGGACGGTCCTCTTTTTCTGCGCACCGTTCCACTCCACATCCAGCGTATAAGTGCCGGACGGCAGGCGAACTAGAAGAAAAGGTCCTTCGGTCGTCGTGTTGAGCACGGCGTTGCCCTGCATGTCGCGAATTTCCACTCGGGCATCGGCGATATAAGGGTCGCGCTGCGGACCTGCGACAGCAAGCTCGAGGGTCAGCGGATAGTTCACCGCGGCAGCCTTCATCGCGTCTGCTTCATCGGAGCTGACCCCGCCGGAAATATAAGCAATGGATCCCTGTATATGTTCCTGCCGCGCGGTATTAGCCGCGTGCGCCGGCGCATGGTCAAGCCCCGCGAGCGCTAATGGTGCCAGAAGTAGCAAACGTTTGATGATATTCATCGTCTGCCTCATCGGTTCGTTGCAGAAAGAAACGGGCCGATGGAATCGGCCCGCTTCGTGCAGGTTGCGCATCTGTGGTGAGCATGCCCGGGAGTCAGCCAGCGCGGGCCCACCTTTCGCAACCCTGCATGGACGTATTCTCCGGCCGGATGCCAGCCGGTGATATCAGTCCCAATCCGATTTCGTTGTAGGAGCCCGTGAAGGGCTTGTAGGATCGTCGCCCGCCATGCGCTGCCGATCCGTACTACCGTTCGGCTTCTAGCCAACGGCCGAGACCGATCAAGGCATTTTCGTCGTAGGTCGCGAATCCCTTGTAGCCGAGTTTGGTCAGCCGGCGCTGGCCGTCGTCGGTTGCCTCGAGGTTCAGGAAGTATTGCTGAATATGCGCAAAGTCCTGCGCCGAAAGGCTCGGGCTGGCGATCAGTTCCTTGATCGGCACCGCTTTGCTCTGCATCATGACCTTGCCGCCCTTGGCGGTGTATTCCCTGATGACCGCGGAGGCTGCCGTCGCTCCGACCTCGGCGAATCCATAGTCGACCATGAACGGCACGGCGTCCTGGTAGCGCGTATAGCGCAGGCGGAGCTTCTTTGCGCTAGGACCGAGCGCATCGCGCAGGGTGGCGCGCACGATCCATGCGGTGATCGAATCCGCGTCGGGCATACCGACCTGGTGGATGCGCGGGTCGGCCAGAGATTGATACGTGGCGTCATTGCGGATCAGGAAGCTCGCCCGATACTCGGTATAGCCCTTCGTCACGGCGACCAACCGGTAGCGCGCCTTGTCGATGGCGCGGATCGCGTAATGCGCAGGATGGACGTAAGCGAGGTCGTAGCGGGCCACTTCCAGATCCTTGCCCATCTGCACGTACTCGTCCATGTATTCGATCCGGACCGGGCGCTTGAGAATCTTGGTCAAGTCGTCGGCGATTTCGCGATACCGCTCGCGAACCTCGGAGGCCGAGATCCGATACGTCACCCCTTCATTGATGCCGAACACCAGCGGATGCACCGGCCCCTGCGCGCCGCTCAACGCGGGCAGCAAGGCGAGCAAGCACAGGACCAGTTTTCGCATGTCTTCGAAGAGCGCTCGAATGATCGCGCGAAATGATACAACAGGCGCGCGCTCGAAGTGTGCACTGCAGGGTGAACGACACACTCGCGTCGGACCCGGGTGCGGGCTGGAAGCCTCACCTATAATCGCGCGTGGGGCATGTCCAACGAGCGCGGCACTACCCTGCAACGTCGGCGTGGCGCGTCGAAGACGAACTGAGGGAACTCGACTTGCGATTAATGCTGTACTTAGCGGTACGATGAAGGCGCGCGCGGCTCCTTTTTCGAGGTGCGGGTGCCGAGGCTTGCCCCTGTTGCTCTGCGCAGCAGCGCTGATCGCGATGCGCGAAGCGCCCGCGTTCACCTTTACCGACGGCACGACGACGCGATGCACCGCCCGCGGCGGAGCGGTCGCCGAAATTGCTGCACCGGCCGGTCATCCCGTCGTCGTGCGCGGCCGCATCGCCATCACCGAACCGGCGGGTTCGGGATACCGCATCATCTGGAACGAGGCGCAGCTCAAGGCGCTGCCGCCGGAAATGCACGATTTCATCTTCTTTCACGAGTGCGCGCATGCCCTCGTGCCGACGCAGGACGAGCTCACCGCGAACTGCGTCGGGCTCCAGATCATGCGTGCGGCAGGCAGGGCCGGCTTCGCGGTCGAGGCCAAGCTTTCCGGCTTCTATGGCCCCGGCAGCGAGTATTGGCGCAAGACCCTGGAGTGCGCCAATGCAGCCAAGGAGCCTGCGAAACCGCCTCGGTGACGCGAGCGCCGCCTTCGGAGATTTGCGCAGTACAGGGAACGCGGCGCGGCCGGCGCGGGTCCTAAGGAGCGTTGTCTGTTTTTTGCGGCAGCAGCGATCCTGGGGCGCAACATGAACCTAAGAATGATCCTGGCGGGCTCGATGCTACTCGGCGTTCTGACGGCCACTGGATCGGTCGATCGGTCTCCCGTCGCTGCCACAGCAGCGCCCGAGCGAGGCTCGTTCGATGCCGCAGTCGTGGCCAAGGGCGCGGAGCTCGCCGCCATCGGCAACTGCCGTTCCTGCCACACGCAGCCCGGAGGCGAGCCATTCGCCGGAGGGCTGGCGTTGTCCACGCCGTTTGGCACGATCCACTCGACCAACATCACGCCCGATCCGGACACCGGCATCGGGCGCTGGACGGGCGAGGATTTTCTGCGCGCCATGCACGACGGCGTCGACCGCGCCGGGCGGCACCTCTATCCCGCATTTCCGTACGATCATTTCACGCGTATGAGTGCGCTCGACGTCGCCGCGATTTACGCTTTCATCATGACCCGCGACCCCGTACGCGCGGAAGTTCCGGCGAACCGGCTACGACTTCCGGCGAGCTTCCGCCCCGCGATCGGGGTGTGGAAAGCGCTCTATTTCGAACCGGGCGTCTATCGTCCCGACGCGTCCAAGAGCGCAACCTGGAACCGCGGCGCGTATCTGGTCGACGGCCTGGCGCATTGTGGCGCCTGCCACACGCCGCGCAACGCGCTGGGCGCCGAGAACAAGCGCCAGGATCTCGGCGGAGGCGAAGCCGAGCGCTGGCATGCATCGTCGCTGACCGAAACATCGCCCGCTCCGGTGCCCTGGAGCGCGGATGCGTTGTACGACTACCTGCGCCGCGGCCATGAGCAGCATCACGGCATCGCTGCAGGTCCGATGGCGCCGATCGCGCACAACCTGTCGGGCGCCGCCGAGGACGATGTGCGTGCGATCGCGGTCTATGTCGCGTCGCGGATGCAGCGGGCGCCAGCGGCGCCGGCCGCTGCGGCCGACGCCGCGGTTGCCGCCGCGAGAGAGCGCGAGACCGACGCGGCAAGCGGTGCGACGAGCAAGAATGCAGCATCGGTGGTCGACGGTGCGGACGTGTTCGCTGGCGCCTGCGCCAGTTGTCACGGAGCGGGCCCCGCATCGCCGTCCGCGGCACCGGTCGCTCTCGGCCTTACGACCTCGGTCAACGCGCCGGACCCGCGCAATGCGATCCACATCGTTCTCGAAGGCCTGTGGCCGGAGCCGGGCGCAAAAGGCGCGCTGATGCCCGGGTTCGCCGGCGAGCTCACGGACGGGCAGGTGATCGCTCTGGTAGATTACCTGCGCGCGCGCTTCACCGACCGGCCTGCCTGGAGCGACGTGCCGGAGCGCGTAAAGGAGGTCCGCCAGGCCATGCAAAGCGAGCCATGATCGAGCTCAATATCAACGGCCGCACGCACGCGATCGACGCCGATCTGCATACGCCGCTGCTTTACGTGCTGCGCGATCACCTCGCGTTGTCCGGTGCCAAGTTCGGCTGCGGACTGGGCCAGTGCGGCGCATGCACGGTCATGGTCGACGGTCAGGCGACGTTCTCCTGCCTCACGCCGATTTCGGTGTTGCCGGGGCGGCGTATCAAGACGGTCGAGGCACTGGGCACGATCGAGCAGCCGGGACCGCTGCAACGCGCCTTCATCGACGAGCAGGCGGCGCAATGCGGCTATTGCATCGCCGGCATGATCATGCGCGCGCAAGCGCTGCTGGAGAAGAATCCATCGCCGTCGGAAGCCGAAATTCGCCGGCACATGATGCCCAATCTCTGCCGCTGCGGCACGCATATGCGCATTCTTCGCGCCGTGCGCCGCGCAGCCGAGCGCATGCGCGTTGCAGCGGCGCACGAAGCGAAGCCGCCCGATTCATGAGCAGTGGCGAACCGTTCGGGTTTCCGATTTCCCGGCGTGGTTTTCTCGCCGCGGGCGGCGCGCTCGTCGTGAGCTTCTCGCTTCTGCCCCCGACGCGGCTGTTGGCACAGCAGGCACCGGCGGCGGTAAAACCGCCCGGAAGCCTCGGCAACGCGCCGATGCTCGATGCGTGGATCCGCATCGGCGCCGACGGCGGCGTGACGGTGTTCACCGGCAAGGCGGAGCTCGGCCAAGGCATCAAGACCGCGTTGATCCAGGTCGCCGCCGAGCAACTCGGCGTTGAGCCGGCGCGAATCAGCCTCATCACTGCGGACACGTCACGCGCAACCGCAATCGAAGCTCAAGGATCCGAAGAGCTACACCGTGATGGGCAAGCCGATGCGGCGTGTCGACATCCCCGCCAAGGTGACCGGCGGCGTCGCCTACGTACAGGACCTGCGCCTGCCCGGCATGGTGCACGCGCGCATCGTCCGCCCGCCGGGTTATGGCGCGCGTCTACGCGAGGTAGCGACCGACGGCGTGCAGAAGCTTCCCGGCGTGCTCAAGGTCGTCCGCGACGGCAGCTATCTCGCGGTCATCGCCGAGCGCGAATATCAGGCGATCGTCGCCATGCGCGCACTCGCCGCGGCCGCGGCGTGGGAAGAGCGCGCGGACTTGCCCGCACCTTTGCAGGTTTACGAGTTTCTCCAGCGCACGCCGTCGAACGCCATCGTAGATCTCGACCGACGCGCGAGTGCAAATCCGGGTGTGCGCACCCTCGAGGCGAGCTATCGACGACCGTATCAGATCCACGGCGCGATTGGGCCCTCCTGTGCGGTCGGCTGGATCAAGGATGAGCTGTTGACGGTGTGGACGCATAGCCAGGGCGTCTATCCATTGCGCCGTGCCATCGCCGAAATGCTGCACATGCCGGAGGAGCGCATTCATTGCATTCACGTCGAAGGCTCGGGCTGCTACGGCCACAACGCCGCGGACGACGCGGCCGCCGACGCCGCACTGCTTGCACGCGCATTGCCGGGCCGCCCAGTCCGCGTGCAGTGGATGCGGGAGCAGGAGCACACGTGGGAGCCGTACGGTCCCGCGATGCTGACCGAAGCCAAGGCCGCGCTCGATGCCGGCGGCAATATCGTCGGCTGGGAGTACGACGTCTGGAGCAACGCGCACAGCACGCGACCGGGAAACGCCGGGAGCCTCATGCCCTCGTGGCATCTCGCGACGCCGTTCGCGCCGTCGGTGCCGCAGCCGATCCCGCTCCCCGAAGGCGGCGGCGACCGCAACGCGATTCCGCTCTACAAGCTGCCCAATGCGCGTGTCGTCCATCATTTCATCCCGGCCATGCCGGTACGCGTCTCCGCACTGCGCGCACTCGGCGCATACATGAATGTATTCTCGATCGAAAGCTTTATCGATGAGCTCGCGCGCGCGGCGGGCGCGGATCCCGTGGAGTTCAGACTGCGCCACCTCGACGATGCTCGCGCGCGCGACGCGGTCACCGCGGCAGCGACGCGCTTTGGCTGGTCGGGATATGCGCGGGCCAGGGGCCGCGGGCGGGGTTTCGCGTTCGCCCGCTACAAGAATCTGGCCGGTTACCTGGCGCTCGCGGTCGAGGTCGAGGTCGAACGCGAGACGGGCCGGACGCGACTCGTGCGTGCGGTCGGCGCGGTCGACAGTGGGCAGGCCGTCAATCCGGACGGGATCCGCAACCAGATCGAGGGCGGCATCGTGCAGGCGGCGAGCTGGACGCTCTACGAAGCGGTCAGCTTCGACGAGACCCGCATCACCAGCGCCGACTGGGCGAGCTATCCGATGCTGCGTTTTCCGGAAATTCCCGACAGCGTCGAGGTCGACGTCATCGACCGGCCGGGGCAGCCGTTTCTCGGCACGGGCGAAGCCGCACAGGGTCCGACGGCGGCGGCGATCGCCAATGCCGTGGCGGACGCGACCGGAGTGCGGCTGCGCGAACTGCCCCTCACGCGCGAGCGGGTCAAGGCGGCGATTGGCGTCTGAATCGCTCGCGCGTTTCTCAAGCCGGGCACGTGCCGCGGCGGTTCCCCGTTGGATACATAGCCTGCCGACCCCACCTTAACATCATGCCTCCCGTCACCGCCCTGCTGATTGCCGCCAATGCCGCGGTCTTCCTGCTGCTGCTCGCCGCGCCCGGCCTGCTGACAGCCTTCGCGCTGTGGCCGGTCGGCGCGGGCTTCCAGCCCTGGCAGCTCCTGACATACGCATTCCTGCACGGCGGCCTGATGCACATCGCGTTCAACATGTTCGCGCTATACATGTTCGGCGGCGCGATCGAGCGCGTTTTCGGCACGCGCCGCTATGTGGCGTATTACCTCGTCTGCGTCGTATCCGCCGCAATTGCCCAGCTCCTGACCGCCGCGATCACCGGCGCGGTCTATCCCACCGTCGGAGCCTCGGGCGGCGTCTTCGGCCTGCTGCTGGCATACGCCATTTACTTCCCGCATAGCCGGATCATGCTGATCTTCCCGCCGATCCCGATGCCTGCGCGCCTCTTCGTCGTCGTCTACGCCGTGCTCGAGCTCTTCCTTGGCGTCACGGGGACCGAGGAAGGCGTCGCGCACTTCGCACATCTGGGCGGCCTGGTCGGCGGCTTCATCATGCTCCGCTATTGGCGCAGCACTCCGGCGGGCTGGCGGCAGTAGCGTTGTAGGACGTCGGCTGACGCGCCGAGCCGCGCGGATCGCGGTACGCGCGGCTGCGTTCCTCTTCCTTGATTTATTTACAACCGCTTTTTTGAAAACGTGACCGTGGCCGCACGCGGCGGTCGCGACGCGAGGCTTTTGGTCGCGGGTTTCGCTTGCTGAATCCCCCGTTGGCCCGGCGACGCGAGCTCGGCACGTCGCTTGCATCAGTGATGCCGGGTGAATACCCATGAAGTCCCGAACGCCTCGCCTCAATCGGTTGTCGTATTCGGATGCTTCTTGCGGATCGAGCGGGTTTCTTGGACGACACGGCGGGCGTATGACGGCTGTGGATATCTCGATGGTGAGACTGCGGTGAATCCCGGTCCGTCGCTGCCTGTTTCCGATACTCTGCGGCCATCCGCAGTGCGCCGTGTGGCGCGGCGGCCGCCGAGGATGAGCGCAAAGCAGATCTGGGGGCTCGTCCGGGCTTCCTTCGTCGCTTGGGGCGAGGATTACGCCTCGAGCATGGGCGCAGCGCTGTCGTTCTACACGGTCTTTTCGGTCGCGCCTGTTCTGCTCATCGCCATCGCGGTCGCCGGCCTGGTTTTCGACACGCAGGCGGCGCAGCGGGCGGTCGCATCCGAGCTTACCGGCCTGATGGGTCGCGAGGCCGCAGCCGCCGTCGAGGCCTTGTTGCAGAGCGCTCGTTCGCCATCGGGCGGCGTCATATCGACTACTGTCGGGGTGGTTGTACTACTGATCGGAGCGTCCGCGGTCTTCGGTGAGCTGCAGGACGCGCTGAACCGGATCTGGCGCGCCCCGGTGCCTCGGCCCCCCGGCTTGTGGCGGCTTGTCACCGAGAGAATATTGTCGTTCGGGATGATCCTCGGCGTCGGCTTCCTGCTTATCGTGTCGCTGGTCGTGAGCGCCGCAATCGCCGCGTTCGGCGAGTGGTGGGGTAATGCATTCAACTATCAGGCACTTGTTCTCGAGGTGATCAACTTTGTGCTGAGCGTCGGCGTGATTACCCTGGCGTTCGCATTGATCTACAAGTTGATCCCGCGCGTCTCGGTCGAGTGGCACGACGTTTGGATCGGCGCGGCGGTCACGGCGCTTCTATTTACCGTCGGCAAATCCCTGATCGGATTCTACCTGGGCAAGACCGGCGTTGCGTCGGCATTCGGCGCGGCAGGGTCGCTGATCGTGCTGTTGCTGTGGGTCTATTACTCGGCGCAGATCTTCCTCCTCGGCGCCGAATTCACGTGGGTATACGCACACGCGTTCGGCTCGCATCGGGAGCGCCCGCAACCCGCACCTCCGTCCGCCCTTCCTCGCCGCGCGCCCGAGGCGCCACAGGAGACGCCCATTCTGGTCAAGCCCTGGTCAGGGGATCTCGCGGCGGAGCGTCACGCGCGACGGCCGCCGGGCGTGATGCCGCCTTCATGATCGCCGCCGCGCCCCCTCCCGGCGGCGGCGATACGCCGGAGACCTGCCGTCGCTGCGACCTGTGGAAAAACACGGCACAGGTGGTCGTTGGCGAAGGACCGCGCAGCGCGCCGCTGATGCTGGTCGGCGAGCAGCCCGGCGATGAAGAAGACCGCATGGGACGCCCATTCGTCGGTCCGGCCGGACGTCTGCTCCGGCTTATCCTCGGCGAAGCCGGAATCGACCCCGCGGCGACTTTTCTTACCAATGCGGTCAAGCATTTCAGTTTCGAATTGCGCGGCAAGCGGCGGATGCACAAGACGCCGGTTCAGCGCGAGATCGACGCCTGCAACATCTGGCTGCGCAGGGAGATCGAGCGCATTAAGCCGAAGGTTATCGTGACCCTGGGCACCACTGCATTGCGGGCCGTAGTCGGTGAAAAGCTCTCCATCATTGCTGCCCGCGAGCGCGCGCTCGTGAGCCCCGAGGGTATTCCGATCATCGCGACCTATCACCCATCCGCGGTGCTGCGCGCACCGCAGCCGGAGCAGAGGGACCAGCTGCGCCGCGTGCTGCTGGCCGATCTAAAGCGCGCGCTGGGACTCGCCGAGGGATGACATCCTGGATCGGAGCCATGCGTGGCACGCTCCGACTGCGGGGCAGCGCCGCCGTCGTCGCCCGCCATCCCGCTGCATTCCTGCGCGCCGTGCTCAGGGGCTTTCGCGCCAATCAGGGCCTGCTGCTTGCCGGGGCAGTGGCGTATTACGCCCTGCTCTCGCTCATCCCGCTGCTGATCCTGGTGCTTATTGCGCTGTCGCACCTGATCGACGAAGCGCGCTTGCTTGCGACGCTGCGGGAATATCTGGAATTCGCGGTGCCAGGCCAGTCCGGCGCCCTGGTTGAGGAGCTGCGGGCGTTCCTGGCCCACCGCGACGCGCTGGGCGGCTTGCTGCTGGTGACGATGCTCTTTTTCAGCGCGCTCGCGTTTACAGTGCTGGAAAACGCGATGAGCGTCATCTTCTTTCACCGCGTTGCCGTTCGCCGTCGGCATTTTCTCGTCTCGGCGACCATGCCTTATCTATTCATTCTGTTCCTTGCGGTCGGCCTGCTCGTCATAACGATCGTCGCAGGCAGGCTCCAGGTTCTTGCCGGCCGTCATATCAGCGTGTTCGGCGAGCTCTTCACCATGAACGTGCTTTCGGCGACGCTGCTGTACCTGATGGGCGTCTTCGGCGAGATCCTCTTGTTGACCGCGATCTATCTGGTCATGCCGGTCGGCCGGCTGTCGTTGCGCCACGCGCTGATCGGCGGCGTTGCCGCCGGACTACTATGGGAGCTGACGCGGCACGTCCTGGTGTGGTACTACGCCACGCTATCGCAGATTCAGACCGTCTACGGCTCGCTGACCACGGCTATCGCGACGCTGCTGAGCGTGGAGATCGCGGCAGTCGTGCTTCTGCTCGGCGCTCAGGTGATCTCCGAGTACGAGAGGATTGGGCACGAGCCGGTCGATGCAACGCCGAACGCCCTGCAGCTCGATCAAGCTCGCCGAGGTCAGCGTCCGCCGCGGCGCGTCAAGCCGGGAGCGGTGCAGGCGCATTGAGGCGTCCGCAAGTGATCCGATCGCGATCGCGTCGCGGCGGACCGAACCGCAGGCTCGGAGCTAGCTTTTGCTCACTGCACGTATTGCGGCGCGCGCGGAATGCCAAGGCCCACGTTGCGGAAACGGGGCTACTCCAGCCTACTCGACTCGAAAGGCGAATGGCCGGGCGCGGCCGCTATAAGTGGCCATTGACGAGGCGACTGGCGCCTGGCGATCCCACGCCACCGCCGGGTACTCGGCCAACGCACTTCAGCCGCACGACCTAATCCCAGCGGCCAATGGCGCCGGCCCGCGTGCCACCCACGCTTGAACCTCCACGCTCAACGAGGGGGCGGGCATGGACGGCGCGTGCCGGGCCAGGGAACGCGCACCTGGGCGGTACGCGCCGCGCCGCCCAAGCCAGAGTGTTCTCTATCGCTGCGTCCAGGAGCACCTCGCGACTTGGCTCGCCCAATGCCGTGACGGTCACCACGACGCCGGGCCGGTGCCGGCCTACGTGGAGCGGGAGTTCCGTCGTTACCTGGAATGCGGAATCCTTGCCCATGGCTTTGCCCGGGCGCGGTGCGGGCAGTGCGGACACGACTTCCTGATCGCGTTCTCGTGCAAGGGGCGCGGCGTGTGCCCCGCGTGCAACACGCGGCGCATGGTGGAGACGGCAGCGCATCTCACCGATCACGTCCTGCCGGACCTGCCGCTGCGGCAATGGGTCCTCGCGGTGCCGAAGCGGCTGCGCTATTTTTTGGAACGCGACGCCGAACTTCAGGGTGCTGCTCTACATCTGTTCCTGCGCGAGGTGGAGCAATGCCTGCGCGCGCACAGCCCTGGTTCGGGCCCCGCGGCTCGTCTCGGCGCGGTCGCCTTCATCCACCGCTTCGCCTCCACGCTCAATCCGCATCTGCACTTCCATTGCGTGGTCATCGACGGCGTGTTCGACGCGGCCGCGGCGGGCGGGGTCATCTTCCGTGCCGCCACCGGGGTCGGTGCGCCCGCCATCGCCGCGGTGCAGCAGTGCGTACGCCGGCGGCTGTTGCGCCTCTTCGTGCGCCGTGGTCTGCTGCCGGCCGATGACGCGCGGGCGATGGCGCAATGGCAACACGGCGGCGGCTTTTCCGTCGATGCCTCGGTGCGCATCGAGGCCGCCGACCGCGCCGGACGCGAGCGCCTGCTGCGCTACTGCGCCCGGCCACCGTTCGCCCTGGAACGGCTACGCCAACTCGATGGCGAACAGCTCAGCTACGACCACCCGAAATCGGGCCCCGGCGGCAGTGGCCCGCAGATCCTGACGCCACTCAAGCTGCTCGACCGCCTCGCCGCCGTGGTGCCACCCCCGCGCGTCCACCGCCACCGTTACTTCGGCGTGCTCGCGCCCAACTCACCGCTGCGCTCAGCCGTCACCGCCCGCGCGCTGGTAGCAACGACCTCGCCGCCCGCACCCAGCCCGGAACCCACCGCCGATCTGGCGCATCGTCGTGCCGCCCGCTACGCTTGGGCGCGGCTGCTCGCCCGCATCTATGAAGTTTTCCCACTCGTGTGCGCCCACTGTGGCGGCGTGATGCGCATCATCGCCTTCATCACCGACGGCCCGACCGTGCGCGACATCCTCGTCCACCTCGGCGAACCGACCGCGCCACCCCGGATCGCACCCGCCCGCGGCCCGCCGCTAGGGGACCTGCCCGATGCCGGGCCAGGCACCTTCGACCCCCAGCCCGCACCGGAGTACGAATTCGATCAACGCATCACTTGGTAACGCCGAGCGTCGACCGCCAGCCAAGCGCGCCGCCGGGCAGGCGCATGCCGGCGGTCGCCGGACACGCGACGCGAGCTCGCTGACGCTCCCCAAACATCCGCACCTGGGGCTACCGTGGCCTCGCGGCGACCCCTGACCCTCTCAGCTTCCCATCGGTCTGGGCAAGTCAACACGTGCTACGCTGCTCGCGATGACGCGCCGTGCCGTTGGATTTCCTATCCTTGCGGATGACCTGATCAGACGCGCCGACACGCCGCGTGCGCGTGTGGCACTCGGGCGCGGTCGTCGCAGTCGCTTTTTGACTACGCCGCCCTGCGGCGGCGCGCTGCCGCCAATCCGGCAAGGCCCAGCCCCAGCAACGCGAGCGTGGCCGGCTCGGGGACTGCGCCGCTCGGCGATTGGATCGTTACCCCAAGTGTTTGAGCTTGCGGATCGTAGATCATGAACCCGAAAACGGAGCCGGCTGGAGTGTCGAGCGTCACTTTTGTATTGGCGGCGTCGCTCAGCACGGCATCGTCTGTTGTACCGCTAAGGTCCGAGTCCCAGACGAACGAAAACGATTCGCCATTGTTGAATCCGGTGAAAGTGAAGCCGAACGTCGAATCGCCCAGATTCCCGAACAGCGTCGCGGTTCCGCCCGGCGGGTTGGTTTGGCTGAGGAGCTGGTCGAATATGACCGCCGGACTCGTGGCCGTGAGATCGAACGTGACCTTATTGAGATCGAAGCCGTCGTTATTCGTGATGGTTACCCCGAATTGTCCGGTGTCGCCATCACAGTCGGTGCAGACCATGCTCACGATGAACACGCCCGCGAACGCCGGAGTCGCCAAAAGGGCGGCCAAGCAGCCAATACTCAGAATCGATTTCAGTCTCATGACTCCCCCCTCGTCGGTTGACGGATGTTCGCCCCAAGGCCGGAGGAGCCGGCGTTTTCTGACGCCATTGTTGCGTCCAAGCGTCCGCAAAAATGCGCGCCTCGCTCCAGCGCCCCCGAAGCAGGCCCGCTTGCCGACAGCGTCTTTGTTCTGGGCGCTGATCGAATGCGGACCTAGCATGCCTTGCAAAGCAATGACTATGCCGGCATACAAATCGTTTATCAAAACAAATGGCTGCTCCTCCCGGCATGGGGGCTGAAGTTCAGGACTGTAAGGCGCCGCGACACCTCCTCTTACACGCTGTATATGACACCTGACGCCGCTCGAGCTGCTCGACCGCCTCGCCGCCCTGGTGCCGCCGCCGCGCATTCACAGCCACCGCTACTTCGGCGTGCTGGCGCCCAGCCCTGGCCGCCGCGACGACCTCGCCGCCTGCACCCAACCCGCAACCCGCCGCCGAACCGGCTCACCGTCGTGCCGCCCGCTACGCCTGGGCGCGGCTGCTCACCCGCATCGACGCGGTTTTCCCGCTGCGGTGTCCCCACTGCGCCGGCGAAATGCGCATCATCGCCTTCATCACTGACGCCCCCAACGTGCGCGCGATCCTTGCCCACCTCGGTGAGCCCACGGCACCGCCCCGGATCGCGCCCGCCCGCGGCCCGCCGCTAGGGGATCTGCCCGATGCCGGGCCGGGCAGCTTCGACCCCCAGCCGGCACCGGAGTACGCGTTCGATCAACGCATCGCTTGGTAACCCCGATCGTCCACCGCCCGCCGCGCACGACGCCGGGCAGGCGCGTGCCTGCGGCCGCCGGGTACGCGGCCGACGCTTGCAAAACACCCGCAGCCGGTGTCACCGTGGCCCCGCCGCGACGCCGGAGCGCCTCGGCTCCCCGTCGCTCCGGGCAAGTCAAGACCTGCTAGGCTGCTCGCGATGACGCGGCGTGGCGTTGGATTTCCTATCCTTCGTATCCGAGGACGCCACAGCTGTCCTGTAATGTTCGGCGCTACAGGATCTCGGCGATGTTCTCGCGCTGATCCATTTCGGATACGAACTGCTTGAGCTCGGGGCCGAGCGCGTGGTGTGCTGAGACCATGCCGATCGGCCGCCCGTTCTCCACTACGGGCACGTTGCGAAACCCACCCTCGTACATCATGTGCAGCGCGTGCCCAAGCGGCTTGTCGGCGCCGATCGTCCGCGGGTTTGGCGTCATCACGTCGGCAAGTAAAGTGGTTTTCGGATCGCATTCCTCGGCCGTCACGCGAAAGAGCGCGTCGCGCTCGGTGAACACGCCGACAAGGCGCTCCTTGTTACATACGAGGAGTGCCCCGGTTTTGTGCTGCTTCATCAAACGCGCAGCGTCGCCAACCGTCGCTGTGCTCGGAGCAGTCAGAATCTCTTGATTCTCGATGATCGTTCTGATCGGTCGATGTGGCATAGCAGCTCTCCTCTTTGAATAAACCCAACAGAGTTAAAAGGCGCTTGTTGCTTGTGGACAAGTCGGTTTGAAGCGATAGCCCGTCAAGGGCGGGAACGTGATGAGGACTTGGGCCGCGACCCATAGTTCCGATACGGCCGGAATTTTTCCATTACTGCAGGCGCTCCGGATCGGGGTCACCGCGGAGAAGAAGCTTCGCTGACACTCGAACCGTCATAAAACCCTGCGGCGGAAAGGGTCGGGTGATGATCTCGATCCGGCTGTTCCGTGTGCAATGCGCGGAGCGCCTCCATGGGAAAAGGCGGGCTGGATGCACATCGGCTACGGCGGCGTCGAGGTCGTCGACCGCGAAGCGCTGAACCGGGAAATGGCGGCGGGCTGAAAATCTGGCGACAGTCTCGCGGGTTGCTCTCTCGGGTTTCCGCAAGAGAAGACGTTTGATTGCGACGGTTGATTCGAAAGGCTATCGACGCGGATGGCCGACCCTCGTTTGCCCGCTGGCCGACAATTGCCGCACAATGGGCAACTCATCGGAATCATCGATCGGACCTCTGCAGTTCGATAGGTAGGTAGTGCACGCTCGTCAGGGCTTCCAGACTTAGGAGAGCCGCGATGTTCCAGGAGTACGTATTCCGATTTTTGGCGCTGCGCCCTGGCACGCTGCTCAGCAAGACCGTGCGAGCGCCGCAGAAAATTCTCGTCTACGAACCTGGCCGCTCGACCGAGCTCGGAAAGACGCTCGAGCGGCTGCATGCGACGCGCGCGAACGCCGCCGAAGTGATGCGCGTCATCGCGGCGTACCAGGCTTCCGACCAGCACGTCGCCAACCTGGACGGCCTTCGCCTCGATATCGTCAGGGGGCTGACGTGGCTTGCCTCGCATAGTGCCCGACGAACCGACGACGTCGATCTCAAGCAGGCGTTCGCGCAACTCTATGACGCTTCGCCACAAGAAATCGTGGCGTCACCGGAATATCTCGATGCGCTCGATCGGGTGTCCGATACGCTCGTGGCGGAATCCTTTCGCGCGTCCTGGTTTACGCCGACGGATCAACTCTCCGCCGCACGCAAGCTGCTGGCGCTCATCCGTGCGAGCGCCGACGGCGCGGCGTTGCCGCCAGGGGAACAACTCGGCAGCGCGTTCGCAAACCTCACGCTGATCATTCCGGAATTTGCCGGAGTGCCGGGCAAGCCACCAGCGCCTCCCGCGCCACCGGCGCCGACGGACGCGGAGCGCGACCGACTGCGCAAGCATCTGCAGGATCTCGAGCAAGCGCATCGCGAGCTCTCCCGTAAGATCACCGACGAGCGCGCCATCGAGGCGTCGTACGCGCGGGTGGAGCCTGCGCCTGGTGGCCACGCCGCGCGCGCCGCCGAACGCGATAGCGATGCGCCCACGGCATCATACGTCGCCCGGCTGGCGTTCAGCGCGGGTGCGATCAAGTCGCTGTCCGAAACGACGCGCCGGGTCCTGGGCAAGACCCGCATCGATATCGGCGCCATCGAGCCGACCAGCGCCGTGGCCGTAATCGAGGACGAGATGAATGCGACGTCCGAACGTCTAGCGGCGATTGAATCGCCGAATACCGTGTTGATGCTGGGCGGCGTGATGCTGAACACGCGCAAGCTGACCGACTCGCTGAAGGGCATGCCATTCGGCGGGCCGATCCCCGAGGAATGTCATTTCCAGGCCGGTGTCGCCGATCTGCTGCTGGTGAAGCAGACGCTCAAGGCCTACGAGCTCGCCGAATTCGCGCATGTCGAGAACGTGCTCGCGGGCGAATCGCGCGAACGCGAGCACCGCCGCCTCAATCTGCGCGAGGAAATCGTCGCCACAGAGGAAGAGCGCGAGACCGAAAAGGAGCGCAATCTCGAGAGCACCGAGCGTAACGAGATGCAGGCGGAGGCCGAGAAGACGGTCAAGAGCCAGTTCCAGCTCGAGTCGGGTCTGCAAATCAGCGGCTCGTATGGACCAAGCGCGAGCTTTTCAGCGAGCCTCAACACGGGCTTTTCCACGAGCTCGGAAGAAACACAGCGCAAGGCCGTCTCCTATTCGCGCGAAGTGACGGACAAGACCTCGGAGAAGGTCCGCGAACGCGTCAAGAAGGAAATCCGCCGACGCATGCTGGAGCAGGTCGAGGAGATCAATCGTCACTCGATCACCAACGTTCCCGCCACCCACGGTCATATCCGCGGCATTTATCGCTGGCTCAACAAGATCTACGACGCACAGATCTTCAACTACGGGCAGCGGATGATGTTCGAATTCGTTGTGCCCGAGCCCGCAGCCTATCTGCTCTATGCGTTGATCGAGAACCCGCCCGCCGACACCGAGCTCGTGAAGCCGCTGCCGCCGATGCGGTACGGTGCGCCGCTCAAGCCATCGCACCTGACCCGCTCGACTTATCTCGACTTGGTCGCGCTCTATCAGGTCCGTAACGTTCCCGCGCCGCCGCCGCAATTCCAGCACGTCAGCACGTTCGACAAGCAGGATCGCGTCGAGGATGCCACGAGCTTCGGGCGCGCGACCAAGCTCGACGTTCCCACGGGATACGAAGCGTTCGGCGCGTCGGTGATGACGGACTATAGCTTCGACAGCTCGCTTCCGCATCACTTCCGGGTGATCGTCGGGGATCGTCTCTTCGATCGCACGCCGTCGGCCGGCTCGGCATACCAGACCCTCAACAAACGATACCGCGAGCTCGGCGTCGCGTTTCATCTGCATCTTTGCAAGAGCTTCGCCATCGCGATCGATGTGGCCTGCCAGCTCACCAGCGAGGGATTCGCGAAGTGGCAGCAGCAGGTCTACGACGCCATCATGGAGGCGTACCTGCAACAGAAGGCCGATTACGAGGAGAAGCTTGCCGCGCTAGGGATCCAGCAGGGCGTCAAGGTACTGGGCCGCAACCCGCTCGAGAATCGACGCATCGAGCGCGAGGAGCTGAAGAAGCTCGTGCTGATGATGCTTACCGCCAACAACGACATCGCGCAGAACTCGATGCTGCCTTCGACCGAGCCGCTGATCGACCTGCAGCAGGCCTGCGCGAACGGCTCGTTCATCCGGTTCTTCGAGAACGCCTTCGAGTGGAACAACATGCTGTACGTGCTGTACCCGTACTTCTGGGGGCGCAAGGCGCGCTGGATCTCGGCGCTGCATTTCACCGATCCCGACCCGGACTTCGCCGCGTTCCTCAAGGCCGGCGCGGCACGGGTGCAGGTTCCGGTAAGACCCGGCTTCGAGAAGGCGGTCGCGCACTTCTGCCAGTTCACCAAGATCTGGGAAGGTAACGACCCGCCGCTCGCGGACGACGATCTGTACGTGCCGATCGTGGACGAGATCGCCGAGAACCTCGGCAAGCTCGATGACGGCGTGCCCTACCCGCCGGATTCGCAACCGTGGGAAGTCCGCATTCCGACGTCGCTCGTCCTGGTCCAGAACCTGGACGAGGTGCCCGGCATTCGCGACGTGCTGACCGGAAACGCCATCGTCATTACCGGTTGACCCGCGATGCCTGATTACGAGCTGCACGCGGATTATGACCGCGATGGACGGCTCGCCGCGAGTGCGACCGAGTACGGGCGGCGCGCGATCGCGCCCGGCGCGATCGTCGTCCCCGACTTCGATGCCGATCGACGGCGCTTGCCGGCGAGCGTGCAG
>WNFV01000370.1_pt1 | contig 58972 bp, 49 predicted proteins | sample 5400101 | NCBI WGS metagenome assembly WNFV01 (sample SAMN13153361, study PRJNA577476) | soil metagenome | isolation source: 115 cm soil or saprolite under grassland replicate 1 | place: USA:California | collected 2016-06-15
TGGTTCCGGCGCACCCAAAGACGGCTCGACGCCGGGCGGGAGTGCTCCGCCAGCAGGGCGCTCGGCATCATGTCGCACTTCGTGGCCGACGTGGCGCAACCGATGCACACGGACGGCAGCCTCGCGGCGGAGGATCGCGTCCACGGACCCTACGAGTCCGCCGTCGACTCGCGTTCCGAAGTCGACGACGACGTGTACACGTTCGAGTTCGACGGTGTCGACCCGGCCCGCCCTCGAGCGAGGACGCTCCGGGTCGCCCGCCAGGCCCATCGGTTCTACGACGTGCTCGTTGAGACCTACGACGAGCACGGCTACAACCGGCGGGTGGCACGGATCACACAGCGGCAGCTCGAACGGGCGGCCAACGCGCTCGCCGACCTCATCGCAAGCCTGCGCTGATGCGCCAGGAGCGAGACATCCTCGAGCGGGCTGTCCGAGCCGTGAGCCAGCAGGCGGCCAAGGCCGACGCTGTCGTGGACGAGGCGATCACCGCCGGACTCGACGGCTCCCACCCCGTCACGCTCCAGGCGAAGATGCTGCGACAGGAGCTCCTCCAGGTGAAGGCCGACCTCGAGCGGGAGCTTGGTGGTCTCGTCCTCGACTGCTCGGCGTGCGGCCGGACCGTGCACTGGGTCCCCGGGCTCGCGGCCACACCTGGGCACTGGGCGCACCGCGAGTCCGCACCTCACGGCGAACCCGTGGTCTGAGTTCGCCCGGCGCCGGCCTTAGCAGAGGAACGATTGCGTATGCATCGCACTTCGCCCCCGGTGAGGTAGATAGCATCCCCATCGTGTGGACGGCGCTCGTATGGAACATGGGACTCGGGTCCCCGCCAGCTCGGTCGGCGAAGAAGAACTGGGCCCAGCTCGAGAAGCTCATTGCCGAGCGATCGGTCGATGTGGCGCTCTTGAACGAGGCCCCGATCCAGGGCCTCTCTGAACGAGCCGCAAGACACAGCGAAGCCGGAACCGTCGGTTGGGACCTTCGTCGCGACAATGGTCTCCCGAAGAAGCGGCCGTGGTCGACGGCGGTCTGGGTCACGAACGGCACGCCCGGCCAGCCTGATCCGCGCGCAGTTGGCAGTCACGGGCGCCGGCCGAATATCCCATTCGGGCCGTCAAAGACTGGCACCTGGACCGCCGGCACGGTGTTTGCGGCCGGAATCGGTCAGATCACCTGTGTGTCCATCTACAACCTCATGGACGAGCTCAGTGATGCCTCGCTCCATCGATCGCTCTCGGACATCAGCCCGATCTTCACGGATCCCGCCTACAACACGTACGTACTCGTGGGCGGAGATCTGAATGCAAGCACCCAGTGGACGCGAGACGACATTCGACGCCGGGATCGGAACCTCCTCGAACGATTCGCGGCCTACGGCTTGAAGGACTGCCTGGCGTTGACGAGGGAGGCTCCGCTCGATGAGTGTACGTGTGACCTCGGCGCGGCCTGCCGACATTCGTGGACAAGGCTTGATCCCTCGCATCCGAAGCTCCAGGTCGACTACCTCTTCGCCTCCGAAGCTCTGGCCAAGAAGTTGAGGAGCTGCGAGGCCTTGCCCCCGCCTGAGTGGACCGAGTACAGCGACCACAGCCCAATCATCGCGACCTTCGAATCAGAAGATGGCTGACTGGCACCCGAATCAGAAGGCGGAGTGGGACGAGTACCGTGTCGTTCAGATCTTCTGTCGCTGGCTGGAAGCGCGGGGATGGTCCACGGAGATCGAGGTAGACCATGTCGACGTGGTTGCTACCCGCGCCGATCAGGTGGTCTTCGCCGAGGTGAAGGGAAACACCAAGAGCAGGCCCGGCGCCGGTGTGGATTCGATGTACGGTCAGCTCCTGCGGAGGATGACCTCTCGCAAGGCGGAGGAGCGCAACCGACATTACGCCGTCGTGGTTCCGACTAGCTCAGTAGCGGCCGCGCTGTGTGTGCCAAGACGGGTTCGTGAGCTGCTCCGCATCACCGTTTACGAGGTGACGGATGACGGTCGCGTGTCGATCGTCGATGAAGCTGGCGCAGCTCCTCAAGCGGAAGCGGACTCGGCCGGCGGCGTCGCCTGAGCCACAGACGCCCGCGCTCTCCCAGTTTCCCGCCGAGGATGGCGCCTCGGCTTCGCCGAGGCCCGACACTACGCGGTGAGGAGAGCCTCGGCGAACGTCAGCGGACCTCCCGGCCGTGTGCCCCCATAGCCCATCTCGCAGGGCTCACACGGCGACACGCTCGCGAGGCCCTCGGCTTGGAGCATGCGTACGAACTCTCGGGTCTCGATCGCGGACAGTGGTTCGTAGTCCCAATCGGAGGGCGTCCTGTGAAACCGGCACACCGTCGCCCCGTTGGCCTTCCACACGTACAAGCTAGCCATGGTGTTCTCCTTCCTTGGGGTTGTTCCGCTGTCCAGGCGTCTGATCGCCGCCGCAAACCGACGAGCCGCGGGCTCACCCTGCGAGGCCGCGTACGAAGGCCTCCTGCTCCCGCGATTCGATGGCCTCCTCGCAGTAGGCGCGCCTGACCTGACGGATCGCGGACCGCGCCGACAGTCCCTGCAAGACGAGGAGTCCGGCGAGCGTGGTCCCAGTGCGGCCGTGGCCCCCGGCGCAGCCGATCTCAACTCGGCGGCCTTCCGCGGCTAGCCCGAGCAGCCATCGCAGCGCACGAGCGAACCGGCGAGGATCTCGCGGTGCACCGAGGTCTGGCCACGGGTAGACCACGAACTGGCCCTTCGGCCGCTGGGCGAAGGGCGGTCGGAACCCGGGCGAGCAGACGAGGATGGCAGCGGCCCAGCTCCCGTCCAAGTAGAAGCCCACGTCCGGCCAACTCATGTCCACGCCGCGGCCCGTCATCGGCCGGTCGAACCAGGCGGACGCGAAGACGACGACCTCGTCGACGAGCACGACGGGTTCGCGCCAGTGACGACACGCCGGGAGCAGCGACTTCGATCTGGAGAACCAATCGGGCAGCGGCCGATCATGGGCGGGACCCTCGAAGTCGGGCACCCCCCACAGGTCATTCGAAGGATCCTCGAACGGAACGTCAGTCATCGACCGTCACCTCCCCGGCAAGCTCGTCGGACGTGTCCGTGACCTGGACACCGAGCCAGACGGGATCGTGTTCCTGGCGCCGTCGCCATTCGTAGAGCCGCCAGCACGTCCGGACCGCGTCCGACGCGTGTCGCAGAAGTGTCGGGTAGTCGTCGCGGTACTGAGCGTCCAGGATGCCGGCAAGCGTTTTGGTCTCGTAGAGCTTGTTGAACACGCTCCCGGTGTTGTGTTCCAGGCTGAAGCACTGGTCGACGAAGACCCGAGCGATCACCCGGCCCCGGAGGTGGTCACGCAGGAGCCGCGCAACCAGGGACCACGCGTCACCACCGAAGTTCTCGGCCCAACCCGGAGTGCGGAAGACCTCCGTCGCGAGCTCAAGGGCGCGCAGGCCGAGGACTCGTCGGACCACGTTCCAGGCCATCCACGCCATCCCGCGTTCGCCCGGTTCGATCTCACGGAAGAAGCAGGCGAGCTCGGCGGGCAACGCCTCCTTGCCCAGGTGCTGCATCGCGTATCGGAGCTCTCCTCCGATCGCCATGTCCAAGTAGCAGGCGAACTCTCGTGCGAGGCTCCCCTCGAACGCGGCCAACATCTTCTCGGCGCCTGCGTCCTCTCGCGCCGTGAGCAGTTCCAGCACATAGAAGTCGGCGGCGGCTTCGGCGAGATCGCGCTCTGCCCGAACGCCGCGGCCCGTGGCAACGACCCGCTCCTGGATCGAGGGCATGGGACATTCCTCCTTGGGTTCGCAAGCGGGAGATGCGGAAAGACCAGGAAGGGATCGGGCCGGCACAGCAGCCGGTCCCGGTCCCCTCCTGGCCGTGTGGGTTAGTGGGCCCGGTCTACCTGGTGGCGACAGAAGACGAAGACGCGCTTCGGACGACGAGCCGGCTTGTCGTCTCCGTCGTCCTTCCGCGATGGCGTCGCGATCCAGGTGGTGATGGCGGTTCCCTGCTCGCCCTTCCGCACGGCGTAGCCCTGGGCTCGCCACCGGCGAGCGGTGAAGATGTCGCGGTAGGCCTCGCAGGATGCCTCCGGGCAGGCGAGCTGAGCCTGCACCGCGTTGTGCACGGAGAAGTGATGGAAGTCGAGCGCCTCCGTTGCGCTCATCTGTTGGGTCGACACGTCAGCCTCCTTCGTTCCGTGCCCAGGCGAAGCTCCATCCCTGAGCACAGAGGTCGTGGACGTAGTGGTGGAAGCGGTTGGGGTCGCTCGAGCGGAACCGCTCGACCATGAACTCGTCCCGCGTTCGTTCGAACAGGAAGTGCTGGTGGCCGTCGCAGAAGATCTGGCAACGTCCACGGGCACCGTCGGACAGCGTGGCGAAGAGCCGGAACCGTGCCATGGCGAGCCGCTCCGGCTCAGGCCGCGCGCGGCGTTGCCGCGGCGAGCTCGCGGACCATCGGAACGAGCTTCCGCTTCAACGGCTCGTCTCGGAGCAGCGTTCGACCGAGGTACGTGTCGCTGTTGCGGTAGGAGCGCAGGTGGTCCAGGTACTCGATCCCCGCCTGGACCAGGCCGTAGGCCGTGTTGCGGTGGGCCTCCGGGATGGTCGGTCCGTCGAAGATGGCCCGGACCTTGGTCCGCTCGCGCAGGATGTTGTCGAGCACCTGGTCGCTGATGACCTCGGCCTCCGGCTTCGGGATGAACGTGGTGACGAACCGCTCCCGCTGCTCGTCCGTGACGCCCATCCGAGCGAGCTCGTTCGCGAGCTCCACGAAGGCCGCGGTCTCCTCCCGTGCGCCGGCGATCACGCGCTTTGCCTCCTCGATCCGGGCGAGCACGTTCTTCGTGTGCCGGAACGTGAAGTTCCGACCCGAGCGCCTCGCCTCGGCCTCCCCGAGGCTGATCGTGTTCCAGCAGACCGGCCGGACGCTCGTCCGCCGGGCCTGCAGCGCCCCGGACCCGTCGTGGGTCCACAGCACCACCACGTACGGGTAGATGGGCGAGTCGTCGCCGCTGACCATCTGCGGCTCGTCCACCCGGGCGGACAGGTAGCAGACCGCCCCGGCCTTCACCGTGCCTCCGGACCCGTCGTCGAGCGTCGCGCCGGTGCTGAGCGCCTCGAACAGCTCGTGGCCGACGATGTTCTGGACGACCTCGTAGCTGCCCCGGGCGACGTTCAGGACGTCGCCGGTGTCCGATCGGGTGAGCGCCTTCCACCCTTCCACCTTCGGGAACGTGATTTCGGCTTGCCCGTCATCACGCGCCGGACGCTCCTTCCTCAGGTGGACATCGGCCTCCTCGACCGTGAAGGAGTGTCCCGCCGCATCGATCCGGGCCATGCGCGTCTCGGGTGCTCCGTCGAGCATCAGCACGTTCGTGCCGCTGCCCAGGTGCCACGGCGCTTCGCGCACCGAGTACATCTGGTCGTGTTCGGTCATCTCGTGTGTCATCGATTGCCTCCTCGTTGTTCAGCGGGCACACCAGAGCTGGTATCGCCCTTGGAAGTCGTCCTCGAGCTGAATTGCTCGGTGGACGGGATGGATGGGCGGCGGCGACGCTGCTCGCAGCGCGCGCCTTGACCGCCTGTAGCAGCAGGCGTCGTCAGACGCCGGCGTCTCGTTGCTCGTCTGGGTCGCCCTGCTGGCTCGACTCCAGGTGCTTGAGGCCGTTCGCCACCACCTCCGTGAGGCTCCGGGCGCCGGCCCCGCTCCGGTAGAAGCGACGGATCAGCCTCCCGTACACGAGCACCTCGTCTCCTTGGTGGAGGTCCCGCAGGTGCTCCTTGCCGACCTCGGTGTGCCACGCGACCACCGGCAAGGGGAGCAAGCGCCTTCCGGCCTCGGGAACAGACAGCCGGATCTCGGTGCACTCCTCGCCTGAGGGCATCCGCCGCTCCACGGGATCGGCGGCGATCGTTCCGGCGAGGACGACAACGTTCACGGACACCGTCATGTGGCTTCTCCTTCCTAGAGGCGTCGTCTGCCTTCGCCGATCGAGGCTCCGTTCATCGGTCCATCCGGCGACGGCAAACGACGACTCCCGGAGTGAGCCCCTTGGGTAGGGCCGCTCCGGGAGTCGTTGAGTTGGTGTGATGCGGTGCGGTCAGGGCAGCCGGATCGGCATCAGCACGTAGCGCCGGTCCGGACCCTCGAACAGCGCCGGTTTAAGGCCATCTCGCACCCACATGCGACCCCGCTCAGCACCGCAGAACCGGATGGCGTCGACGAGGTACTCGGCGTTGAAGGCGACCTCCATGGCCCCAGCCCCGTTGGGAGAGAACCTCGCTTCGGTGAGCGCCTCTCGCATCTCCCCGACGGCGGGGTCCTTGAGGGCCAGGGAGCACGTGCGATCCAGCGTCAGCCGGATGGGGGCTCCCTTCGTGGAGCTGACCGACGTCGCGGCTCGAAGGGCCGACTCGAGCTCTTGCGGATCGAACTCGAACGACCCACCCTCCGGGTGCGGCACCAACTGCTTCCAGCTCGGGAATTCCCCCTCAACGGTTCGAACCGTCCACTCGGCATCGGGCACGCTGAACGCGACGCGCGACGCGCGCGACGGCTCTCCGGCCGATGCCTCAAGAGCACGAACCTGAACGGCGCCTTCGGATCTCTTGAGCTGCCTGGCCAGGAACCTGATCCCGCGTGCCGGAATCAGCAGGGGGCCGTCGGAAACGCGGAACCCCGCCTCCAGCGGCAACCGGGCGACGCCCAGTCGGTACGAGTCGGTCGCAACGACTTCGAGAGCCGCCGGATCGTCCCGGAAGAACAGGGCGACGCACGTGAGCACCGGCCGCGCCTCGTCGTCCGACGCGCACAGGGCCACTCGCTCGAACGCGTCCACTACCGCCGAGGCCTCGATCGAGGCGATCGGATCGATCGCCGCCATCTGCGGAACGGCCGGCCAGTCGTCGCTGGGCAACCCCTGAAGCGACACGGTTCGGGTACCGGCCCGAACATCGAGGCCGGCTTGGCCGTCGCTCAAGTGGGACTCGAGCACGATCTCCGGATCACCCATCGCCGCGACCGCCTTGACGAGAGCCTTGGCAGGAACCACGATCGAGCCCGCTCCGTCGACCGTCACGGCACCATGGATGACGCGTCGGGCAGTGAGCTCCAGATCGGTCGCCTCGATGGACACATCTCCATCTGAGGCCTCCAGGCGAATGCCGGAGAGGATGGGGAGCCCCGATCGAGTGGCTATTGCCGGGAGCACCGACTTCAGTTCGGCGGTGAACGGCTTTACAGTCACCATCAGCTTCATGTGAACCTCCTTCGTGGTGGCAGAGCGGCGGTCGCCTCGAGACGACTTAGACCGCTTCCTCGGCGTGTGAATGGCCGCTTCTGCGAGGGTGCTCCTCCCGGAACCACTCCTTTGGCCAGAGCAGCGCCGGATGCAGGCCGATCCGACACGAGACCCGGTCGGCGACCAGCTCGGACACGGTCCGAGCAGCCAAGAGCCTGAAGAGATGCCGGGAGGTGATGCCCGCACGGTCGGCGAGCTCGTCCCAGGTCAGGCTCTCGCTGTCTCGGAGTCGCAGGAGCACCCGCCGGAGAGGTGCGGCCGGAAGACGCGCGTGCGTCATTGGGCGGCTCCTTCCAGTCGAGGGTGCGGAGCAGATGCGCGCGGCTTCACGCGCGGCCAGAAGGAGGGCACGGCGAAGCACCGGTCAGGAGACCGGCGATCGTGCTGCTATTGCGCCCGGTTCGGGCTTTCACCTCCTTACGTCGTCGGGGACGTGTGCGCCTTCCGACCGGAGGTGGCCCTACCGGCTCCGCTTCGTCGCGTCGGTGCGGCTCTACGGGCGCCGACCATCTTCAGCTGCTCGGCCTCGCTCGCGTGACCCTCGTAGCCGGCGTCTGACTCGCTCGCCTCGGCGAGATCGCCGCGCCGCGGCTGATGACCCTCACCACTCGCGTCTTGGCACTCTGGCGATCTCCCTGCGTCTCCGAGCTCGCCTCCTCTGAGGTGCCCGGGTGCGGTCACGCCTCGTGCCGTTCCGCTCGCGGCTCGGTCACAGCCTCGGCCCGCTCCCTCGCCTGTGGCTGCGGATCCTTCGCCAGCCATCGGGCTCGCTTGCGATGCCTCGGTCCGAAGACCGTTGGCGGCCCGCCTGCCGGCCGCTCGCGACGGCGCGGTCTTGGCGGGTCCCCTCCACCTGAACAAAGGCGCGGAACGGCGCCGAACCGTGGCGGCGGGCAGCGGGGAGAAACCGAGGAGACCTGCAGGAGGCGAGGTGCGCGACTCGACAGAGGTGCGCGCCTGCAAGCGCGTCTCCAGGCCCCGATACGATTCCGGTGTGGAACTTGTTGTCGGAGCCGGAAAGCTCGATCGGACACTCCAGGATGTCGAGGCTCTCGTCGAGGACTACCGGACCGACGACGGACTCCGCTACCTCGACTACCAGCCGCTCACGCCGTCGGACCGTATGGTGCCCGAGGATCTCGCCGTGACGATCCTGATCAACTCTCGGGTCGCCGGAGCCGCCTTCAAGGCAGTCCAGGACCACGGCCATGAAATTGCCTGGACGCCCTCCCTTCCTGCGCCCTCGAGGACGCCGACGAGGGGCAGCGCCAGGCGGTCTGCGATGTCATCTGCACGGTGGTCGCGTGGCCGGGGTTTGCCGCCTCCGTCGCCACGAAGGTGCTTCACAAGAAGCGACCTGCGCTCATCCCGATTCTGGACAATGAGGCGATCTTCGGCGCTTACATGAGTCCGACCTGGCCGGAACAGCGAGCCTCGATGGAAAGCGTCTACTCACCGAGCCGGATCCGCGAAGCCCTCGACTGGATCTGGTTCGACGTCACCCGTCCCGAGAACGAGGACGTGTGGCCGGTGCTCAACCGTTCGCACCCGAGCCGTACCCGCATCGAGCTGTTCGACATGGCCTGGTGGATGCAGTTCCGCTCGGTCCAGCCCGGTCGCCCGGCCGATCTAGGTCCAACAATCATGATTGCGCATACAGAAAGCCGAGCGGGGCAGATGCTGGAGGTCCTTCGTGCCATGTGCGGGAACGCAGCGACGCCGTCCCTCGTTGAGCAGTACTTCGCGCCTGGCCGCTTCGCCGGGAGGACCTTCATCGACCTGGCACCCAACGATCCGTATTGGATCGGTGAAGCTGATTTGCTGGCGGTGACCCTCCTCGACGTCTCCTTCCCTCCCGCTTCGGTCCGTTGGTTCCTCGACCTGACGAACCAATCGACACTGTCGGACTTGCTCAGAGCCCTCCCCAGCCCCGCCTCGGAGCTACATACCCTTGAACACGAGGCGCTCGCTGGTGGGGACGGGCTGTGGAGGCTGTTCGCCAGGCACGAGGCACCGCCAGGGACAACGTTCACCCGTTTGGACGAAGAGCTGCGAGGGATTGGTCCGGTCAAGGCCGACAAGCTGATGGCTCGAAAGAGGCCGGGCATCTTCCCCATCTACGACCGGGCGTTCGAAGAGCTCTTCGGACACGGGGAAGGGTTCGACTACTGGGACGCGACGATGTGGGTTCTCCGGGACGACACCGTCCGCGAGTCACTCCTCTCCCTTGTTGATGGCGTTCCGGTCGTGCGCATCCTCGACGCGGTGGTGTGGATGTGGCAGAGCCGTTCGGAGAACGCTGAACGCGCCAGATCGCGTGCTGGGGTTCGGGGCGGGGCGCCGTGGCAGCCCTCGAAGTCCCTCCGCGAGAGTGATCGTGTGGACCGACGAGGTACAGGAAGGCGTGGTCCGGCTTCTCGGTGGACGGTGGAGGAGGTGTCAGATGGCTGATCGCCTCCTACTGGCCACTTCCCTTCGCGATGACTACGAAGTGCTCGCTCGGGACGACGGCAGCTACGTCGTCGCAGCCATCGACCGCAATGGCACCCGACACGAGGACCGGGTCGGCGCGGAGGTGGCGGACTGGCTTCGGGAGCGGCTTCGTGGCCGGACAGTCGACAAGGACGAAGCTGCGGAGGTCCTGGCCCCGGCGGCCGAACGGCTGGCTCTGCCCTTCACTTACGGACGCAAGCTTGGGTTCCATGCTCAGAAGGTGCTCCTCGTCCTCGTTGCCCGCGGGGAGGCCGGATTCGAGAAGCACGGTCGGAGATTCATCTACACCGTCTACTGACGAGCTTCCTCGGGAAGCCTCCCGTGAGCGACTCACCCTTGAGGTGCGCAAGCTGGCGGTCACCGCGAGGAGCCGTCAGATCGCGCTGACGTATTTCTCAAGGCGCCCGAGGAAAGCAGGGTCGTATCGTTCGCCAACATGATCGACGTTCCACAGCCCGGTCTGTGAGATCGCCCTGCTCGGAGCGTCGTGACCTAGCCAGTCGTTCCGGGGCGGGTCAACGACCAATCCCTCGGTGCTGAGAAGCGCGATGGAGTTGCTTTCAAGCATTCCGCGGTCGCTCGAAGGGCCGGGCTCGTCAAGCACCTCAACCCAGAGGAACGGCAGGTCGCGGATGTAGCGCGACACCCGATTCTCTATTTCGTGTTCGGCCTCCGCATACTCAGGGCTCGGCCCTGCGCGATCGATCCAGCTTCGAAGGAGCCCAGACGACTCACCAGATCGCGTCAGCATCGCGGCTCCGACGTGGAATCGGAATACCGAGCCTCGGTGGTTGCCACCGCCAGGGTGTCTGCCCCCTTCGTGGCCTTTGTGGTTGTGGAGCCGGCCCCACAGCGTTGTCCGACTCCCGGAGCGCAGCGCATGCGTGCCGACGCGAACTACTCGCAGCCCGGTTCCTGATCCGCGGGTCTCGTGCTTATCGAAGAAGAAGTAGACACCGCGTCTCGGCCATCCGCTTCTGCCGTTGGTGTCGCGGAGCTGGCGGCAGCCGCCCACCCGCGACCTGAGCTTCGACAGCAGCCCGTAGAGGCTCTCGAGGTCTTGGGAGGAAGTCATGCCGACTGCCCTCCATAGAACGAGAGCTGCTCTCCCATCCGAAGGCCCCTCGCAGGAACCTCGATTGTCGCCCCCTCCCGCTCAAGCCCTTGGCGCAACCCGAACTCGCGGTACTCCGTCCCTGCGTGAACCTCGAAGGTCACGTCACCGAGGTTGCCAAGCGTCCGCTTGAGATCCTCGACGACCCGCGCGCTCCATGCTCGACGCTCAGCCGCGGATGCATCCTTCAACGTGCGGTCGTAGGGCTCCAGGACACGACTGGGGTCAACGAGTCCGTGGAGCGCTGACAGGATGAACCAACGGTCGCACGTGCGCTCGACGAAGGCGCGCCGACCCAAGAACAGGTCAGAGACATAGAGGTCGCGAGCTGGCGCCGCTTGTGGGAGCTTGCCCTTGACGCACCCGACGAGGCCGATCCTACGGTCACTCACCGACCGGCACCGCCGGACGGTCGATGGCGAGCATCAGCTGAAGCCATCAGCGTCCTCGTCGTCCTCGTCGTGCGGGAAACCGCCGTACTCAGCCATGTACTCGGCAAATGCCTCGTCGTCGAACTCGATCGAGCGCAGGTTCGAATCAGGGCTCTCTGCCGTTGAATCCCACGGCTCCGAGAACTCGATCACGCTCTCGACGAACCTCTTGCTCTGATCGACCAAGGTCTTGTCGTCGGACCACAGTCCGATCTCCAGGTTGTTGGTGGACCCCTTTGTCCAGTTCGCGCTTCCCCACCAAACGGAGCGCGAGAAGAAGAACAAGTCCTCTCCACCGCCAATCACGTCCTCCGCCCAGCGCAACTCCCCCAGAACGAGCAGTTTGGCGTGCATCAGCGGGGCGGCCCTTCCCTTCCCTTTGCCCCATCCGGAAATCCTCAGCGGTCCAAGGTCGTGTTCGGGCATGCTGCTCCCCGGTCCAACGACAACGGGCTGTCCATCTTCCATCGGAGCCAGGTCTCGGAGCCCCGAAGAGACATTCGGCAAGGCGTTGTCAGCGGCTGCGAGGGCACTCGCCGCCTTCCGGCTGGCCGCCTTCGATATGACGATGCAGCACCCGGCGAGAGCGGCCAAGCGATCCAGGATAGGACCGCTCGTGAGCCAGGGAACACAGCCTACGGCGGCCGGTCCGACGAGCCCTCGCTGGTATCCGTTCTGAATCGCCGCGATGTGTTCGTCGATGACGTCCACAAGTCCGTCGACTACCCCACCTGCAAACCAAGCGCGCCACGCCTCGGAAGGTCCCCATCGGAACTCCCGCCCAGTCAGCCCTCGGAACTGCGGGTACTGGCCGAGCGGAAGGTCTTCGTCCACCGGCCGATGGTATCCGTCCTGACGCAGCCGGGGATCTGTCAGAGGTTGCCCGGATGCCGATGCTGTCCGCGATCGAGCACAGGTGTAAGCTCCCCGCGACTCATCAACCGGATACTTCATCGTCGCTCCGGAGTTGCGAAGGCATGATCGAGCAGTCTTTCGGCACTCCGACACCTCCTCGTCAGGTGTTCGAAGAACATGGATCGGACTCCGGGGCCCAGACCTCCTCCTCGATCTGTTCGAGCGCTTGACGCGCGGCCTTCTGCTGGGCGGCCTTCTTCGAGGTGCCCCTGCCCGTGCCGTGAACGCGCCCGTCGATTACGACCTGCGCCAAGAACTCCTTGCAGTGGTCCGCGCCGCCGGATTCGTCGATCGTGTACACAGGACGGAGCTTCGGAGACACGCGCGCGAGGAATTCCTGCAGTCGGCCTTTGTAGTCGTCGCTGACCCGGCCCCTGGCGTACTCACGAAGCCGCTCGCCGAACCAACGGCGAACCATCGCGTATACGGTCTCGGCCCCTTGGTCGAGATGGATGGCTCCCAGCACGGCCTCAAAGGAACCGGCCAGGATGCTCGTCTTCTCTGGGCCACCGTGATCCTTCTCACCCTTGCCCAATAGCAGGTACGCGCCCAGATGAAGTTCATTCCGAGCGACCGTGGCGAGGTTCTCGTTGTTGACGACCGCCGCCCGAATCTTGGACAACTTGCCTTCCGCGAGGGTCGGAAACTCGTGGTAGGTCAACTCGGCAATCGCCTGCCCCAGGATCGCATCGCCCAGGAACTCAAGTCGCTCGTAGGAATCCTTAGCGAGCCTCTCCTGGACGGCGGAGTCGTGTGTAGTCGCATCCCGTAACAACTGCGGGTCGTGAAAGCTAACCGCGAGCCCTTCTTCGAGTCCTTCGAGTGTTCTCATCTCCTTCATGGAAGTTCTCCTCCTTCTCCCCCCGAGGTAGGCTCGCACAGCTCGCGTGCATTGCGCTGGACTCATCCACCGGTGAAAGGGATCAGAAGACTGACCTCCTTTACCTAAGCGAGCTTGAGCATCGCCAACCCCGATCAACGCGTTGGGATCGCGGAAGCCGAAGGCCAGACGGGTGAGAGCCGGATGCGCGTGCTCACGCTATCTGCCTTTCCATCACATGGAGGACAGTCCTCCCCCCCTCGAACAGACGGTCCGGGGGCCGCATCTCGCGCTCGCGTGCGACGCCCACCAGGCGAGTTGGCCTCAAACCGCTGCCCTCGATCGTCCCGCATTCGTCCTGCGAACGACCAAGAGACGTCAAGGAGTGACGGGAACGGCTGGAGCATCGAATCCGCAGGCGTATGAAATCCCCCGGTGGGTTCCCCGCATGGGAGACAGTTCCCGGAACCGGCCGGAGGTGACTCCGAATCCGCAAGTCGCGGCCACGAAGGCCGCTGACCTCTGACCTGACCGTCCCTCCGGCCGGGACCGGGCCGGCGGAAGTGACTTGACAGAAGGCTGGATCTCAACCCAACGCCTGCTTGTCCTCCGCCAGCCACCATCGTAGGTCGGCCGATGGAAGGAGGCCAGCGTGGAGGTGGGGATCGGGGTCGATCCTTCGAAGAGCTCGCTCGCCGTGGCGGCGGTGGATCCGCTGGGCAGGGTGCTGGGCACGGCCGAGTTCTCCAACGACCCGAGGGGACATCGGGCCCTGCTCAGATGGGCCCGTGAACGTGGTCCGGGCCGCGTGATCGGGATCGAGTGCTCGCTCAGCTTTGGAGCGAGGCTGTCGAGGCTTCTGCTTAAGTCCGGAGAGGATGTCCGAGAGGTACCGACCACGCTGACGCACCGACCACGGCGCCGGCGAGCCTCCCAGGGCAAGTCGGACATGGTCGACTCGGTGGCGATCGCCCGGATCGTGGCGAGCGGTGAGGTCTTGCCTTCGGCCCACCGGCTGGAGGTGCTCACCGACCTCAGGGCCCTGGTCGAGTACCGCGACCAGCTCGTTCGGGCCCGGACCCAGGTGGCGAACCGGACTCATGCCGATCTGATGAACGTCCTGCCCGGCTACGAACGCCGGGTGCCCAACCTTCGGGCCAAGGCGCACCGGACCACGGCGAGGTCCCTGCTGAGAGGGGATCGGTCGGTGCGAGCGGAGCTCGTCCGAAAGCGCCTGGGTGAGCTTTCCCGTCTCGAAGGGGAGATAGCCGCCATGGATCGGCGCATCCGCGCGACGGTCCAGAAGACCGGGACGAGTCTTACCTCCATCCCCGGGGTCGGTCCGTTCATCGCCGCCAAGATCCTGGGCGAGGTGGGCGACCCCTCCAGAGTTCGGTCCAAGCCCGCCTTCGCCGTGTTGTCCGGCACGGCTCCGCTCTCCGCCTCCTCGGGGCAGGTCCAACGACACCGGCTGAACCGCGGCGGGAACCGTCAGCTGAACTGGGCCCTGCACTACATCGCCTTGGTGCAGTGCCGGATCTCACCCGACGCTCAGGCCTACATGGATCGGGCAGCGGGAAGCGGGCAAGTCCCACAAAGAGGCCATGCGCTGCCTGAAGCGGCACCTTTCGAACGTGGTCTACCGTCACCTCGTCGCCGACGCGAGGAGGGCGGAGCTGGCGGCTTGACAACATAGAAGGTCTGGTCAGGATCCAGATTCGGCCATCGCCGCAGGTAGCGACAGTGGGCCCGAGAACACTCTGAAGGAGGAGACGTGGCTCGTGGTGATTCCTACTGACGAGGTAGGCGGGACCGGACCAATCTCATCCGTCAGCCGCCGCTGATGCAAGCCACGCGTCCACATCCTCCCAGCTGTACCGGAGATGGCGGCCGACACGACGTGCGCGAGGACCCTTTCCCTCGTACCGCCATGGGTACAACATCTTCACTGGCGCCTGAAGGTAGGCCGCTACTTCGATCGGCGTGGCCAAACGTCGCACCCGCGACGTCGACCTGCCCGCCTCGTCCCCTACACGGCCCTGCATCGTGTCGATGAGCGTACCCCTCCGAGCTGACACTCCATCTAATCGACGCGCCTCACCATTGGGAAGTTGTCACGGGAACCGACAACTCGACTTGTGAACCGCCCCGGGTTTCTTGGAGGCTCCGACTCGTGAGAGGTTGGAGCCATGACACGACGAAGCAGGTATCCGCAGGAGGTCCGTGAGCGGGCCGTCCGGATGGTGTTCGAGCACCAGGACCAGCATCCGTCCCAGTGGGCCGCGATCACTTCGATCGCCACCAAGTTCGGCGTCTCCTCCGAGACGCTTCGCAAGTGGGTGCGCAGGGCCGAGGTCGACGGCGGCCTCAGACCGGGTCTCACCACCGAGGAGCGCGAGCACCTAAAGGTCCTCGAACGTGAGAACCGGGAGCTCCGCCGGGCCAACGAGATCCTGAAGTCCGCGGCGGCTTTCTTCGGGGCGGAGCTCGACCGCCGACCGAGCAGATGATCGCCTACATCGACGACACCAAGCACCGCTACGGGATCGAGCCGATCTGCGGGCTCCTGCCGATCGCCCCTTCCACCTACTACCAAGACAGGCGCCGCTCGCCGTCGGCCAGAGCGGCTCGCGATGCCGATCTGAAGACCCAGATCCGCCGGGTGCACGCCGAGAACTTCGGGGTCTACGGGGCCCGAAAGGTCTGGCGGCAGCTGAACCGGGAAGGGATCCCGGTGGCTCGGTGCACCGTGGAGCGGCTCATGGCTGAGCTGGTCCTTCGTGGTGCCGTTCGTGGGAAGACCCGACGGACCACCACCACCGACGAGGCAGCACCCAGGCCGGCCGACCTCGTGGAGCGGGACTTCTCGGCTTCCCGGCCCAACCAGCTGTGGGTCGCCGACCTCACGTACGTGGTGACCTGGTCGGGGTTCGTCTACGTCTCCTTCATCATCGACGCGTACAGCCGGTTCATCGTGGGCTGGCGGACCTCCCGGTCGCTCCGGACCGACCTGGCCCTGGACGCCCTGGAGATGGCCATCTGGCGGCGAAGGGAGGGCCTCGAAGGGCTCGTACACCACAGCGATCGAGGGAGCCAGTACCTGGCGATCCGTTACACCGAGCGCCTCGCCGAGGCTGGCGGGGTCACCTCCGTCGGGTCCCGCGGGGACTCGTACGACAACGCGCTGGCCGAGACGATCATCGGGTTGTTCAAGACTGAGCTCATCCGCCGGCGAGGTCCGTGGAAGGGCACCGACGACGTCGAGTACAGCACCCTCGAGTGGGTCGACTGGTTCAACCACCGTCGCCTCCTCGAACCGATCGGCGACGTCCCCCCGGGTGAGTTCGAGGCCGCCTACCACCGAAGGGAGGACCCCAGTTACGCTGCTGGACTCAAGGAACCGAGTCTCCGGTGAACCCGGGGCGGTTCACACCGAGATATTGGGACCCGACGGAGGCCACGCAAGGCCTCCCTGAGCCCGTCCTGTTCGCTCACACGGCTGACAATACTGGGCGACCAACTCTGAGTTGGGCGCAACCGATAGACTGTTGAGTATGGTGGACGCGTGGCCAGCAGACCCGCGCTTGGTCAAAGCTTCCCCCAACGCGTCAGGGCTCGAGACCGTTCGACTGGATGCCATAGCACTCCTCCTGGCAGGCGAAGTCAGGAACTTGATTGACGAACTCCCACAAGACGACGCTGCTGCCGGGTTTGTAGTCACTGAGCTCGAAGCGTCCTTGAATGCTCTCCGGTTGGGGATCACGAACGCCTTCACAGAGGAGCTGTTCGCCGCTTTGGCTTTCTGTCGCGTTCTGGTGGAGTCGGCAATCCGACTCGTTTGGCTTCTGAGCCGCGGCTCCGATGAAAGAAACGTTCGGATCTCGATGGGGAGGCTTGAGAAGCGGGACATTCAGCAGTTGCTCTCCGCATCGCGGTCGATTAACGAGAGTTCCAGCTTCGGCCATATCGTTCAGAGTCCAGAGTCGATCGCCCAATATCTTGATTCACTTGATCATCCGGCAGCTCCCGAACTACGACAGATGGCCGATCAAGCGGGATGGGGGTGGCTGTACGGCATCCATCGATTCTGCTCGACTATGCTGCACCCGGGTCTCGGCGTTCGCTCCCGAATCTCGGAGATTGTCGCGCCTCACACATACGCGGTCCTGCTCTATCTCGCCTTCTCGCTCTCGGCTGACTCTGGTGGTCAAGTCGGTCGTGCGCTCTTCCCCCAGGCAGGCATCCAACTCCCCAGAAACGCATTCGTCCTGGAGCGGCGGGGCATTGTCGAACTTGATGACCTAGTGCCCTGATTCACCTCCTCCTCTTGTGACCGGCCAGGACTGACCCCGTCCACCTTCGATCCATCGCTAAGGCCACCGCGCTCCAGAACGCCCCACTGTTATCCCGTTTGTCCCTTGTTCCTGTCACTGGACCTAGGTCGATACCATCCAGCCAAGACCGGACCAAATCGAGGGAGTGCCGTGGGGAGTCACGCGTATCCGCCAGCTACAGAGAGCCCGTGGGACCTTGGGCTGGTGGATCCAACCATCGTCTTGATAGACGGACCCGCGTCGCTCCGTGGCGGTAGACAGATACTCGATCTCGAACGTGTCAAAGTCTTCGTCTCCGCTCATCCATCGTGGGGAGTCCGTTTCGAGGGCGAAGGGCATTCCACGGACCCACGAGTGATTAGCTGGGCTCTTGGGCAGTGGGCGGCAGACGAAATCCGCATGCCCTCCGAACAGGGCCGAGGCTCAGTCTATGAAGGGACGACACAACTTGGTGGCAACTTCAACGCGCTTCCCTATAAGGTCCGAGTCGGCGGCGATCTGAGCGAGATGGAGATTGGCAGGGCAACCAAGTTCCGGCAACTCGTCTTCCACCTCGCGAACTTCCCTGACTTCTATGGGTCCCCCATCACGGATGAGTCCCGGACCTGGAGAGGCAGGATTCAACTTCGAACCGGCGACTGGGAAGTCCTCCTCGATTCACGGCCTCTCATGAGCGAGCTAAACCAGGAACTTCGTGCCCAGGGTGGGTTCGCGATCACACACGTAGGCTCACTCACAAAGAGCAACCAGGGCTTCACTCGCGATGAAGCCGAAGAAGTCCTCAACGGCCTCCACTGGTTCCTGTCGTTTGTGCGTGGTGCTTGGACCTCACCTATCCTCCTCTCAGGGGAGAGCATCGGTAAGAGAGCGATATGGCGGTCGTGGAACTTAGGGCGCACGGATTCGTGGGGCGGATGGCACCGTTGGTGCGATTGGACGAACTGGGGGGCCGCACAGGAGGCGTACACCGAATACACGCGGTTGTGGGCTGATCCCGCCTGGCAGCAGGCTCTGCGGGTCATCATTGGACAGTCTATGACGGCCAACAAGCCCAACCCAATTGAGACCGCTATCGTGGTGGCGCAATCAGGGCTAGAACTCATCGGATGGCTCCACTTCGTTGAGTCGGGCAAGCTGCACGAGAAAGATTGGCGAGGAATGAATGCAGATAAGAAAATTCGCAACCTGCTTCGACTTGCGAATATCGATCTCTCGATTCCACCGCAACTCGCCTCTCTTCTCCACCTGGAAGCTTCCTGGAAGGATGGTCCAGCGGTCGTCGTTGGAGTACGTAATCGACTGCTTCATCCACGCAGGGCGAAGGGCATGGTGAGTTGGTCAGGTCAAGTGCTGGTGGACTCCTGGCTACTCATTTCTCGATACCTCGAGCTCGCCCTACTGCATCTACTGGGCGTCCGGAGTGGTATTCGCGATCGACTCGGTTCGAGTCACTGGGTCGGAGCTACCGTCAACCCTCCGTGGGCACCTTGATCCAGTACCCCCGAATCGGTCAGCCCAAAGTCGTTGTCGTTCGCGACCGCCAGCGTGCTCGGGTTTGACCATGGTGATGCTCTCGATGGCTGCGGCCTTCGACTGTTCCTTGCATATGAGGAATGCAAGTTGCGATAGGAGCTCATCCAACTGGTTCAGAATACAATCACCTACACGACCAATTTGCGTCCCCTCTGTTCCACCAGCCAAATATGGGTGCAAGCGGAGTTCGCCGCCAAGCGTAGCTAACCAACCTTTGGGAGCTGGTCGAGTCGCCTCTCCAGATCAGAAAGACGGATCACGAGAGCAAGAAGGTAGAGGGCAAGAACGGCGCCGAAGACCACAACTACAATCAGCGAGGTCGCGACAGCGTCGTAGTCGCCGAACGCGAAGACTCCGTGACGGAAGAAGTCAAGGACGGACCTCGCGACGATCTGGATTGTTTCGGGTAGGAAGATGAGGGCGACGATCCCGGCCGCGGCTGCAAGAGGAATGGCTCGCGTCACCTTCACATCGTGCAGTCGTTCTCGAGGCCTTCTGCCATCTTCCCAAGTGAGCGGCATATTGGATTCGATCTCGAGCGAGTTGGCGACTGCCGGGTACCACAATCCGAAAAGTACAGCGACAACAGCTAGCAACAGGCTGGCCGCCGATAGCAAATCAAGTAGCGGCACAGCAGATGCCACGAGCACCTACGTGCTCTTGATCTTGAAGTGCTTTCGGAGAGCGGCGGCCGTCCCTTGGCGAACAACGTAGCTCGACACCGTTCCGCGTTTCCTTTCAATCGGGGCAAGAGTGCCCCCCAAGGATTCGACGAGCCGATTGAGTGCATCGATGATGTTGTCGGATCTCACGGTGAGGCGAAGGTCATCTCCGTCGGGAACGGCGCCCTCTACTGCTGCCTTTAATGAGTCGTTCATCACTGCGCGCAACTCGTATTGATACTTGGACATGACGGATCGTATTAGCGACCGACTCTGGGTTTCGGTAGTCTGGAACAGATCGCAAACCTTCTGCTCGTCAGGGATGCCGCTGAAGACGTCGCGCATTAGAAGGAAGAGGCGGTACTCGCGCATATCGGAACCACGCGTGAAGACCCTCTGTCCTAGGAACATTCGGGCGTACTCGTCGGCAGCAGCGCGAACGTATAGGACGAATCTGTTGTCGAGCTGGGCGGCGGTGCAGCCGAGTATTCCGGCGAGCTGATCACGCTCGGCGGCGTCAAGCGTCAGGTCCACCGTTATCGACATGACACGCCTCCTTGCCGATTCCGGCTTGAGTATCCATTCGACACATCGCCGGTGCAAGGGGAGTGCAGACCACCGGGCACGGGACACATATGGTGATGGTGGTCGTCGGAGACGATCTCTTGGTCGGCGAGAAGCACGGCGTCGAGGAAGTCGGCAAACTCGAAATCAAGCGGCGGGCAGGAGTCGATCGCCCGGATCATCATCGAAAGCAGGTGCGAGGCCGCCTTGGAGCCCTCCTCGGCGGCCCGCTGTCGATCGAGCATGTCTGCCTGGACGAGCCCCCTGAGACGACCGCGCCAGATCTCGATGAGCGCGTCGAGGACGACGGCAACCAACACCTCACCGCGTCGATGTGGCTCCATCCATTCATCGCTGGTCACGCTCTTCCACTCCTCCGTCGGTTTGAGCTCGGTGGAGTTGCGGAGTCCGCTTCCTCGCTCGCGATGAACGGCGTCGCTCAGCTCCTCGGCGACCTTGACTAGTGCGAGCCTGCCAAGTTGGGGCTTTTCGATGTCGGCCTTTCTCAGCGTCGCGCCCTCGCCCTCGGCGATCAGCCTCTTCACGACCTCGCTCATCGAGAAGACCGACAGGAGCGCCACGATGTCGGCGAACGCCTCGTGGAACGCGTCCTGGTCTGGGAGCGTGGGCACGTCGAAGCGGCTCCGGGGACCGTCAAGGACCGCGTGCGTGGTCTCGTGCGCGATGATGTCGTGCGAAAGGCACGTGTGGATACGGCCGTTCTTCGGCCCGTAACCGCCGAACAGGATCGCCTGATTCGCGTCCGCGTAGAACGCGTTGGCCTCCTCGAGGCCGTGGGTGATCAGGTAGAACTGGTGCGATCCGAACGACTAGGGGATCCGGCGGCCGAGAGCGGACTCGAAGATCCCCAGCGTTCGGGCCGCGATCACGAACACGTTTTGTGCGTGGAAGCGATGATCGCGAAGGAGCGTCTTGTCGCTTCGCGAGTGAAACGGGTCCCTGGTCTCACCGCTGCCGCAGAACAGCGTATACGGCTGCGCGAGCGTCTGGGTGATGGGGTTGTAGTCGACCACGTGGAATCGCGCGCCGCGCGGGCCGGGCTCGAAAATGCTCGATGGAATGCGTACGGTGGCTCGCAGCATCTGCTTGCTTTCTCCGTCGGGAGTCGGGATCTGGATGCTCGGATCCTGTGCGACGATCGTGAGCTCGCACCACCGCGGCGACGACTCCTGAGGCTCCGCGGTCCTATTCGCCGGACGGGTTCCTCCGCTCGGGCGGTGAGTCGCGGACTCGGCCGTCGGGGATGGATCAGCACCATCCACAGGCAGGCGGACCTTCCGTGGGGCACTGCCGCGATGTCGAGGGCTTGGATGCATGGCCCTTTCACTCAAGCGGCGGCGCGGTCTCGGGGAGGTCGACGAGACCCGCGTGATAGCGGGCGAACGTGGCGCCGGTGAGCCACCAGCCCCGGTAGATCAGCAACCGGCACAACTGGGGGTCGAGGCGGTCGAAGACGGTGGGCACGAACGCCATGTCCTCGTTCTGCCAGGTGCGATGCTCTGGATGCTTCGCTCGCCACGCGTCAACGGCTTCTCCCTTGACGGTCGTGCCCAGGCCCATCAGCACTCCATGTCTGCCCCAGGCGGGCGGGTCCAGGTTGTTCTTGGCCGCGAGTTCCGCAGCCTGGAATCGGTCGACCAACCACCGCGTCCGGAGGCCCGTGCTCTGCCGGTACAGCATCGAGTTCGCCCGAACGAGGTCGCGGATCACGGGAATCCCCTTCCAGCGGCCGGTGACGAACACGCCGCCGACGTTGATGGCCGCGACGAAAACGTCTCGGTATCGATGGCCGTCGAGCGCCTCCAGCCCGGTGTTGTCGTAGGCACCCCCGTCCAAGAGCACGGGGGCGCCGATCCGACCACACGGAAAGGCGATCCTCGGCAGGCGAACCGGGGCAAAGGCGCCCGGCACGGCCGCCGAGGCGGCCACGGCCGTCGCGACTCTCATGCCGGTGCCCTTGGTGGGAGCGAGCCCAAGCACGTAGTCGCCCATCACATCGCGCTCGAATGCGAAGCGGACCCCGGTCGTGAGGTTCGCGGCGTTCACGATAAATCGTGCCTGGTCATCGAGGCTCTCAAGCTTCCGCCCGTGGAAGAAGCGTTCGTCGAACGCCTCGGCCAGGAGATCGGTCCGCGTGCGGGGACCGAGGGCCCGCCACAGGCGCGAGAGGAGCGTGACCTTGAGCGAGGAGCCGGTGATGGAATCGATGACGGGATCGATTACGAGGGCGTCGAGGGTCTTGGAGCTGAAGCCTTGAGCCCGCAGGTCGGCCCACGCGCACGCGATCATGCCATTCGCGATCGAGCCCCCCGAGACTGAAGACAGGAAGCGAACGTCTCCGAGGCGCCCTGCGTCGGCGAAGAATCGCGCCATGCCGAGCGCGGCCAGGGTTGCGCGAAATCCACCACCGGAGAACGAAAGCGCGAATGTCGGCCTCTCCGCGACCCGGCCCGGATCGTGCGGGCGCAGGTCGTCGCCGCACGGCCTGATGAGGTGCTCGAGGCGAGAGCCAAGGGCCGGCGACTCGAGTGGAGAGGTCCATTGTCTTCTCACGATAGGACCGTCCGATCAGTTGAATGACTCCCCGGCGTCATAAACCCGTCCGGACGGTTCGTCAAACCGACTGCCATTCGCGCGGGCGCGCCCATCAGCCACCAACTGCCGCCTCGTGGGGGCCGGCGCCACGTTCGAGCATCAGCTCGATGGCCCGGACCCGAACCCTCGAGTCGCCTCGATCGTGACACAAGCGGTTCGCCACTTGGAGTTTGGCTCTGAGCCTTTGAACGAGCCCCCGTGCCGAGTAGATGCCCGCGGGGATCTCCGGCGATCCTCCCCAAACCAGATCCGCGGAGCTCGCGAAAGGCTAGGGCGCGCCCTGGGGGCACGAGCAGCGCGCTCAGCACGCGATACTCGAGATTGCTCAGCGGAAGGATGATTTCCTCGGAGATGATGCGGTGCCGCGCGAGATCCACGACCGTACCCCGGGGGGCGACATCGCCCGGACGTGAACGGTCGTGTTCCCCGTCCTGTTCCAAGACCCACTGGCGAGGGTGTCGTGATCGGGCGCGACCACGACCACCGACCCCGGGTTCAGATACTCGGGAGCCAGTGGGAGGCGCTCCACCCCCACGAGAAAACAGGTCGGGACCGCAATCGACTAGCACCTGCCAAGAAGCGCGCCCATCGGGTTCATCGCGGGGTTTGGAACCGGTGACGAACCCTACCGATCCGGCATCGAGCCCCGGGAGCTTGACCGACGAGGCACTGGCACCGCTTATGGCCACGACGAGCGTGGTTATTGGCACCCGGTGGGATGCGATCGACGTCCCTTGGGATCGCCGAGCCACACAGCCGGAATTACCTGCACGTCGGCCGCGACGTGGCAGGTGCCAAGCGTCGGGGCGGAGTGGAATGACCGTTTCTCATCCGCCAAGGAGCTTGGTGACTGCGCGAACAGGGAGTTCCAGCACGAGAAGCGCCTCCTTCTTGAAGACCTTGCACTTGCACTTCGGCGGCAGCGTCAAGCTCTGCATGCCGAGCTGTGCTGACTATGGGGCGTTCCCGAACCAGGTCACGTCCCTCCGCTGGCTCGTCTAGCTAGCGCGGTGGGAACAGGATACTCACAGGCGATTCTGGAAGCCGAGGACGCGGCTAAGATCGCCCAGTTCCTCCCACGACGGAGGCCAGCATGAGCGACCAGGTCCTGCTGACGGATCGGAGATCTAGCAGCTCGGCATCCGCTCCCATTGCCTGCACGGGCCGTGGCAGCCAACTGCCTAGGGCAGACGCTAACACGGTGGCTGGAGCGCCTGAGGTCAACGGCCGTGTTGCGCCTCTACGCGCATGACCATCATTGCGACGGGCCGTGGCCTAAAGGCAGGTCTCGCAACCCTCCGACTCGTTGGGCCGGATTGGTCTATCCGGACTCACTTCTTCTCTCCATCGACGAAGCTTTCCAGCAACGGGGATGCGCTCGTAGCTCTTGGGCTATTGCCCGCGATGATTCATGGAGACGACCTGCGCGTGTCTCGGGCGTCCCCGGCGCTCCTGGCATCGACTCGGTCGATACAGGCGATATTGCGAGTGTGGGATCCCAGCCTCAAGGCAATTCGTGTCGAGTCCCATGGGATGCCTGCGGACGACCTACCAGTCATCGACAGGCGAGCCGCGTTCTTCTCGGCAGGCGTGGATTCCTTCTTTACTGCACTGACCCATCTCTCCGAGGTCGACGCACTGGTCTTCATTGTTGGCTTCGACGCTCCATTGACTGAGCGAGCTCTGCTGATGGAAACGCGCAGAGGAGCGCAGAATGCTGCCAATGAGCTTGGCAAGCTATTCATCGAGGTCCAGACCGACATCAGGCGCACGGCCGATTACCGCATCAGCTGGCGCTTCTACCATGGAGCGGTTATGGCAACGATCGGCCACCTTCTTGGTTGTAACTTCACGACGTTCTATGTCCCAAGTGCTCTATCCAACGATTCACTGATCCCGTCCGGATCTCATCCGGCACTGGATCAGCTCTGGTCTTCGGGGCGAGTGCGATTCATCCATGACGGGGTAAGACCGCGGTTTGAGAAGGTGAAGCTCATCTCCTCTCATCCGAGCGCGATGAGATGGCTTCGAGTCTGCAATGTCGCCGGGCGCTCCGCGTACAACTGCGGGTCTTGTCAGAAGTGCTTGTGCACCAAGGTTGCGCTTGCTGTCGCTGGGAGCGATCGATGCGAGTCACTCCCCGGACCCCTCGATCTTGGACGAGTGGCCAGCCTTAGGCGACCCTCGGAGGAGTTCAAAGCCTTTTGGAAGCAGAACCTCGTAGCAGCGCAGGCCGTCAATCGGGCTGACATCGCGGGGGTACTCCAACTCCTCCTCGAGGAGTAGCTCGTCATCCGCACGGAAGCAAGCCGCACATGGGTGGAAGCGAGAGCAGAGCGTGGAATGATCGCCGTCTCACCGGTCGTGTGCGGAGAACACATACCCAGCGTTCATCTGGGGTGGATAGTGGCACGAATATCCATGATCCCTCATCCAGGTCGGCTGATCCCATAGTGTGCTCTCCTCGCTCGCGTAATTGAAATGGAGCGCGCAGTGTTGCCGAACTCGGACGATCACTCGAGCAATTGCTTGCGGGTCGGGATGATGAAACCTTGCTCCGTTCGTGGAGATCAGGTAGTTCGTGCAGGCGAGTTGGTCAAGAAGCTCGCCACTCGTGTTGCCTCTGCTCCCATGGTGAGCGAGCTTGCAGGCACTTAGTCGCAGTCGGTTTTGTCCGCGCTGCCTGAGCAGCACCGCAATGCTCTCCTTGAGAACGGTTGGGTAGCCGTCGCCGGTCAGCAGGACTGACTTGTCTTCATATTCGGCCAGCACGGCAATGGTGCTTCCGTTCGCGGGTGCCGTGTCGCAGACGAACGGCTCAGCAGCCCAGCGCGCGATCGGGTTGGTTGTTCCGAGTGGCCCTTCGACCTCCCCCACGGAGAGCTCGGCTCCGAGTCCCGGCTCGTCCAGCCGGACTCCCTTCTTCTTAGCCGCGGCCCGCGCCACGACACGCACCTGTTCTTCTGTCCATCCTTGCTGCCTCACTACCGTTGTCCATGCACGCTTCAGCTTCTGGAGCTGGTCCTTCCCCGGAGAAAGCACCGTAATTCGCATCCCGCCCTCAAGCACGATCGTTGTGGGCGACCCGTCCTCATCCAGCGCGGCGGCGGAACCTCCAAACGCTCTGTTCCATCGGTATGGTTGATCAGCGTGGTTCGGCCCGTCGAGGAAGATCGTCATGATCTCTCCATCGATGGGGCCTAGACGATCGGTCGCTGCGACATCAGGGAGGTGTCGCCAGCCGTTGAACCAAACGTCATCGAACGTGATTCCGAGAGTGCGATCCCCGAGTAGGTTAAGCACGCCGCCGATGTGGTCGGTGTCGATGTGGGTGACCATGAGCAGTTCGAAGTTCCGCTCATCGGATGGAATGCGTTCGAGCCTACTTACCAGAGCATCGATCGTGGGCGCTGTCCCACCGTCGATGAGAATGCGATGTGGATGTGTTTGAGACCCATACTCGACAAGGAGTGCGTCACCGAAGCGGGCGGGAAGCATCTCAACTGTGAACACGTCGGCCTCCGCCTACACGGCGTCAGGGAGACGCCAATCGGCATCACCATAGGATGTTAGACACAATGACATGACCTCGCCCTCGGCTAGCAGGGCTCTTCGGGACGCAAGCATGAGGTCTCCGAACGTTCGTGCCGTTGGCAAGGATGGCGACCTTAGTTGCGTTACGAGCGCTCGGGCGACACCTGGTGCGTGGGCGCTTGGGACTGCAGCGACTGTCCCCACTACGAGCGCGGCGCCGTAGTTCCTGAAGGCGACCACAAAGGATTGATATTCGAGATACGGCACCGACGTCTCGCATCCCAGGAGCATCACGATCGGTGGGCGCGTCTCGCTTGGGTCCACTACGTAGGCTGAATTCAACCTACCCGCTACGCACCGGGCGGATTGCTCGATCTCGAGGGCGGTCTGACCAGCTTGATCGTCCTGAACAGTGTGGGCGAGAAGGACCAAGAGCGAAGGCCGCGCGGACTCAACCGCATCAACCCATTGCTCCCAGGATCGAGCTCGCTGCGCTCTCCCCTGTGTGACTTCCAGCAGGGAACGATCAACGTCGCTCAGGCGATCTTCGGTAACCTTGTCGCTCGCTGCGTAGACAGCTCCTGTTAGACCACCAAGGACGTCTCGACCGGCAGCTGGCTCAGCGCGAATCGAGTAGTCATATCCCCGAAGATCATCGGACGCGTACTGACCCAGGGTCACATGGCGCTCGATTACGCGGCTCATGGACCAGAAGCCAACGGGACAGACGACATCAATCGACTTGCCGGCTGTCGGCTTGTGGAACCGCCTGGGGTCACAGGCGCCGGTTCGCAAGGCGGCCTCGGCGTTCCGGCAGAGCGCTGCCGAACTTGGAGGGGGGAAGTCGTAGACGAACTCGATCGGAAGGAAAGCGTTCGGATCGGCGGCCAGGACTTGGATTGGGGCCGGGGGCGCTAGTTGCTCCGGTACGCCTTCTAGGAAGATACCGTCGCGAAGGACCACACCGTGGAGCGCCAATTTGAACAACAGCTCCACGGTCGGTTCGGACCGAAGCGTGGGTCCGTAGGATGCCGGATCGTCCGCGACGGTGGAGAGCATTGACTCGATGGTTCGTGCGGACTGCTCGATCCTCTTCAGGACGAGATTGAAGACGTGGTCTCGGACGATCCCGACTCCGCTAGACGTTCCATCCTCTTGGTGATTGTGAACGAACGCCATCGCGAACTGACGCCTTCGCGCGAGTTGAGACATGTCGTGGCGGACGACGCTCTCGATGACCATGGCGATCTGATCCGAACCTTGCGTTGGACGCCCAACAGCTGCTGTAAGACGAGCCGTTTGGAGAACACGATTTCGGAAGGACACGATAATCCGCCAATTGAATTCAGGCGCGAAACCCGTGTCAACATAGAACGGCCAGCTTGAGCTGTTGCCCGCAGGTGGGAGACGGACGTAACCTTCGTCAACGCGTCCCTGGCCACCGATCTCGGCAAGCGTGACTCGAAGATTGTGCTGACGGCCGGTCTTCGGCAACTTCTCCGAGGGAAACGGTGTCGTCGCTTGTAGCCAGTTCTGCTGCTTTGCCCCGATGCGAACGTCAAGTTTGTAGGTGGTGTTCTCCTTGAGGGGAAGCTTCGGTGATACAGGAATCCAGGTGTCGCGCTCAATGACCTGTGCTTGGATCCATCTAGGTCTTGCGACCGGAACCTCGACCTCTGACTCCATCCTGTCGGGCGGGACCCAGGCCGGTAGATCCTGAGGCAGTGTCGTACGATCCGGCGGAAAGTCCCAGTCGCCTTCGTAGACGTACTCTCCCTCGATGGTTTCGACCTCAGAAGCCTTGATCGTCCAGATCTCGACGATGTGGCTGCCGATCGTCCGAATCAAGTGCGCCCCGAACATAGGTTGTGTCAGAGCGTCCTCGAGGGTCAGGTCCACGAACTCGGCGGCAGCAACCAGGTCGAGGTACGTGGCCTCCTTCCACGACAGTGGCACGCCATCAGCGGTCCACTCAACAATGGCCAGATCGCCGGCTGGGGCGAGTCGAACGGAATCGACGTGAAAACTCAAGCGAGGAGCGACCGATCGCAGGCCTCCCAGAGCTTCGAGGAACTTCAGAATGCCGGTCGTGGCCGGCGGGATTCCCCCGTGGTTCCGCAATCCGGGCGAAAGGACCTCCTCAGCTGACGGAAGAGACCTGCCACCTAGCACATCTCTGTAGAAGCGGTGGACTAGATCTTTGACCTCATCTGGACTCGGCGATGGCTTACGAGGTGGCATCTCTATCGCGGGTCCAAACTCAGCCAAAGGTGCGGGACTCGCGACGGATCCGCTTGCCAAGATCTAGCAGCCCGCTCCGACTCGAGCGCGGCAATCTCAGGTCGAGCGCAAGCAGATGGTCGGGTGACCAACTCTGGGATCGATCGTGCCAGGTCCTTGGCCACGCGAATGTCCCCGGTTCATCTTCAGGACGACAATGCCCGTTTCTTGCTCAGCTCTTCGAGCCGCCGTTTCAGCCGATGTGAGATCGGTGAGAGCGCGTCCTTGTCCTTCTTTACCTCCTCGAAAGAAGCGACGGCCATCCTTGCGGCGGTCTGTATTTCGGGACGAGAGTCCGAATCGACCAGAGCCTCCTTTACATCAGTGAGCTCGCCGATGACATGTCCATACCTGGAAGCGAGCGCGGCAGCGTCCTTAGCCGTGTCCTCATATCGCCCGATCTTGGGCGCAGCTCCTGCCAGGGCGGACACGAATGCGACAACGGAAACAATGAGGACCGCGGGCCATGCGGTTGAGGCCGCGAGGGTGGACCAAACTGCGAGGCCGGTAAGGGTGCTGCCGCCTACACTAATCCACGACCAGCGATCGGCGCGAGCCCTCGCATCCATGCCGTACTTTCCTAACTGCTCCTCCCAGAAGTCTGCGCTCTCAAGGCATCTCTGGACCCGCTCAAGGGAGACGGGTGCGCCCTTCGATTCATTCATCGTATGCTACCTCGCTCACTCACCTGCGCCCCAACACGGCCACCGCGGCTCGGAACGCTCACTGCTACTCGGGCCCGGAGCTGAGGCTGCCGAACTCGCCGATCTATGGGCAGGCGCGAGACGTGGCGAGGGAATCGGTCCTTCCAGCACCCGCAATACATGAGATCTCTCCTAGTTTGGCGATGTTGGACCTCGGTAGGCTCGGCGTCAAATGCGCATGGGGTCCTACGGCGAGGCCGCTCGAGGCCGGCTTCCATAAGATGATCGGAAGCTGCAGAACGCTTGCTGGCAGGCTGTCACGCGGAATCCAATCAGAACTCCCGTTCATGCCGCAGGAGTACGCTGACATGGTTTCGACAACCTCATACGGACCGCTCCATCCATGTGGCGAGCATGTAAATCGCTGTCTGGGAGCGTCTCCGGAGGGCTCAGGCTTCCCCTTTGGCCAAGCCGGGGAATTCCGACTGGTGGTTCAGCGCTCGAACCACGACAGCTGGTCATGCCCTGCATCCGACGTAGCCCGTTGGGGGATTGACCTCGGGTTCATAGTTCTCGTCATCTCAGCTCGTGCAGATCGCGGGACTGCTGAGGATGGTGACGGAACTGCAATCCCTTGTCTAGCGGGTTTCAGGCCCTCCGTCTCCGGGATGCCGCTACGAGCGCCCTCCCAAGAGAATGGAGCCTTCCGTGTGATGTCATCACTACCACGTTCTCGCAAACCGTGGGTCCCCACTCTTACTTCTGCACGTGCTTTCGAGGTCGCAACTCACCATCTGCCCATAGGTAGGTGTCGTCCATGTCCCGCAGAAGCTCGCGTCCTCTCAGCCTCTGGAATTCCTTAGGGAAGAGTATGAGTCCGAATCCAAGCGCGGACGCCGAAAACAAGGAGGCATACGATGAGCTGCCCTCGCAGGGATCAGCAGGAGCAGCGGGGCTAGCTCACCGAATAGCTGCTTCCCGATCTCAAGTTCGTGGACGGTTATTGGACGCTCGGCTCATCACTCGACGGGCGCCTCTGCGGAGCCAAGCGGGCAAGAGCCCGAGGTGATCTCCCACGGCCTCAAGGAACCTATCGTCGAACGGTTCGAGACCGTCGACGCTCACATCCGCGACGTGAACGCCGTCATCGGTCTCGGCCGGAGGTTGATCTCATCCGGCGCTGATCTGCGGCCCGGCGATCCTCCGCGTTTCGGCCCCGAGGGCGGAGTACGACCCTAAAAGGGTGCACTTATTCCGATCGTGGCCTTGACCAGGGGGTTCCCTCTGGCTCCGTTCGGCTGGTCCGGAACCCCCGTTCCCATGATGGCTGATGGATCCCTCCTGCGATCCGGAGGAGAGACATGGGGGCCGGTGTCGCCGGACAATGTTCACGAATCAGGTGTCTCGCCAGGTGGACGGTCTGGATCGCCATCGTGGCCCCCGAGGCCGAGCGGGCTGAGCGAACCCGAAGAAAGCCCTGGTCACGGGCCCGATCCGAGGTTCTTGTGCCCTACAGGCGAGCGCTTCAGGAGGTTTTCGCGACAGGCTCCTAACTCTTATCGAAACGGACCGCGGAGCTGGCTCTCGCATATGACGACGAAGGCCGAGGCAAGGGTGGTTGTAGTGCTCCGCACACAGTTGATCCCGTATCTATCCCGCACGACATCGAAAAGCGACGGGTAACGATCGGAACCGACCCGGAACCGGATCCGCAAGTGGACGGCCTCATTCCGCTTCCGCCGCAGGTCACGCGATCGGCCCGGCTCAACCTCTCAAGGTGGAGACACGGGTTGAAATGCCTTTGGGACTACGGAGAAGAAACCGCATGTTCAGGGGCCCTGGATCGCTTACTCGGGTGAAGGCGGGACCGCTGACGGCGCCAGATCCCGCAAATGTCCTGCCAGAGATCGACGTTAGCGTGCCCATGTCTCCGTACCGACCGGCTCCGCGCGTCGAGCGGTCCTGGGATCTTCGCGCGACAGCGGTGGAGGGATTCATTTCGCCCAGCGGTCAGCCGGGATTTGTAGCCTGAGTCGATGATCCAGTTTTCCTTGGCCCGCGCGCGACCCCGTTGGCGCGACTACGGACGGGCGCCGTCGGTCGACCGGTGAAGGAGTTCATCGATGAGCTCTCTCCGGCGAAGACGCCGCACGTAGATGATGCTCCCTCGGCGCAGTGCGGACGTTGTGAAATGCGATGGTCCGGGGAGTGGGCGGTCATCCCCCTTGCACCTGCCGCGGAACGCGACAAGTGCCCCGGAACGCGGTGGCCCCCGAGCGCGGAAGAAACGTTCCCTGCCAGGCGGGCGACTGCCGCGTCAGAGGTCGGCTCGGACGGGAAGTGGCATCAGAACTGGCATCACGACCTGCTGCGCCAAATACGCCAAGTAACGTCCGCGGACGTGGTGTACGAACGACGAACTGAAGGTCGTTGAACAGAAGGACCACCGCGTCATCCTCAACGAGATCTGTGGGGATCTCCGAGAGGAGGAGCACGGTGGTCAGGGACAGGATTGACGCGTTGGAGTCGTTCCGCAAGCAGCTCGACGGAGCCGACGTCGACCTGCTGCGGGAGATGGTGCAGGTCTTCGCTGAGCAGTTGATGGGAGCAGACGCAGACTCGATCTGCGGCGCAGACTACGGCGAGCGCTCACCTGAACGGGTGAACCGTCGCAATGGCTACCGGGAACGGGCCTGGGATACCCGCGCGGGCACGATCGCGTTGCAGGTGCCGAAGCTCCGAGAGGGCACCTACTTCCCCGAGTGGCTCCTCGAGCCCCGCCGGCGCGCGGAGCGTGCCTTCGTGCAGGTGGTCGCCGAGTGCTACGTGCGGGGCGTGTCGACCCGACGAGTCGAAGGTCTCGTTGCCCAGCTCGGGATCGAGCGGATCTCCAAGTCCCGGGTCTCGGAGATGGCCAAGGAGCTCGACGGAGCCGTCGAGGCCTTCCGCACCACCCGACCGCTCGAGGGTGGTCCCTACACCTACGTCTTGTTGGATGTCCTCACGCAGAAGGTCCGCGAGGGCGGCAGGATCGTGAACATCGCGGCACTGGTCGCAACGGGCGTGAACGCAGCCGGCTACCGCGAGATCTTGGGCCTGGACCTCGTGACCAGCGAGGACGGGGCGGGTTGGCTCGCCTTCGTGCGCTCGCTCGCGGCTCGAGGTCTTTCGGGGGTGCGCCTCGTGATCTCCGACGCGCACCCAGGCCTCGTTGACGCGATCGCCTCGACGCTCCCAGGAGCCGGATGGCAAAGATGCAGGACGCATTTCCTTCGCAACCTGCTCGCCAAGGTCCCGAAGTCGGCGGGCCCGTTCGTCGCGACGCTCGTGCGCTCGATCTTCGCTCAGCCAGACGCCGAGGCCGTCTGGTCGCAGTTCCACCGGGTGATCGAGCAGCTCGGTGAGCGGTTCCCCGCCGCGGCGGAGATGCTTTCAGACGCGGGTCCCGACATCTTGGCGTTCACGACGTTCCCGCAGACCCACTGGAAGCAGATCTGGTCGAACAACCCGCAGGAACGCCTGAACAAGGAGATCCGCCGCCGCACCGACGTCGTCGGCATCTTCCCGGATCGAGCCTCAGCGATCCGGCTGATCGGGATGGTGCTCTGCGTACAGCACGACGAGTGGCAGGTGGTTCGCCGCTACATGAGTTCCGAGTCGCTGGCCAAGGCGCGGCTGGAGGTGATCGATGGCGAAGCGGTCGACGAGGTGAGGGGAGAGCTCGTCGCAGCGAGCTAGGGATCAGGATGACGCTGTGGACTTACACCACCTTGACGGACGTGGCCATACGCCACCGGGGAAGGCGCAGGTAGTCGGGCTCCGGGGGTGGGACTCGAACCCACAACCTACGGATTAACAGTCTGATTCAGGCGGGTTCCGCAGGCAGCGCGAACCAGCCCGAAAGGGACTGCGACCAGCGGTTTTGCTGACCGGCAGTGATCAACATTCTTCACCTTCCCGCGGTCCGTCGCGGGACACATGCGGGACACATCGACGGCCCACCGGCTTTGACAGGCAAGCTTCCGTTCCCATCAAACATGACAGCAGCGAGCTGCAGGCACTCATCACAACGACTCGAGGTCCAGGACCCGAGTCATCTCAGATCATCTCGCCCACCACATACGCCGGTAGTGCCTCTGGCGAACGCGGCGGTGATGAACAGTGTCGGAAGCCAGTTCGCCTCAGCGAACGACTCGTGGTGCCATCACCTTGCCCATGCTGAGGGGAATGGTCTCTGGCCGATAGTGCCACAGCACCGCCTTGGCCGTTACTGGATCAGCCTTGCCCTCAAGCCAGCTCCGGAGCTCGTCAAGCTGGAGTCCGACAGCATGCAAGGAGATCGGCTCATCCTCGTCCCGCTGCAAGTACCACGCCGGCGGGACAGTCGATCCGTCGGCGAAGTTGTGACTGCCCCACTCGAACCAGGCTCGCCACGCGCCGATGTGTGGGGCGAGATCCTGGCGTGTGGGCGCTCGAGGCAAACCGGGCTCCATCTCCACGAGCTCGGTGGGTGGGACGTCCTCGAACATCTCATCCGTGAAGACCAGCTCCTCTGATTCATGCTCGACGGGCACCCACACCGCGGACGCAACCGCGTTCAGGCCGGCAAGAGCGGGTCGCCCTCATTCCAGGTACTTCCTGAGGATCGGCCGGACGGAGTAGCTGGGGTGGTCTGGAGCCTCCATCGGCAACCAGTCCGGCAGCATGAACCGCACGCCGTCCACGCCAACCTCCTCGATCTCGCCTCCTCGCTGCTGCTCCCCGATGACGCCCCGATGCGCAGCCAGGTTCCTGTAGAACTTCAGCCCCGCGAAGTTGGGATCCTCGACGACGGACTGGAGGATCGCCCGCAGATCGTGCTCGGCCGCCTCGACGAGCCGGGCGACCCATTTCATCTCCCACAAGGACGCCCGGTCCGGATTCTCCAGGCCGTAGTGATGCGCGACCGCGCAGGCGAACGCATCGAACCCCGCCGCGAGCTGGATGAGCGCCCCGTCCGCGTGCGCCTGCGCGGGCAAGAACCGCTCCGTGTCGAAGTCGAAGAAGTCGGTTGTCGTGAGCTCGCCCTCGAGCCGCTGGAACTCCGCTCGGTGCCACTCCGCGATGTGGAGCTTGTGCATAGAGCGACGCTGATACTGGGCGACCGCCTCGTCGCGCTCTGGCGGCTTGTACGGAATCCCGAAGACGTCGCTCCGATCATCCTTCGTGTTCACGTCTCTGCTCCTGGGGCTGATGGGGGTTCCCCTCGAGGCCGCTGACGAAGCGCCGTGCTGGGTTGGCTTGCCAGCCTCGATGAGGCGGCTTCGAGAAGCCTGACGACGGCGTCGTACGCCTCGTTCAACGATTGAAGGAAGGCTTCCACTTCTCTCCGTGCCAGCACGTACTTCCGACCGCGCCACGCCGCCAGGTCGGGAACCTTCTTGATCGCATCGGCATCCACAACGCCGAGGTTGTGCTCGTACACATGCCTCACCTGGAACATCCTGGCGAGGCTGGCGAACCGCTCCTCGGTCACCGCCTCGGCGAGTGAGCTTCCGGTTGCCTTCCCCAAGGCCGCCGAGAGTGCCTCGATGTTCTGGAAGAGATTGCGCGGCGTGGAAGGCAGGGAGCCAGGAAACCGACGACACAGCTCCTTTCCCACCGCATCAAACGCACCCACGGCGGAGCCGAGCGCGTCGCTCAGAAGTCCCTCCACCATCTCGGAATCGAGGTCGCCATCGAGCAGGGAAAGCCGTCTGCGGGCGGCCTCCATCGACTTGTGGAAGACGGCCGATGCGTTCATCCCAGTGCAGTCGGGACACGTTGCGAACACGCCGTACACGGCGAACTGCAACCCGCATTCCTGGCACGTGACGTCCGTCTCGACCTCGCGCTCTCGGTAGAGTGCGAGGGGTATCGACCGCCACCGGTCACGAACCTCGACACGGATCTGGATCGGCCCCCGAGATGTGGCTCGTTCGATGCCCTTCAGGGACTCGCCAAACCGTCGCATCATCGGCTTGAGGATGCGCTCCTGCGCATCGTGCATTCCCACGCTGCGGACGTACTCCTCCTGCTCAGGCGTCGTGAACTCGGAGATGTCCGCGGCGTATCCGCAGTACGGACAGTGGCACGTCTCAGTCGGAAGCCCGGTCCCGAGCTTCAGCTTGAAGAAGCGAAGGCACGCGGAACACCGTCGCCCGACCAGACCTCGTCCGTCAATGGGGATCGGGACGTCGATCGAGAAGCTGCTCGGGCCATACCAGCCAAGTCCCATGATGCTAGCCCCAACGCCTATCGCCGGTCCCGCGGCGGGTACGGATCGCGGCCCGGAGCCAAGGTATCCGAGTCGCGGATGAGTCCCCGATCACGTTCTTGCTCATCGCCTTCTCCAGGGCATCGAACTAGTGTTCGATGCTACCAGGCATCGCAACCGTCGGTCGCAAGAGGGCTGGACGTCGTAGCTGCTTGACCGTCGATCGTGAGCCTGAACTGGCGGCAACCCCGTGGCCGCACGCCTCCGACCTCAAGTTCGTGGACGGTCATTGGACGCCCGGCTCATTACTCGACGGGCGCCTCTGCGGAGCCAGTCGGGCAAGAGCCCGAGGTGATCTCCCACGGCCTCAAGGAACCTTTCGTCGAACGGTTCGAGACCGTCGACGTTCACATCGGCGACGTGAACGCCGTCATCCGTCTCGGCCGGAGGTTGATCCCATCCGGCGCTGATCTGCGGCCCGACGATCCTCCGCGTCTCGGCCACGAGGGCGGAGTACGACCCGCTCACGCTTGGGACCTCGACGCGGATCATCGCCCTGTACGACTCGAGACGACGCTGAACCTCGCTCAACTCTCCACTGATCCGAGCGCGCTCAGCCGCCGCGTCGTCTCCGCTCCGGCGGCGAACGATGTACGGGAACTCTCGGTAGGCGATGCACGCCTCGAACGCAGCGGCGAAGAGCTGCCGCTGGCGGTCCTGCCGTGCTCTACGCCCCGCGACCCACAGCGCCGAGAGCGAGACGGCGCCCGCCACGAACGCCGCGACGACCGTCGACTGAAGGAGCGACGGGCCCGCGCTAGCTAGCATCGGCGAGCGGCGACTGGGCGTCCTTCGGCACCCCGTGTGGTGCCTCGGGACCGAGCCACTCGCCCGTCTCCCGCCACCACGCCTCCCGGAACAGGTGCAGGATCGTGAGGCCGACGAGGTCGGCGAGGCCGTCCTCGAACTCCCACCGCTGACTCGAGTCGTCCCACGGATACCAAAGGCACAGCGACCCGTCCCCGTTCCGATGCTTCGACTCGGTGGGTCCGTCGGCCGTGATGAACGGGGTATGCGGGAGAGCCTTCGAGAACAGGATCGTCACGTTCCGCGGCTCGTAGTCGCCCGGGAGTTCGGCGCGGAACCGCACCTCGAAGCCTCCGGCCACCTTTCGCGTCGTCAGCCGGGGGAACGATCGCTGCGCCCTGCCAACGAAGCCCAGGACGTCTCGGAACCTGCTGAACCAGGGCCCGCCGTACGGCTTCCCCGGACTCCCCCGCTTACGCGCCATCCCCCCACGACCTCGTGTTCTTCAGACCGGGACGGCCGACGTTCAGCTCCAGCCCAGCAGCCCCGACCGAGACCGCCTCGTTGCCGGATCGGAGGGAGGCCGCCCACGCTGCCTTCGACGAGCTACCGGCGGGAGGGTCGACGTACTCCCAGAAGAGCTCGGAGAGGGCCTCGCGGGCCAAGTCCTCATCGTCCTCATTCTCGATCGCCCGATCCATCTGCTGCGCCGCCTTCTCCAAGCGCTCCACGGCGACTGGTCGGTCGACCAGGAGCTTGATCGGAGGCGAGACTTCGGCCGGGTCGGGCGTGTTCTCGTCCCTCAATTGCTCGGCTCCGTGGTGAAAGACCCGCGCCAGAGCGCTCGCCTCGGACATGTCCTCCTCAACGCACTCCCAGGCGATCGCCTCGAGGTTGAAGCTCGAGAGGGCAGGATCGGCGAACTGTCCGTTCCATCCCTTCGCCAATCGGACCGCTCGCGCCCTCACACGCCGCAGGGTTCGCGTTCCCGACGTGAAGAGGTCGGTGTGCTTCTCCGGATGCGAAGCGTCCCAATCGTCAGCATTGAGGTTCGGGATCCACAGGCCCTCGCCGGACCTGCGGGTGAGTGCGACGATCAGATCAACGCTCGGGTCGTATCCATCGATCGGAGCGCCGAAGGAGACCGTGATCGCGCGCTTGCTCGTTTCGATCGTGACGCTGCTGCTCTCCCCGGCGAGCTCGGCGCTGATGATCGAGACGACCTGGCTGACGGGACCCGTCGGGCCAACGCCGTCTCCATCGGGGCCGAGCTCCGGATACTCGCGTCGATCCAGAACGATTCCGCAGTCAGCGTCGAGATCGGAGTTCGCCGTTCCGTGAGCGATCGAGCCCGAGTTGTAAGACCGAAGCATCCCTGGGAACTTCGCCGCGGCGGCCAGTACGAGCCCACGCCGGTCGCGGGCTGCCTTCAAGACCTTGTCCGTCGGCGCGAGCTGCGCTCGGACGTCATCCAAGATGCTGCTTACCGTGCTCATCGTTGCCACCTCTCTCTGGGTGGCGAGGGGAGACACCACCCCCATTATTGCGAACCGTCGAGTAACTTACACGCGTGTGATTCGTACGTCAACGGGGTCTCGCCACTAGAGGATTCGTACGCACCGTCGGAGGGGTCGGCAGGTCAGCTGTGGAACCTGCTGAACGGCCTCACAGAGTGCAGCTACCCTTGCCGGATGAGCTACTTCCATGTTGTCGCAGTGCTGCCCGGTGGCGGGCGGAAGACCGTCAACAACAAGGGCGAAGCAGAGATCATGACCGGGTTCGTCGTGCCGTTCCTGGAGACCAACACGATCACAACGAAGTGGGGATCCAAGTCGAAACGACGGCAGGTCTTGGAGCTACGTGTGTACCGAACTCAAACGCGTTTCGATAAGAAGCAGGGGGTCCCCTTCGACGAGTTCATCAAGAACAAGAAGAACATCTATGGGACCCTCGCCGATCGCGCCAAGAGTCAGCTCGGACCCACCACTCGCGTGTTCGTGATCATGCCGATCCAGGGCGAGAAGTACGGCGACCAGGATCAACAGCGGATCTTCAAGGAGTACGACGAGCGCTTCGACGCGATCGAGGAAGTGCTTGGGGACCTGGAGTGCTACGCCATCCGAATCGATAAGGAGGCACCCCTCGAAGGCCTCGTCGATCGAATCAAGGAGGAAATCCGAAGGGCGAACTTCGTCCTCGCGGACCTAACTGACGAGCGACCATCCTGCTATTTCGAGGTTGGGTATGCAGAGGCACTCGGAGTGCCTGTCATCTACGCGGCGAGCAAACAAAGCGTAGTAAGCCCCGGCACTGAGACGCGGATTCACTTCGACATCCACAAGAGCATCAACTGGTTTACCAACCACGATGAGCTCAAGGAGAAGATCCATCGAGCCTTCGACAAGAACAAGCAGAAACTCCTTGCAGAAAGACCGGAGACATCGGCTGTCGAGCCGGCTCCCTAGGCCGGCCTGCTGTAAGAAGAACCTTGTCCCCCGTCTCGGACAGAGATGGCCACCCTCTTGAGTGAGTTGGCCTACGGTTCCCGCGAGTTGATGCGTCGCTTCTCAACAGAAGCGACAGTCCTCAGTTCCGCCCTCGGCGAGGGGTTATCGAGGCTCTCGGCTACCGCGTCGAGATCCGCATCGGAATGTGTCCGTACACGGTCAGGGTGAAGGCCGCGCTCCGGTGCCCGAGGATCCTCTGGACAGCAGTCGGCGAGGCTCCCGTTCGGATCATCGCGGCCGCTGCAGAGTGACGGAGCACGTGGATCCCAACATCCGGGAGTCCCAGTTCAACCAAGGTGGGCTTCCAAACCGTGCGCATGAAGATGGTCACGCAGGAGCCGCGCCACCAGGGACCAGGATCTCGTCGCCGACCGCGCGCTGGACGTAGGAAGTGAATGCCTCGGTCCCCTTCTACGCCACGGCCCAGCCGAGGACACAGAGCTCGTGGGCGGCATCGGGTCGTGGGGCTAGCTCGCGGCGTACTCAAGAATCAGGAACAGATCATCGACTTCGCTTGGTTGAGACACCAACACGGTCCAGGTCCCGGGGGCTGCGTGACCGACCCAGGGATTGGACGAAGCGGGCGGGGTTGTTTCGCCGGGGCCGACCGGGGCGGAGAGCGACTGGGCGGTCTTCGTCCGTAGAGAAGCGCTCGCCTTCTTGATTGCTATCTCTCTGTCCTGAACGAAGTACGGGAAGCGCGTCGAGGCTACGTCCAGGGTTACGGAGCTTGCCGGGTCAGGGCTGCTCGTTAGGCGGTGCCACTCTGACGGGAACTCGTGGCGAACACTAATGAGCCGGGCCAACGGGCGTTGGTCGGAAGGACTGACGCCGTCGCGCAGCAGGCCCTGGCCGACTAGCTGTCTTGTTGCGGCTGCTGCTTGTGTCTTCAGGGCGTCGCCGCCGTCCCGCGCCGTGTACCGCAAATGCAGGATTACGTCTGAAATGCTGTCGTAGTCAAAAGACCTGAAGTCGGCCGGCAGCTCAAGGCTCCACGTGCTGATGGCCCCCGCGCCTTCGAAGGGAAGATACCGTTCGTCATTGAGATTAGTCTCGAACAAACCCGAGTCGCCTTGACCGGAGCTCGTCACGATGGCTTTAACGACCTGACGATCCACAACAAACCTGGAATCATCAGGCTCGATCCGGGCATATCCGTCCGCGCTCGTGGGGGCCGTTCCATCCCACCGAATTTCGTTGTTGGTAAGTTGAACCTTGCAGTGCACCCCCGTGTAGGGACCCGTGACGCAGGGGATCGTGACGCTGACTGATTTCAGACACCGAAGATAGTGACCTGGTGTTTCGAGGTCGAACAACGCCTCGGGGATCCTGACGCCGTCGCACTTGCCACTCTCCTTCAGCGTGATGAACGCTATCGGGTCGAGTGTTGCAAGCGAGACGTGCTTGGTGAGCTCGTACTTGCGAGCGTTCTTCTCGAGGTGCGCCAGCTCGAGCCGTCTGAGATCGTGGGCGAGTTGGTCACCTGCCATCAATCCCTTCTTCAGTGAATCCCAGATCCCGAAGCGTATGTATGGCCCCTGGCCATCCTGCTCGCCAAGCTCGAACTGCAGGCATCGCTCTGCCCGTCGCGCCAAATCGAAGGCGAGCTGGTAGGTCTGGAAGTAGAGTGCCGATATCTGCCCTACCATCCAACCGAACAGATCAGCGTTGGTGAACTTCTCGCGCATGAACCGGTCGGTCTCTCGGCTTTGCTCGGTTTGGAGATCGTGGTTTTGGAGCTCGCGCTCGGCGATCGCGAGTCGAATGTCCGCCGCGGCGAGCTGACGGTCGATTTGGACGAGCTCGATGGTCGCGAGATCGAGTTGCAGATCCCAATCGTCCTTGCGGCGGCTGAAGTCTCCGAGCCGGGAGGCCCGTTGTGACGCGGCGTTCTTGCGGTTAGCGAGTGCGTCATACGACCCTGCATCTGCTTCGAGGGATCGTGCGATGTAGTCCGGTCCCACTTCGAGTCCGGAGGTCGATGGTGCCCCGATCTTCAGGGCACCTATTGCCGCCAGCCTGCCTGCTAGGTGACGAAGGGTTGCGCTTGTGGCGCTCAGAGCCTGACCGGTCGCGGCCAGTTCGAGCGATGTCGTTTCATGCGCGTTCTGAAACTCGCGGCCTTCATAGAACTGCCTTCGCGCCTCGACAAGACGCCGGCTTTCCTGCAGCGCGGCGACCTGCTCCTCGGCCTCGGCAACTTGTTTCTGCCTGTTGTCCCGAACGGCCGTTAGGAGCGTGGTCTCTTGCCGGCTGCGGAGGAGTGCCAGGGCCTCCGCGTCTCCCGTTCCGAGCGCCGAAAGGAGGGCACTCGCAAGACTGCGGGTCTCCGATGTGAGCTCGTTCGCTTTTTGGAGCATCACGGCGAACCGGTAGTTCGAGCGTTCGGCGGCGCCGGCGTCCATGATCTCGCCGATGCTCAGGCCCGCTGACTCGGCGCGCACGAGAAGCGCCGGGTCGATGGGGGGTTTGAAGAGCGGGAGCTCCCGTACGCGTCCTTCGATGTCCATGCAATGCCGGAGCTTGAAAAGCCGATCTGAGACTGTCGTCCAGTAGCTGAGAAGCTTGTCGTTCTCGGGAACGCAGAAGTAGAGGCTCAGCTCTGACGGCGGCTCTGGGGTGTCCGGTCCGTTCTCGCTGCCCGGAGGACCGGGATCCGGCACCAGTTGTTCTGCGTTGCTGAGCGGTCCCAGTCGTGAATCTGCGCTGAGGCTGGTAAACGTTTCGAGCCGTCGCCTGTGACGGCGAGCGATAATGTCTGGCCGCCTGCCTAGCACCTCGGCGGCAAGCACGTACAGCTGTGTCGCCTCGTTGAGTGATTCGAGCGTTTCGCGGCGGAACAGTTGGTCGCCCCAGGCAATCAGATTGTCGATGTATTTCATGACGACTGCCTTTTGGTAGGCGGTCGTTCGGAGTCGGCCGACGGCGTGCGGGTTAAAGGGGTTCGCACGCCATACGTCAACGGCGCTTAACCAGTCTGTTGGAAGACCGTGGGCGAGTGCCTTCTCGATGTTGAGAACGGCCTGCGCTTCGTAGCTTTCATTTCCGGGCCCTGTCTGGAGGCGCCGGTTGAACGGCAGCGTGCGCCAGTAGCGCGCGGGCGCCTCGCCTCCGGCCGAGGCCGTAGGGTCGAAGATGAAGTGATACCAGCGCATGGCTTCTTCGAAGCGCTGGTTCTTCGTCAGCCGATCCGCGACTAGGAGGGGAACGTGGAAGAACAGCTCCCAGTTGTAGATCTCATGCGTGCCGTCAAATCGGAAGTCGACTCTGTCGACAGGTGTGTCTGCTTCCTGGACGCGTTCCTCGATGGGTCCGTAGCTGTCGAAGAACGGGCGTACTTGCTCCTGAGTTGAGAGCGACAGGAGACCTCGTAGCTGCTCCTTGTCAAGGATCGTCAGGAACTCGCAGGTGAAGGGATGCTCGAAGGGCAAAAACTGGTATCGACGGCTCGTCGAGAACTGGGGAATGAGCCGGGTCGTCAGTGTCTTTGGCGATAAGTCGGGCGCGATCGCCAGAGTCGGTTGGCGCGTGCCGTCTGCGGCGCGTTTCAAGATCATAAACGGGCGTGATGCCGATTGCGGCGCTGCGGGAGCCACGGGTGCGGGTGGGCCGAAGTAGTCTGCGGTCCACACTGCGCCGAGGTCACCGGCAGTCCATTGCGTGTGGTCCAGGCGTACGCGCTGCCAGGACGAGCCAGTTGATGTCACCAGGAGCGTGTGGTGGTGATCCATGTAGAAGAACGGGCGGTCGCCCTTGAATTGCACGTCCTGGTGGGGTGCCAGAAGTCGGAATGGACTCGGCGTCGATCGAAATACTTCGATGGCGATCTTGTTTGCCTTCATCGACGCAACCGTCGGTTGCCCGTCGAAGAGCGGGCTACTGACGTTGCCCGAGAACCTGGTGGCGCCGAGGATGTCGTGATGTACGGGAAGTGAGCCGTCCAGAAGGGTTAGTGCGCCCGATGTATGTTCGAACCACATGTACGCAAAGCGCGTACCTTTCGGTGCAAGCGGAAGCGTGCGGGTCTGGATTGAGGTTCGTGGTCGCGAGGTCACGATGTTTCGGCAGCCGGCTACGTGGAACTCGCCGAAGGCCGCGGATACTTCTTCGTCGCTAGCCGCGGCATATCCAAGGCTGAGGTAACCGCGCACAGTTACCGAGTCTCCACTAACAAACGCCTTGAACGAACATAGGCGTTTGTCAACGAGAACGCGTGGCGCAGCGCTGCCAACCGACCCGTTGCCTGAGTAGGCGTGCATGAACGTGACGAGGCCGTTCTCCTCGATCGGGGCAACCCGGGTACCGAAGAGAACATCATCAATCCCCTGATACGCCCTTAGCTTGACCGGCTGAGACAAGTTCTTCGCGCTCCATTGCCCGCCCTGATACTCACTCCACGCCATCTGGATATCCCAGTACGGGTCGCCAGCGGCCAATACCTCACCGGGTTCGGGCATCGTCACCGGAGTCGGCTGCTGCTTCTCGTTGAACTCGGGCCACAGGAGGATCAACTTTCGGTTACGCACGACCGGGATGAGATGATCCCCCTCGATGGGGAGCGGCACCATCTCCCACGGTGTCCAGTCTGAAAATCGTTGGGGCGTGGCATCGATCACTCGTGCGCGGCGATAAAAGTAGACACGATGCGTGTTAAATGTGCGGGCGAAGACATGCAGGAGTCCCGTGTCGTCATCCTGATAGACGCCGCAGATCTCGAGGCGACCTATTTGGTCAAGCTTCTCGAGGTAGTGGAGGACGGCCTCCTCAGCGGCCGCATCGGTGATCTCACCTTGCAGTAGCTCAGCCTCGAGGTCCTTGAAGAAGGGGGTCTTGTTGTCGCGCAACTCCGGCTCGATCCAGTTCTCGGGGTACAGCCATACCTTCCTGTTCGCTTCCCACACTCGGTAGTTCTTCATCCAGCGCCATTGCAGCCATTTCTCGTCGTCAACCGTGATGTCTTCGAGACCCATGAGGCAGCGTTGCCCGAAGAGTTGAATCGAGCCTGTGGCGTGCTTGATGCGGGAGGTGAGCTGGCAGGCGTCCATCTCCACGTCGATCAGATGGTGGGCGAACAGATCACCTGCGTCGACGCGGCCTGTCGCGCCGGCGGGCCGCCACAGCTCAGGTCGCGCAATGAGATAGTCGACGAGTGCGGACCGCTGCGCGTTCCGTAGCGGGTCATGCAGCGGCTGCGCGAGCGAAAGCCAGGTCTGCTCATCGTGTCGCGCCATCGCAGCACTTCGGATGCCTCTCGCCACCTCGTTGCCGACAGTGTTTTCGCACCAGGTGCTGGCTTCCTGAGCGTTAGCCCCGAGCGACTTGAGACGCCGGATGGCGTGGTTGAGCCTGATCAGCAGCTCAGGGCTCTGATAGTCCTCGGGTAGTCGCGCACGAAGCAATCCGAAGTCAGTGAGGTCGGTCCCTTCACCGATCAGGGCTTCGAGGTCGGAGGGATTCCACCCGAGCCACTGGAACAGCGTCGAGATAAACGCTGTCTTCGCTGACTTTATCTCCGTGTCGTCGTCTGCGACCGCTACCGCGTGCTGTGCTGCTAGCGCCGCTTCGAGTGCGCCTTCGACGACGCCGAGATCGTGGCGGAGTTGGATGAACTGGACGAGTCGGAACCAAACGTCAAACGCCAACGGTGAAAAGTCGACCTGCGTCATCGGCAGCAACTCGAGATCCACCCAGGCTCTGGGGCTCAGGAGTCGCTCCCACTGCACACCGGGCAGGTCGAGTCGACTGATTACCTGGGCGACCTTCAGCATCTTGTGCAGGAGATCAAACGGTGCGTTCGTCAGCGTCAGAGGCGTCTCTAGTGGAACGTCGTGGATCGCGACGAATGCGGTCATCCTTGGCGGGTCTGCAAGGAGCGCGCGGGTGACTCCTTCCGGTACGCCAAGCGCTGCGGTGAGCCGGTCGAGCACGAGGGCATGACGCTCGATGTCTCCGACATCGGGACCGAGTTGCTGCAGGGCTGTGCGTAGCTCGGTCAATGTTGCCATGATGGTTTCGTTCGGGGGAACAAACGGCGCGGGCGGCTGGAAGCGGTGACGGAGCAGATAATCGAGCTCAGCCCACCGCAGCCCGGAGCCTCTGACCGCCGCTGCCGCCGTGATGAACCGCAGCGTCGCCTCTGGGTTTTCAAACGGATCGAGCCCAGTGAGTGCGCTTGCGGTGAACAGATCATCAGGTGAAAGCCTTAAGCCCTGAGCGAGCCTTGCGCGCCTGAGCAGGAAGCTCAAGTTCGCCAAACTCAAGTACCCATCGGTCATGGCGATGAACTGGGAGAGATGCGGACCGCTCATGCGCAGGACAGCCTGCAGAAGCGCCGAGTGGTCGATGAGCGACTGGGTCGCGTCGTGTAACTCCTGCCTGTCAGAGCGGAGCCGGAAACTCTCTCGGACCGCCTTGGCGAACTTCTCATCCTGGAAGAGCGTCTGATAGAGCGACGTCGGTCCGGCGGTATCGACGGCCCCCCACAGGGCGAGCACCTCGAGCACGGGTGCATTCAACGCCTGGCGGATTTCTGTGACGTGGGCGATGCGCACGAGCACCTCATTGCTCAATGTGGGACTCGCAGGAGCCACCGAGAGAGAGCGAAGGACCTTGTCGACCTCCTCGATGCTCCAGCCGAGCTTCCGCCACAGCCGCACAAAGCGATGCAGCCGCGACAACACCGAATCACTCAATCCCGCAATCGTGAGCGCAGATGTGTCGCAGGAATCCGTTGGCTCGATGCCGACGTCCCCGTCAGGATTGACAAACCAGGTAGCGATCGCACGGTCGAAGTCGTCAAACACGAGGCCTGAGCCGTCAAGAACGTCCTGGACCGTCGCGGTGGCCCGGTCACCCCAGAAATCCGCTTTGTCAGCCGCGATCTCGCCCACCAGTACTCGCCGCTCCTGATCCGTCAGCCCGAGGCGTTCGCTCGCCATGCGAATGCTGAGAGGCGACGCGGTGTCAAGCGGGCTGGCGGGGACGACCAGCGCTTCGATCAACTCTCGCCGCGAGACACCCAGATGCTCGAGGAAGATTGACGCTTCTTCGGAATCTCGATCGAATGGGAGTGTCCACGGGTAAAAGACGCTATTCAATGTCTCGTACGCTTGCGCGTTGCGGTACTGCGGGTACGCGCGTCGCTCGACCGTGGAGCCCGTTGTCTGTCTGCTCCTCGTTACAACCTTGAAGACGCCTGCGTCGTGGTCGACCTGATATGCAAATCGCTCGTCAAGCACGCGCCAGCTCGAGCCTGCTTCGAGGACTTCCACTGAGGCCGCAGCCTGTAGTGGCTGCACGAATGCGCTGCGCAACTGCTCGGTCGCCATCGTTCCGGAAAAGTCCACCAGGGAGACGCCCGTGAGCACCTGCTCGACAAACGGCTCCGGCGGCTCGACTTGATCCTCAAGGATCTCGTTCACAAGATCGACGTACGGCAGCACCGTGTTGGTGTTCTCACAACTGAGCTCGATATCGACGAGATCGGGTCGGCGAGAGATAAGGCGATCGAAAGCTCCGCGGGAATCGAGGAACTGCAGGAGATCGACGAAGTACGCGGCCGGTCCATACACCGAGTTGCACTGCTCGCAAGCACAGAGATCGAACGATCCGAACAACGTCTCCCAATCAGGGATCGGGCCAGGCTGGTGATCGTCGCCCACGGCCGTGCTGAGCAGAATCTCCGGATCCAGCCTGGGGAGCGCCGCCAGATCGGTACGGTTGAGCACGCCCGCGTGCTCGCTCCAGAGCGCAAGGGCGGCCGCGTTCGTCTGGACCGCTCGGTCAAAGATCTCCCGGGCGCGCTCTTCCGTCAATGTCGCAACCTTCTCGGTAAACGACTTACGTCCCATCGCGACGATCTTTTGCGCTGAGGCCGCGTGTGGCTTGACCGCGATCGTGTCGATCGCATTGCCCGTCACCTTGAGGATGCGTTGGTACGCCTTGAGGTCTTCCTTCGCACCATCACTCAACGCAGTTCCCGGATGTGTCTTAAGGAATGCCTCGATGTGCGTCTGCTTTGGATCGAAGTCCTCCTCTGCCTTGAGGAACTCCACGAGGGGCTCCGACGCGCCCGCCTCCTGCAACCGGGTCGCAAAAAAGGTTCGGAAGAACGCACTCTCCACGCGCCCTAGCACCGCCGCGCGGAAGTTGGCCGCCTTTTCGGCGTCGGAAGCGCCTGGCGTATCCGCGGGAGCGCCGCTCGTCGCAAGGAGCTGATCCCACTCCTGCATCGGCAGCGCCCCCAATTCTGAGACGCCTTCAAGCTGAAGGGCACCGATCGCCTCGACCAGCGGCACGTGATTGTGGCTCAGGCCTCCCAGATCAACAACCTGCCGGAACGCCTTCGTTTTCGAGTGAGCCTCGATACTCGACCAGAACGCATCGGCATTTTCTGCTGCCACGTATTTCCCCAGCAGATCATCGGTCTCCGTGTCAGTCAGCACCAGCCGTGCGAGGTCTCGCAGAGACGAGGTGTCCGGGTGCGGCGGAACGGAGGCGAGAAGAACCACGCCACGTTGGAGATCGTTCAAGGCATCGCCGATCGGACGACCGTCATCCAGATTCTCGCGAACGATCCTGTCCTTCACAGCCGTGTCGATCGCGGTGCGGAGCACCGACGGGCTCGTCGAGAGCAGTCCGGCTAGGTCGGCCGGTAAGCCGCCACGAACGAGCGCGTAGAAAACCGGTTCGGGCACCTGTCTCTCACGCGCCAACCGTCGCGTGGTCACGAGCGCGGCAAGGTGACCAATCGGATGCGACGCCTCGTCCGCAAGCATGTGCAGCTGCTCGCCATCCATCCGGTCCAGGCGGGCCAATTCCCCCAGGAGTTCCTCAACGTCACGGCTGATCTGGTCGTACTCGGACTGCGGCTGCCAATCCGGCTGCACGATCACGAAGTCGACAACCTCGAGCAGCTCGGCGTCCTGAAGAATGGTGCGACCGTCCGGTCTGGTCGCCACGGGACGGGTGCCCCCTTGAGTGGCGATCTCCACGCGAAGATTGACACGACTCCGCTTCTGCGCCTCGGCGCTAAGTCTGTAGCGCACCTCGAACGAGCCATCCGGTTCGAGCTCCGTCTCCCCAAGCAGGTGCTGTTGCTCACGGTCTTGGTGCCACACACGCGCGACGAGTCCGTCGCGCGCCGCCGCCCCGGTCGCCAAGCGAACGGAGCCACGCACAACCCGCTCGTCCGCGCCGTGTGTCCGGAGTCTCTCGTTGATCAGCTCGACGGCGGCCTCGTCAACTATTCCCGTCACCGGTATGCCAAGTTCATCCTGCAGCGCACGAATCGCCTCGGCGGTGCTGAGCCCGTACACACACTTGGCACGCTCGGTCGAACCGACCGTCTTCCCTAGTTCAGCCAAAGCATGATGCAACTGCGCGACATCAGGCCCCTGTGAACCCTGCGCCAATTTCTTCACCGCTATGCGAAGCATCTGCGTCCCGCCTTTCCCGAAAGAGCCAGCGCAAGCATGAGCATCACCGTGACGGCGCTCTCAACGCCATCCTCGCTGGCGCATTTTGTCGGTAGCCCGGGAGACATATCTGCGAGCCTCAGACGCGTTCGTCGATGTTTCGCATATGGCGACGACGGTCGTGGCTCAAATATGCGCGTAGCCACTGGCGCTTCATAGGCTTCTATCTCTTCTAGACCGTCCATGTTGGCGGGCCCTAAAGATCAAAGAATGACTTGACCGCTTTTGCGCCTTGTTCCCTGATCCATTTATTCACCGTTTCAGGGATATGAGTAATTAGTTGAATGTCAAGGTTCACGGAGTCCAGAACCACACTCTGTACGGGAGCAGGATTGCTCATGGTTTGCTTTATTACCCAACCTCTCTTGAATGGAGCTTCTGTTGCTTCTTGAATTCCGTGCATGACATACCACGTATTTGGTGTCTTCTGTATAGCACCAGGTATAAGGTTTGCCTGTCCCGTCGAGTAATAATGTGCCAACCCACCTTCCGTCGTGATAAGTCTATTGCCGTAGTAGATACCTGGCCGGGTAGCAATTTCTTCACCGGCATACATCCCTGAGTTGGCTGGGGGAAACATCGGAATCATTGCAGCGCCCACCGCTACATCTAATACGACGGGTCCCCAAGTGCGGATCGGAGTCACGAGTTTCTCAGTTGCAGGATCGCCTTTGGCTGGACCGACGCCGACATCAACGGCCATATTAACCAGATTGGTCGTCACGAAGTTCACCGTTCGCACAGGGAGAGAAATCGGAAATAGCGGATAATTCCAGATATCGCTTAGCGCGCCGAGTACACGTTTCTTGTTCTCATCTGGAATATTAACGACCAACGGACTCAAGCCGGGATGGCGATTAAACGGATGCGACGCCGGCAGATCTTCGCGCGCTTTATGGCTGCCACTCGGAGAACCTTCGTCATGGCTGCTGTCGCCGTGGCTGACCTCGTCTTGGCTGCCGCTCACGTTATTGAATGGGTTGCTGGAAACGGGCCCAGGCACGTTCGCATTCCAGTTCGTTGCTTCTGGAAGAGGTTTTCGGCTATCGGTACCGGAACGATCCAGCAGAGTGACCGGGGAGCAGTGCACATATACGTATGAGTTCATATCGTCCTCTATACCAACCGGGTCTGAACTCACCCACCTTCCAAGCCACACTGCGTAATAGCGCGCCCCGTGATAGCCAACCCCGCTCTCATCATCCCGCTCCATGCCTGTGTACCTGTATCGCTTTGACGTCTCAGTCTGACTGCGCACCGCCTGATAAGTTGAATTGCCGTACGGCGCATATTCCTCGTAGGAAATGACTTGCGCCTGCTCATCCAGCTCTACGCTGGTCGAGCCGAGGTGGTTGCCGAACTGGTAGCGGATCAGATTCCGGGGCGCCGGGTCGTTGCCCGCCGTATCGAGCGTGCGCGTCTCGACCAGCGCGATGCGCTGCTGGTCGTCTATCACATGCAGCGTCTCGCGCTCGAGCGTGGCCGTGTTCGCGCCGATGGGGCTGGCGTGCCTGCGGAAGATCTCGAAGCCGCCGAGGTAGATACGCTCTTCGGTGAGACCCGGCGCCTTCTCGCAGACCTTGCGCACACGTTGGCCTGAGGTGTCGTAGACGTACCAGGCTGCGCCGCCGCCGCCCAGGTCGATCTCGCGCAGCTGGTCCTTGTAGTCCCACAGCATGTTCGGCCCGGGCAGACCGCCGCCCAGGTGCGGCATGCGCACCATATTGCCGTGGGCGTCGTGCAGGTAGGGCTCGACCAACGGTGGATTGGCGCCATTCGGGTTCAGCGTGGTGCGGGTGAGGCGGTTGCTGGTTTTGAGCGGTGCGACGTCGCTGCCGTCTTCGATCAGGCTGGGTTCGCGGTAGTCGTAAGCCCGCGTCCAGCCCGCATGCGCCGGGTCGCTGCCGCGGTGCTGCATCTGCAGGAAGTTGCCAACGACGTCGTACACGTAGCGCTCGACATAAGTGCCCATGGCGTTGCCATCATTGGCGCTGAAGGGGCCGGCGTCATTGTGCGAATGAGCGACCGGCGCGCCACCCTGGCCCAGGTGCTCGCGGCCCGTCGCCTGAATCAGCCGGTAGAGGGCGTCATAGCTATAGTCGTTGCTCGGCTCGACGCGCTGGTTCTTGAAGTAGACGGCCTGCTGCGCATCGTCCTGGATGTGGGTGATGTTGCCGACGGGGTCATAGGTGTAGTGCAGGTTTTTCACCTGGCTGCCAGGCCAGCCGGCGATGGGGGGCTGCGGGTCGTCGCCAGGGAAGGCGGCCGCGTGGCGACTTGTGACGAGCCGGACGAGCCGGAAGGTGAGCGGGTCGTAGCTATATTGGGTGTTCGCGCCGTTCTTGTAAGCGATGCGTAGGCGCTGGCCCTTGGCGTCGTAGTCGATGTTGGCGATACCGGCCGAGGACGGAGGCACGCTGTTCGGGTCCAGCAGCGCGGCGGGCTCGGCCGCGCGTTCCAGCCACACATCCACTCGCTCCAGCAGGTTGGCCTCGTTGAAGACCGGCTGGATGACGTTGAACTTGTTCGGGTGCTGGGCGCGCGTCAGGCTGCTGTGCGGGGCGATGGACTGGGTGGGGCGATTGAGCGCGTCGTAGCGCGTGCTCGCCTCGAAGAACTCGGCGTCAAGTTGCGGCTCCGGCGGCAACAGCCAGTCGGGGATGGCTCGGTAGTCGCTTACCAATCGGCGCATGCTGCGCAGCAGGTTGCCCTTGAAGTCGTAGGCCTCGATCGGGTTGCCATTGGCGTCGAGCCTCGAGTTGGTGGCGACGCCGCCGGAGTCGAAGTGCCGGTAGATACGGGTGCGCAGGTTGAGCGCTTCGGCGTTGGCGAGGCTTTCGCCGTACTCGATTCTGTCGGCCAGGATGTCGCGGTTCAGTGTGCGTGGGTCGGAGGCCGCCTCACCATTGGCGATGGTGCCGCGCACGGTCTGCTCCACTGGGCGGCGCAGCGCGTCATAGGTTGTGGCGAAGTTGTGGCCGCGGCTGTCCCAGGCGCGGATGAGCTTGCCCGCCACGTCGCTCAACATCCAGCGCGCGCCCGCCTCCATGCTGAGCTGGTGTACGCGGTTGCCGAGCATGTCGTATGCGTAGCGCATGACGGCGCGCTGCTCAAGCGGACCCGCCGGCAGGTAGTTGACGGGCAGTCGGCGTTCGTCGAGGACTGCGCGCTGGTTGCCTTCAATGTCCAGCTCGACGCGGTTGGCGAAGCTCTCGTCGGCACCGTCGAGGTCGTGGCCGGAGCAGACGACGCGGTTGCGCCTGACGGTCAGGAAGGGGCGACCCAGCGTGTCGAAATGCGCGGTGGTCGGCGTATCAGCGTGCGCTTCGGCGCGCAGGGCGGCGTTGCGCTCGTCTGGCCCAAGGGCACCGCCGATGCGCTGAAGATGCCATGTTTGCCAGGTGGCTGGCTGTGTATTGAAGTACCCGACAAGGTAGCCGCCGACGTCGGGGTCGGTCCGCGGGTCGCCGGTCTGCCCGTTGCGCAGCGCGCAGGTGTCGTTGACGTCATAGGTTGTCTGCTGCCAGGGGTCGAAGACAACTTTCTCGTAAGTGAGGTTCGGGTGCAGCTTGGCAATGACACGCTCGGCCGGGTCGTAGAACAGCATCGGGCTGACGCCGACCTGCACGCTGAATTCGAAGCCATGAGTGGCGCTAAAGAAGGGCTCGTACTGACGGACCGGTTTGCCCTTGTTGTTGAAGATGGTCCAGCCGCTGCCAACCCAGCGCGGATTGACCATAGGGCTGCCTTCTACGATCGGCCCGGGCTCGGCCTGGATCTTCTTCTGGATACCACGGCCGAAGCCGTCGGAGTAGGAAAAGCTGAGCTGGATCTTGAGGCCCTGTGGCGGCAGCGGTGCTTTCGCATGAGTCTCACGGGCGAGCGTTGCGGCGCAGGCCGGTTGCCACTTCGTCGGGTCGTTGGGGTTGGCCTGCTGCGTGCGGCGAAAACGGTCGAGGTCGTAGACGATGCGCGTAGTGGCGTCTCGCAGCAACGCGGGGGCATTGGTGTGCGGGTCGGTCGCACCGAAGGCGTCGAGCTGCGCCTGCGTGAGGTCGGTGACGAAGCCGCTCAGCGTGTCGCCCTCCGCCGGTGCGGGCAGCGGCTTCCCCATGACCGCGGTGCCGACAACCATGCCGAGCGTGTCGAAGGCGACTTCGGTCTGATTTCGGTTCGGGTCGCTGACGAGGCGCGGCTGCAAGACGCGGTAGTCGTTCGCGTTCACCGTGACGCGGTTGCCCAGTGCGTCGCGGCTTTCGACCATCAGCAGGTCGTTGGCGTCGAAGTCGACGAAGGTGCCCTGGCCGAAGGGGTCGCGGTAGCGGCGCGGCAGGAAGAAATGCTGGCGAGCCCGCGCGGATTCGGTGGACGCGTTGTCAGCGGGATTCGTGGTGAAGAAGGATTGTCCCGAACGGATCCACCAGCAATCGTCGGCATCGCTCCCGGGGAAGCGTCCGTCCGCCTTGAGCGTCTGGCTTTGCAGGTAGCCGCCCCGGCTGCCGGCTTGCCCGCCGAGCACCGCCGCCGGGTTGGGGAGCAGTGCTTCGGGCGGATGGCCCGTGATCGGGCGCTGGAAGACCTGTGTGAGCAATCCGGGTGTGAAAGCGAGCTTGTAGCGTTCTCCCGGAAGCGCGAGCGGGTGTAGTTGACCGAGCGGCAACAGGCCGTTGAGGTCGTCGCGGCGGTAGAGCGTGCGCAGCCATTCGATGGGACGGCGGCGCTGGTTGCCGGTCGCCGTCGCCTCGTAGGCGACTTCAGGGGCGGCGAACTTGTGCCGCAGGCGTCCGGGAGCGGCAGAGTCGGGCAGGACCAAATCAGACGCCTGGAACCGGCCAGCCGGGCCGGTAGCCGCGTAGCCTATCAGCTCGAACGTGTGCGCCTCGCATGGCAGCGGGTTGCGGTGCGTGTCGGGCGACTCGATCGCGTTGGTGACGCGGTTGTCGGCAAACGTGAGCAGTGGTGTCGTCTGCTTGGCTTGATCGGCTGTCTGCAGCCCCTTGAGCCCGGGGTTGGGCACCTGCTGGCTGGTCCCCTGCTTGTCGACAACACGAATCTGTGTACGGCGCCCGTAGCCGATCGCGGCCTGCTTGAGCACGTTGCCGTAGTCGTCGACCTCCAGCGTCAGCGCGTGCTGGATGCGCGGATCCGCCGAGTTGCGCTCATAGTGATAACTGATCGCCTCGCGCGCATGAGTGAAGAGGACGGCATGGCAGTTAGCGCCCGGGGGCTGCAAGGCCCGGATAGTGAAGGTCTGTTCGGTGACGGTGAAGGGAGTGTGGGCGCGTTCGATCTGTTCGGGCGTGGCGGTCGGGCCGGCGTCATCGGCGTAGACCTCCTGGCGCAGCATCGAGCCCTTGACGGCACGGCAGGCTTCGCGCTCCTCTTCCAGCGTCAGCCCGGAGGGGAGAATGGTGTCATCAAGCAGCAGCGGCCGCGCGGTTTCAACGGTCAGCCCAAGTTCACGGAAGTACTCGTGCTCGAACTGGCGTGAGACCCTCTCCCGCCCGAGGTAGGTGCCAGTGTGGAACCAGGTCTTGGTGTGCACCGGCGGTACGTGCGATGCGTCGGAGATGTTGTCGCCCTGCGGGTACGCGCCGCTGTTAGTGAGCGCGCCGATCTGTTCGGTATCCCACTGCTCGACCATGCCGAAGCCGCGGAATTCGCGCTCCTCGCCATCGAAGTAGCCGTGGTGATAGGCGTAGCGGGTGACGAAGCGGGCGCGGCTGATGTGGTCGAAGGTCTCGACGCGCTCGACGACGTGCACCGGGAAGGGAAGCCGCGTGATCCAGGGTTGGCCGTCGCGCTTGTCCTGCAAGTAGAACTTGGTCGAGGGGGCGTAATCGACGCGGGTTTCGGCACCCAGGTTATTGATCGTTTTGACCAGCAGATGCGGCTTTCGGCCACCCATGAGGTTGACGTACCGCATCGGCCTCCACGCGTCATCCGACAGGGGCGACGACCAAACCAGGCACGTAGTGCCGTTGCCGAGCAGATCGGTCGGCACGATGCTCACCACATCGTCGACGCGCGCGAATATCTCCAGCACCTGCGGCTGACTCCAACTGTTCCCTGACTGATTGAAGTACAGGCGCACGCCGTCGCGGTGCAGGTAGATGATGTCTGTGGTGCCGCTGCCATCGACGTCGGCAAGGCGAATGCGGTCGTGGTCGAACTGATCGAGGTCGTCGAACGTCGGCGCGTTGTCCATCGTTATCTTGGCTCCGAATCGGCCAAAGCCAACGTTCGGCCAGTAACAGACTTCGCCATTGCGGATGCGGACAATGTCGGTCAGGCCGTCCCCAGACAGGTCGGCGAGGTAGATGGACTGCGTGCCGTCCGCGAAGACGATGCGCGGACCTTTGTCCTCGTCGAGCGCCTGCCCGACGCGCCGGGCCGGGCCAAATCCCTCCTCTCCCAACGAGGCGTGCCACGCGAAAGCTTCGTCTTCGGAGATGAGCACGTCGGCATGACCGTCTCCATCGAGGTCGACGAACCTGAGGTTCGGATCGCGCAGGTCGCGGTTCAGGCGCGATGTGAAGGGACGGAAGGACTGCCAGCCTTCGGCCTCGTCGTGCTCGTAGAGCCCGGGACTGAGGCCGCTCAGGACGACCACATCGGGCTGGCCGTCTCCGGCCAGGTCCATGAACTGCGCGCCGTCGCTTATCGCGACGTTGGGTTTGGAATCGACCGTCTCGAGTGGGGCGAAACGTGCCGTCACCTCGGTTCGGCCGTCGGGAAGCCTTTCCGGGATCGGGCTGATATTGCGCTTATAGAGCCATGTGCCTGCCTGCTCCGTGAGGATCCCGGGAATGCCTTCGCCGTGCAGGTCAGTCCAGCTGTAGGCACTGGCATGAAGGCCGATGGGAAGGTTCTCGAGGTCCTGCGGGTCTACATGCTCGACGGCGTCTTGAACGACGGGCAAGGTGTATTCGAATTCAACGGGCGGAAGGTTGCGCTTCAGGTAGCCGCCGTTGTTGCGCCGATACCCAGTCTGGGTGACGGCTTGAAGGAACGTGTAGACCGGGTTGCGGGCATCGGTGGGATCGACCTCGGCTGAGTAGGTGAAGTCCGTCGAGCGCACCAGGCAATCGCGCTCAACGTTCGCCTCGCCCGGGAAGTGGTGGAACATCAAGACGCGCTGGCAGAGACGCGTAGTGCGGACGTCAAAACCAGAGCGGTAGCTCGAGAACGGGTCGGGACGCCGTTCCCACGGGTATTTAAGGGCTCCCGTCGTGACCCTTGTCTCGTCGTCGTTCGGCTTGGGTACGGCCCTATCGTGATCGTCGTAGTCGAACACCACCTCGAACATCCATTCGGCGCCGTCGAGCTGCGTCTCGATCTGCTGCTCGTCCAGGAATCGAGGGCGACGCCCGGCGTCGTCGAGTAGCGGCGTGCGATTGCCGTAGTGGATGCGCTTCAGGTAACGGTTGGCCGTACGGCGGACGTCGTTTGCCGGGCCGCGGTTGCGCTCGTGCGCGTTGCCAGGATCGACGCGAAGTCCGTCTTCTGCTTTGTAGCGGTAGAGCACGGCATTACCCTTGTCGTCGCGCGTCTCGCAGATCAGCCAACTGAAGATACGGCTTGCATCCAACGGATCGGCGATCCTCGAGTTCGCATCTAGCCCGTAGAGGGTGAGGACGTTGTCCGTGGAGATCGAGCGCCAATGGACATCGTCTGGCGCGCCGGGCTTTGTCCAGCGCTCGATGCGTGCAAAGAGCCCCTCGATACGCGGCCGGTAGCGGCGCACGCGGTAACCGTCGAGTTCGTCTTCGTGAACGACCAAGCGACCGGACGGATCACGCACCCAGAACCTGTCTGCGTCCCGCTCGAAGCCCGGATGACCGGCGACCCAGGTTCCGTCAGGGTCCTGCCGGTAGGTGGGCACGAGGTCCTCGGCGCCGGAGAGCATGAAGATGTCCGAGTCCTCCCCGTCGAGGTATTGCGGTAGGCCCGTGTCGGTCTTGCGAGTGATCGAAGGAAGGGAAATACTCCAGCCAAATCCGAACGGTCCGTTGCTGGCACCCGAGTCGTAGGACAGCGACAGTTGCGGGCCGAAGCCCGAGCGCCCCGGGCTCGTAGCGATGGGCACCGACATCGAACCGGTACCGGTGACCGGGTTCGCTGCGAACTTCTCGCCGATCCCGCGAACGGCACCCCCTCCCTTCGGGAGTGTGATCGAATGCTGTGCGGAGCTCAAAGAGGTTGGGGTGGTGCCGATCGCTACCGGGGCAGCGGAGCTGGCTGCGTCCCCGGTGGTCATGTCGCTGTGGGCTGCTGGTCTTCAGCCCGACCTGTTGTTGTCTTGTTCGGTGACGCAGCGAAGTGCTCGCTTGCGGGTCTCTCGGGCTCAGTCTGGCGCCTCAACTTCTTTCACCTCACTGCACGCTCCAGCGAACGGATCAGCGAGGAGAGAAGGGCTCGGCGACGCACGGGCCACGGTGAAGCGAGCTGCCTTGTGGCGATTCGCGCAACTCGACCCGCTGAGTCGTCTACCTAACCAGAGTCACGAACTCAAGTCAATGCCGTGGCAGATGGCCAGGCACCGACCCGCCGACCGCCTAGTAGGGGTGACCTGGGTGGGCGCCGGTTCTGAACCTCGTGGTCACGTTGCGGGCACCTAACGGGTGTCGTGGCGCGCATCCGAAACCCGACTTCTCGTCCCGCTACGTCGCGGGCCCTGGACGACCAAGGCTCTCCGATCTCAAATCGCGCGCCGCGCTGGCTAGCCCACCCGCGATTCTCGGCCGGCTGGAGGGACCACAGGGATCGTCCAGCGGACAGGAGCCGGCCGCCTCAAGACGGTCCGAGCGATGACCGATCGTCCCAGGGGCGACACTCTGTACCGCCTCTTCTGTGTGCTCGACAGCGACGCTCAGACGCGCCGGGCAAATGCAGTCATGCTGCCCTGGATCAGCCGCCGGTAAAGAAGGCCTGCAGATCTAAGGGCCTCCATCGAATGCCGGCGCCTGGACGTCTCCGTACTCCGGGCGGAGGATGAGCGAACATGTCCACCTCTTAATGAGGGATTCGCGACGGGATGCGCCGGCCAGCCCCCGGCCCACGCATGTTGCGCATAGTCAAGACCACCCAATGAGGACGGCGAGCACGAGGGCAACGTTGTAAGAGGATCCCTCTGACGACGAGATGGATCGTCTCGTAGTCCACCCGCTCGCCGCCCTCGGAAGAACGCGAACGATCCGAGAACCGGCTGAACCGTCGCGAGGAAGGCACCGACCACAGCAAACGCGCGAAATGCCCACGGGTCGAGGACACGGGCACACTATGCCCGCGGCGTGACGCGCGACGCTGGAAGAGTGCGACCGTCGGCCGCGGCCGTCAAGGTGGTGTAACTCCACAGCGTCATCCTGATCCTCAGCTCGCTGCCACGAGCTCGCCCCTCACCTCCTCTGTCGCCTCGCCCTCGATCACCTCGAGCCTCGCTTTGGCAAGGGACTCCGCGCTCATGTAGCGGCGCACCACGGCCCACTCATCGTGCTGTTCGCAGAGCACCATCCCGACGAGGCGGATCACCGATCCTCGGTCCGGGAAGATCCCGACGACGTCGGTGCGGCGGCGGATCTCCTTGTTCAGCCTCTCCTGCGGGTTGTTGGACCAGATCTGCTTCCAGTGCGCGAACGGGAAGGCGGTGAACGCCAGGATGTCGGGGGCGGCGTCGGCCAGCATCTCCGCCGCCTCGGGAAACCGCTCGGCAACCTGCTCCAGGACCCGGTCGAACTGGGCGTGGACCGCCGCGGCGTCTGGCTGGGCGAAGACCGAGCGAACCAGCGTGGCCACGAACGGGCCGGCCGACTTCGGCACCTTGGTCAGCAGGTTCCGAAGGAAGTGGGTCCTGCATCTTTGCCAGCTGGCCCCGGGAAGCGTGGACGCGATCGCGTCGACCAGGCCCGGGTGAGCATCGGAGATCACCAACCTGACGCCGGCAAGGCCTCTTGCGACCAGACCGCGCAGGAACGCGGTCCAGCCCGCCCCGTCCTCGGAGGTGTGCAGGTCAAGGCCCAGGATCTCCCGCGCTCCGGCGGCGTTCACCCCCGTCGCGACCACGCAGGCGACGTTCGCGATCCGGCCGTCCTCTCGGACCTTCTGGGTGATCGCGTCGAGCCAGACGTAGGTGTACGGACCGCCGTCGAGCGGACGGGTGCGGAAGGCCTCGACCGCCTGATCGAGCTCCTTGGCCATCTCGGACACGCGCGACTTGGAGATCCGCTCGATCCCGAGGGTTCGCACAAGGCCCTCCACCCGACGCGTCGAGACGCCCCGGACGTAGGACTCGCAGACCACCTGGACGAACGCGCGCTCGGCCCGTCGGCGAGGCTCGAGGAGCCAGTCGGGGAAGTAGCTGCCCTCCCGCAGCTTCGGGATGGCCAGGTCGATCGTGCCGGTCCGGGTGTCCCACGCCCGCGACCGGTAGCCGTTGCGGCGGTTGGTCCGCTCGTCGGATCGCTCGCCGTAGGGGGCGCCGCAGATCGCGTCCGCCTCCTCGGACATCACCCGCTCGCAGAACAGCTTGACCATCTCCCGCAGCAGGTCGGTGTCGGCTTGCTCGACCTGCTTGCGTACCCACGCCAGAGCGTCCATCGTGGTGTCGACCACCGTGCTCCTCCTCCCCGAGTTCCCACAGATCTCGTTGAGGATGACGCGGTGGTCTTCTCGTTCAACGACCTTCAGAGGTTCGTTCGTACACCACGTCCGCGGACGCTACT
>WNFV01001022.1_pt1 | contig 58936 bp, 48 predicted proteins | sample 5400101 | NCBI WGS metagenome assembly WNFV01 (sample SAMN13153361, study PRJNA577476) | soil metagenome | isolation source: 115 cm soil or saprolite under grassland replicate 1 | place: USA:California | collected 2016-06-15
TCTCTCCTTCTCAGATGAGCCCACCTGGAGATCGCTTCCCCGCAGTCGGAAGTGTACGCCCGTGTCGGGGGTCCAATTCGAGCACAGTCCGGAGCGCTCTTGCCTCGCTTGTCACGCTTCGCTGGATCTTGTCGAAGTGAGCGATGACGCCTTCTAGGGAGAGTCGTGGGCCAAACGTTCGCGAGTTGGAACCAGATTGCACGCTGGCCCGAGCTCGACGCGCTCCGCTCCGCCGGGTCGATCACCTCCACCGAATCTGGACCTGTCTCCTGCTGACCAGTGGTCGTGGTAGGTGACCTCGCCGGGCCCCGGGGAGCCAGGTGACCATTCATCGGCGAGCCGTCGAGCCGTGCCACTCCGAGACGCTGGTTGCATCCCGGTAGCGATCGGCAGACCCATGGCACATCGCGCTCGTACATGTCGCGGAACTGGCCCGGATAGATGCTCGAATCGCCGCACTTCGGCCATAGCCACGCGCCGCCCGAGGCACGCGAGCCGGTAAACGCGGCGTGACGAACACAGCACGGTTCGAGGTCGATTCGGCGGTGCGATCCTCCGGTGGAGCGACCATCCTCCGATGGTGTCAAGCAACTTATGGCTTCCTCACGAGTCATCGGCTCGTGGCGCGAGTCCGAAGACTCCTCGGGGTATACAATCGACCCGCAACAAGCCACAACGGTATCTTGTGTCCAGTCCAAGACCCGTCTCACGGATCCTCATTGTTTCTGACAGTCGCGAACTGAACAGCGCTCTCGCGCAGCTGCTTTCGGAGCACGCACCGACGCTGAGCAGCGCCGATCGTACAGCTGTCGTCGCGGAGGTCAGTGGGCAAGACGGGCCTCGTCTCTTGATCATCGGTGAGACCGGGACCGACTTCGCCGCGTTGGATCTGCTCCAGGCGGTCAAGGAACAGCGCTCCGACATCGGTGTGCTCGTGATCAGCGCTCATCCAACCGTCGAACACGCGACCGAGTCGATCCGACGCGGCGCGGAAGACTTCGTCCCTATTCCATACTCGGAAGAGATCGTTCGGAAGGAAGTCGCCCGCATTCTCGAGGCGGCCGAACTGCGCGACCGTGTCGCCGCTCTCGACCGTCTGGTCGCGAGGCGCTACGGGTTCGAGCGCATTGTCAGTCACTCGCCGCGAATGCGTGCGGTCTTCGACCGCGCGACTGCGGCATCCCGCAGCGACACGCCGGTCTTGATCATCGGGGAAACGGGCACAGGGAAGGAGTTGATCGCGGTCGCGATCCACTCGAACAGCCGAAGGTCGCAACGACGATTCATGCCGATCAACTGCGCCGCCCTGCCGCGCGATTTGGTCGAGAGCGAGCTGTTCGGTCACCGCCGCGGCGCGTTCTCGGGAGCGGTCACCGATCACGCGGGGTTGTTTGCGGCAGCGCACGGGGGGACCTTGTTTCTCGACGAGATCGGCGAACTGCCGCTCGACACGCAGGCCAAACTGCTTCGCGTGCTGCAGGACGGGGAGATTCGCCCGGTCGGAGCGCTGGAGAGCCGCCGCGTCGACGTGAGGATTGTCGCGGCAAGCAATCGCAGCCTTGCGACGATGCGCGACAAGGTCATGCGACAGGATCTGTTCTATCGACTCTCTGTGCTCGTCATCGAGATTCCGCCGCTCCGGGAGCGTCGCGAGGATCTGTCGCCACTGATCGAACACTTTCTCGGCGCGGTCCGTGAGCGCGGGGGTCGGCCCGTTGAGGGAATCGATCCCCAGGCGCTCGATCTGCTGTCGGAGTACGAGTTCCCCGGCAACGTTCGCGAGCTCGAGAACATGATCGAAGGCCTCAGCGTCACGCTCCGCGCCGATCGCGCGACGATTCGGGCCGACGACGTCCGCGCGTGGTTGCGCCGGCGCGGAGTCTCGACCGCGACGCGAACGAGCGACGCGACCCACGTGCCACTCAAACTCGAGGAACTCGAAGCCTGGGCGATTGTCGAAGCGCTGCGGCAGTCGCACGGCAACAAGAGCGTCGCCGCACAGATCCTCGGGATCTCCAGGGATACTCTCTATCGCAAGCTCCACGACCTTGGTCTCCATGCCGAGTTGTCCGACTCTCAGACATAGCGGCTAAGCGACTGGTTACACAGCGCTTGTCGGTGTGCTGTCAGAGAGTCTGACAGACACACCTGAAGCCCGCCACGTCGCGCGATCGCCGTTCCACGAGAATTCCACGCGATTCCTCGCATCCTCGCCGCGGTCCGGGCCGGCGCGCTTGTTGCCCTGCATCTGACAGCTGACAACCCCGTGTGCGAGGACGTGCGAGTAATCGGGCTCCGATGGACGTCTGCCGTCATGGCCCAGCAACCCTGAACGTGACCGTCCAGTCGTGAGGCGACACAGCAATTGACGGAAGCCATCTTGTGTTGATGGCTTTTCTGGAGGCAGTCATGAAGAAAGGTCTCAGGCCGGTGGCCGTGACGGTGGCGCTGGTGACCGCACATCTCCTGCTGGGAGCGGCGCGTGCTTCGGCCATTCCGGCGTTTGCACGCCGGTATGAAACCGCCTGCACGACCTGTCACGTCGTGCCTCCCAAGCTCAATGCGTTCGGCGTGGCGTTCAAGAACAACGGCTATCGGATTCCGGTGGACGATGAGCGGTTCATCAAGCAGCCCGACGTCCCGATGGGAGCCCCGGGGTGGAAGCAGGTCTGGCCCAAGGGCGTGTGGCCGGGTGCGATTCCCGATCGCGTTCCGTTGTCAGTGGCCGTGGAGATGGTCGCCGATGTCAATCCTTCGGATCCCGTGAAGCTGAACTTCGCGTTCCCCGAAGAGGTCGAACTACTGGCAGGTGGTACGCTTGGCGACAGCCTCTCGTTCTTCAGCAATCTTGCCTTCGAATTTGGAGACGCGGTCGAAGTCGATCTCGAGCGGGGCCATTTCAACATGCAGCTGAGCAAAGACCACCTGGTGAATCTCCGGCTGGGTCGGATCGAGACCGGAGCCACCCCCTTCTCGCGCTTTTCGTACCGGCTGACGGACTCCGACTTCATTGTCAGCGACTTCCGCTCTGTTGACGGAGGGTTCCGGTTTCGCGCGCGCCAGCAGGGACTCGAATTGTGGGGTGCAAGGACCGGCCCGACGGGAGGTGGCATTCAGTACAGCCTTGGAGTCGTCAACGGCACCGGTACCAGCCCCGACGACAACTCGGACAAGGACGTGTACGGGAGCGCTTCGTACAAGTTCGGCGGGTACGGCGTCACAGGACCCGCAGCCAGCGTCGACACCTTGACCAGCAGCGACAACTTCATCGACAACTCCGTGGAGATCGGCGGGTTCGTTTACAAGGGATGGGCGGGCACTGCCGAGGAGGGCAAGGACAGCTTCAACCGGGTCGGGTTCAAGGTAAACGCCTATCTCGATCGGCTCAATCTCTTCGGGGCGTATGTTCGGGCGCGGGACACCCTTCCGGCCGGTACACCTGTCCGCAGCAAGGCCTGGTTCATCGAGGGCGACCTGGTCACACTCCCGTGGATCGTCGGCATCGTCCGCTACGACCAGGCAGACGGGGACGACGCATTCCTGCACGTAAGGCGAGTGGTGCCTGCAGTGTCGATGATGATCCGGGCAAACGTGATTCTGAGCATGGAAGGCGACGTCTACGTGGGCGGTGAGAAAAATGCCTTGCTGAACGGCAGTGTCGAACACAACAGCGCTGCGGTCCGGTTCACGTTTCTGTTTTGATCAGGGCCGGCGTCCGAAGCCATTCGTTCAACGCGCCGGTACGATTCACGCTGACATGTCAGAAGGAGCTGAGTCATGAACCGCCAGTCGGGATTTCTCGCTGCCGCGGCCGCTGGCATGTTCATCGCGCATATCGGCCCGATCAGCGGCGCCGGCAGCAGCATCTCTGGCATGGTCAAAATCACCGGCCTTGCTTCGAACGCCGACGTGGTGGTCTATATCCAGCAGGCGCCGGGCGCGTTTAATCCTGGTAAACCTGCGGACATGGATCAACGAAAGATGCAGTTCATTCCGCACGTGCTTCCGGTCGTTGCCGGGACGACCGTGAAATTCTTGAACAGCGATCCAACGCCGCACAACGTGTTCTCTCCCAGCAACGAGAAATACAACCTCGGCACGTGGCCCCACGGACAGAGCAAGGAGTACGCCTTCGGCAAGTGCACGAAGTTTCCGTGCGTCTACACGCAGCTCTGTCGCGTGCATCCGGAGATGGAGGGCTACGTCGTCGTGCTGCAGAACCCGTTCTTCGCCGTGACCAACAAAGACGGACACTACGAGATCGAAAACGTGCCGCCAGGAAGCTACTCGCTGGCGGTGTGGCACGCGAAAGCGAAGGCTCAGCCGAAGTCAGTGACCGTCGAGGCAGGGAAGCCAGCAGTTGTCGATTTCGCTGCGGGGCGCTGATGCGAGGCTGAATGATTGCCCCGCGCGAGTACTCGGCGGTCGTACCCGACTTTCGATACTTCCTCGAGCTGATTCCTTGCCGTTCCGCATGCCCGGTGCGCACCAACGCCGGGGGGTACGTCCGCGCCGTTGCCGAAGGGGATACCGCGCGGGGATATCGGATTGCTCGCGCACCGAATCCCTTGGCCTCGATCTGCGGTCGGATTTGCGCGCACCCCTGCGAGTCGAAGTGCCGCCGGGGCGTGATCGATCAAGCCATCTCGATTCGCGCGCTCAAACGGACGTTGACCGAGCGGCACGGCGTTGAGAACGCGCTGAGCGCCCAGCCGAGTCCCCTGCAGCCGTTGCATCTGGCGGCTACGGACGCCGCAGGCGCCGCCCGTGTCGGAGTCATCGGCGCCGGCCCGGCCGGCCTGAGTTGTGCGCACGATCTGGCGCTGCTCGGCTACCGCGTCACGCTGTTCGACGCCGCGCCGGTGGTCGGCGGCATGCTGTATCAGGGCGTGCCGGAATATCGCCTGTCGCGAGACCTGATTCGCGCTGAGGTCGATCAGATCTTGTCGCTCGGCGTGGAGCTGAAGCTGGAGTGGCGGCTCGGCCGCGACTTCACGGTTGGCGATCTGCGCCGCAACGGGTACTCGGCCGTGTTTCTCGCGCTCGGCGCCTCGCGCAGCCGCGACCTGAACATTCCCGGTGCCGATCTCGACGGCGTCATCAACGGCGTCGACTTCCTGCTCAATGCCAATCTCGGGTACCGCGTCACGCTCGGCGAGCGCGTGATTGTCGTCGGCGGCGGGAACGTTGCGATCGATGTGGCGCGGACCGCCCTCCGGTACGCGGCAACGGGGGAGCGCCTCGAACTGCCTGGCGGCGCCGAGCAGCTGCTCCAGACGTGGGGGTACGACAACGCGTTCATCGACGCCGCCCGAACGGCTCTGCGACTCGGCGCGCGGCACGTGCAGCTCGTCTCGCTCGAATCGCGCGTCGAAATGCCCGCGCACCCGGACGAAGTGCGCGAGGCCGAAGAAGAAGGGATCACACTGCTGCCGAGCCGGGGACCGAAGGCGATTCTGGGAAAGGACAATCGCGTTGTCGGTCTGGAGACGCTCGACGTCGCGTCGGTGTTCGATGCCAGCGGCCGCTTCAACCCCACCTTCGTCCCCAACAGCGAGAAGCAACTCGAAGCCGACACCATCATTCTGGCCGTCGGGCAGCAGCCTGACACCGGCTGTTTGGCGGCGGATGCCGAGGTCGAGATCACCCCTCGGGGGCTGGTCAAGGTCGATCCGCGCACGCTCGCCACCACGATGCCGGGTGTCTATTGTGGCGGCGATCTGGCGTTCGGGCCGCGCATCGTGATCGAGGCGGAGGCCGATGGCAAACGCGCCGCGCTCGCGATCCACGAATCGCTCGGCGGTGGAAGCGTCCCGCGCGCACACGCGCGGTTCCGGCCGATTGCATTGAACCGCGCCGGCGACCGGTACGACCGCATCCCGCGCCAGATCGTGCCGACCTTGCCGGTCACGCGGCGCACTGGCTTCCGCGAAGTCGAGGAGGGCTACAGCGAAGAGCAAGCACGCCGGGAGGGTTCACGCTGTTTGTGGTGCAACGTCGAGACCGTCTTCGATTCGGAGAAATGCATCTTGTGTAGCGGGTGCGTCGAGATCTGTCCCGAGGCCTGTCTTGCGCTGGTCCCGGTCTCACGACTGCGCGGGGGTCCCGAGATGGTGGCCGTGCGCGACGCGATGGACGATGGCGCCGACATGGGCGCAATCATTAAGGACGAAGCGCGCTGCATCCGGTGCGGGCTGTGCGCCGAGCGGTGTCCGACCGGCGCCATCACGATGGAAGCGCTCGAAATCGACGAATCGCCGCAAACCGCGCTCAGCTTGTATCACGAATCCATGAACGAGGTGCGGGCATGACGACCGATCGGTCCGTGCCGTCGGATTTGCCGGATCCGGTGCGGCGCAGCGTGTTCGCTATCGGCTGTATCGCTATTGGCGCCGCGACAGCAGGCTTTCTCGGCGCGACCTTCCGGTTTTTGGTGCCGAATGTTCTCTACGAGCCGTCGCGGAGGTTCGACATCGGGCCGTCGTCGGATTTTCCGCCCGGCGCGGTCACGTTCCTGCCGGACCGGCAGCTGTACGTGTTCAATGGAACCGACGGGTTCTACGCGATCTCGTCCGTGTGCACACATCTCGGTTGCAACGTGAAGCGCGGCGGACCCGGGTTCGAGTGCCCCTGCCATGGAAGTCAATTCGACGAGAACGGGCAGGTCGTCCACGGGCCGGCGCCGAAGGCGCTCGCCTGGTATGCCCTGAGCCTCTCGCCGCACGCGCAGATCGTGGTCGACCTGGATCAACAAGTCACTCCCGAGTTTCGCCTGCGAGCCTGAGTGGAGTCGAGCGTGAGCCCACCGATGCGGAATGGGATGGCAACATGGCTCGACGGCGTGCGGCGTTCTGTCTGCCGCGTTGGCTGGCCCGTGACGGACAAGGATCGCGCCGCCGCGATGATCTCCAGCTTGTTCCTCCACATCCATCCCGCGCGCGTCAGCCGCCACGTGCTCAAGCCGACCTACACGTTCGCGTTGGGACTTATCGCCGGAATTCTTTTCGTGATCCTCTCCGTGACGGGACTGGCGCTGATGCTCTACTACGTCCCGTATCCGCCCGAGGCGTACAGGAGCATGAAAGATCTGCAGTTCGTCGTCACCTTCGGAATCGTCCTCCGCAACATGCATCGCTGGTCGGCTCACGCCATGGTGGTGATCGTTTTCCTGCACATGTGCCGGGTATTCTGGACCGGCTCGTACAAGCGGCCCCGTGAGTTCAATTGGGTCGTCGGCGTTCTGCTGCTGCTTCTGACGCTGGGCTTGTCGTTCACCGGATATCTGTTGCCGTGGGATCAGCTCGCGTTCTGGGCCATCACGGTCGGCACCAACATCGCGGCGTACGCGCCGGTCGTTGGCGATCAAGTGAAGTTCCTGTTGCTCGGCGGTCACGTGATTGGCGCGATGACGTTGCTGCGCTTCTACGTGCTCCACTGCGTGATCCTGCCGCTCGCGATGCTGTGGCTCGTTTCCCTGCATATGTGGCGCGTGCGCAAGGACGGACTGAGCGGCGCCGAGATCCATGCGCTGCCAGAGGAGGAGTTGGCTGGCGTGTTTCCAGCGTCGACGAAGACCTACGGGCTGATGGCGCTCAGTAAACGCCCGCGAGCGTCGGTCGAGGCGCGCGATCCCAACGATGAAATGTTCGCGTGGCCGCATCTGCTGTATCGCGAGCTGCTGGTCGCCCTGGCGGTCATCGTCGCCCTCCACGTCCTGTCCCTGGTGTTCATGGCTCCGCTCGAGGAGATGGCGGATCCGACGCGCACGCCAAATCCGGCCAAGGCGCCCTGGTATTTCCTCGGACTGCAGGAACTGGTGCACTACTCGGCACTGGTGGGCGGCGTGATTGTCCCGACGGTACTCGTGCTCGCGTTGCTGGTCGTGCCGTACGTCGATCGCGGCACCGTCGGCTCTGGCAGATGGTTCGCGCCTGAGCGCCGCACTGCCAACATCATCTTCACGGCGCTCATGACGATCTTCGTCGGTCTGACGATCATCGGCACGCTGTTCCGTGGACCGAACTGGGCGTGGGTGTGGCCGTGGAAGTAAAGAACATCGCGCCGCCTCGGCTGCACCTCATGTTTGCGGGCCTCGGCCTGGCCTTCCTGCTCATCTTCTCGTGGGTGCTATTTCACGAAGGGGCGGCAGAGTGGAGGACGACGCAGGCGCTCTTCCGGCGGCTAGAGACGACGGTCAAGAACCCGCATCAGCTCGCTGAGGCAGCCAGCGTCGCCGGGCTGCGCCAGATCTGGCTCCCCGATCTCGGGCGGATCGACCGCTGCGGGACGTGCCATCTCGGCATCGACGATCCGGCATTCACGAGCGCGCCCCGCCCGTTCGCGACCCACCCGGGCGCCTGGCTCTCGACGCATCCCCCGAGTCGATTCGGCTGCACGGTGTGCCACGACGGCCAGGGGCAGGCGACTGACTATGTCAACGCGGCGCACCAGCCGCAGCCGTTCGTGTTGCGGCCGATGCGGCCGCTCGAGACCGCCGAAGCGAACTGCGGCACGTGCCATCGCGCGCTGGATCCGCCCGACGCGCCGCGCCTTGCGGAAGGTCGACGACTCATCATCGCGTCGGGCTGTTTCGCTTGTCACGAGATTCCCGGCTTTGAAGGGTTGACTTTTCGAGGTCCGGCACTCGACAGCATCGGAAACAAGATCCTGCCCGACTGGCTTGCGGTGTGGCTGAAAGATCCGAAGAGTTATCTCCCGCAATCGAAGATGGGCAACTTCCGCCTGTCGACGGACGAGATCGCGAGCCTGCAAGGCTTCCTGCTCTCGCAGCGGGCTCAGGTGCCGCTCGACAGCACAGGCATCGACTGGAAGAAAGCCGACACCGCCAGCGGCCGCGCGCTGTTCGGCGAATTGCGGTGCGTCAGCTGTCACGCGGTGAACGGGCGTGGCGGCACGATGGGACCGGAGTTGACGCGGATCGGCGACAAAGTCCGGCGCGACTGGCTGTTCAGCTACCTGAAGGACCCGCATCGCGTGCAGCCGGACACGCCGATGTTGCAGTACCGCCTCACGGACAATCAGTTGAGAGACGTCACGGCGTTCCTGTTCGAGGAATACGGTTCCGCAGGAGTCGGTTCCGAGCCGCCACCTGTAACGTATCAAGATGCGCGCCTGGTGGCGGCAGGCCGCGCGGTGTTCGAGCGCCGAGGCTGCCCAACCTGTCATCGGCTCTCGGCGATCAAGGATGTCGGACGCATTGGTCCCAGCCTCGCTGGCATTGCCGACCGGGATCCCGACGAGTTGCCGTACGGCAGCAACATCGTCCGGCACACGACCGACAATTACATTTTCTTGAAAGTGCTGTTGCCCGACACCTTGGGCCAGCCTTCGTTGATGCCAACGTTTGGCTTCACGCCGGCCGATGCGGCGAGAATCAGTCTCGCGCTGGCGAGCATTCGGAAATCCGATTTGCCGGCGTCCTACGTTCTGCGTCGTCCGGCGCCGGCGCCGTACCGAGCGGGCGGCACGTTCGGCGAGCTGGTCACGCGGTATCGCTGTCTCAGTTGCCATAGCGTCGGCGGATTCGGCGGCGATCTTGCGACCGTCCCTTTGGATCGGATTGGCAGTCAACTCCAGCACGATTACGTCGCGAAGTACCTGCTCAATCCAGGAGCGGTGCGCGTGAGCGTCGAGGCACGTATGCCTGTCTTCCATATGCTGCCCGACGAAGCCAAATCGATCGCCGACTACTTTTCGACTGTGTTTCTCGACGACAGCCTCGACCAGTACGACGCCAACTTCACGCCTTCGGAAACGCGCGGCGGTCAGGAGCTGTACGGGCAACTGGGATGTCGGGCGTGCCATCAACTTGGCATGAAAGGCGGCTACGTCGGACCGGAACTCTCGGCGAGCGGCGTACGGTTGAAGCCGGGATGGATCGCGGCGTGGCTTTCGAAGCCGCAGACCTACAAGCCGGACACGCTTCAGCCTGATTACGGCCTGTCGAGCGCGGACGCGCGGGCGCTCACGGCCTACCTGAGCAGCCTCGGTCGTAGCGACGCGGCGAAGGCACGCCGAGGGGACGCGCCATGAGATTGCATACGTCGCGAGCGACGGCGCTCGTGGCGCTAGCGCTCGCGGCATCGATCGCGTGCCGAAGCGGCCCGCGCCCGCAGCCAGGCGATCCAATGCTCGACGCGATTCGCGCGGAGGAGCGCCAGAGCGATTTGTCGTACGTCGAGAGCCAGGGTAAACACCTGTTTCTGCGTTACTGCGCAACGTGTCACGGCGATGAGGCGCACGGCGACGGCCAGAACGCCTCGAGTCTGAATCCGCCGCCGCCCGACATGGCGACGAAGAACACTCGGGACGGTGCGCTCCTCCGAAAAGTCATCACCGAGGGGAGCGCGGCGGTCGGCCGTTCGTCGCTGTCACCGCCGTGGGGACGCAGTCTCAGTCGGCAACAGATCGAGTATCTCGTCGCGTATTGTCAATCGCTGAGCCGGAAGAAGCCCTGATCACGAGCCAATGAGCGCGACGAGCTCGATGCCGCAGGAACAAAACGCTGAAGCAAGTCTGGTAGGAGGCTGCGGCAGATCGACGACCGAAGCAAGCCGCTTGAGGGCCTCGGCCGCGCGCGTGGGATCCTCAAAGCGAACAACGGTTCTCCTCCTTGCAGAGTGACTCCAACAACGTTGAGCGACGGTTCGATTAACGGTTTGGGATCGGCGGTACCGGTCGTTTGGAATCAGCGACTTGGAGCTGGTGAGCCAGGCAGGAATCGAACCGTCCCGACCAGCTTGAATGCCTCGTTCCGACACCGCGTCCGGGTGTAGCATGATCCGCCGATCACCCCGGCAGGTTCGTGAGTCTTCTTCGGAGGGTTTCGTTGAAGACGTCGTCGTTCATCAACACACGGCTCGCCGGCACATGGTTGTTCATCGTCGCGGCCGCCATCGGCGCGAGCGCAGCAGCCGAGAACGATACGCGGCTTGCCGACGCCGCGATGAAGCGGGATCTCGCTGCGGTACACGCGCTCCTGGACCAGAAGGTCGACGTAGACGCGCCAGGTCGAGACGGAACGCCGGCGCTCCACTGGCTCGTTCGTGTGGATGATCTCGACACGACGCGGCTGCTGATTCGCGCCGGTGCGGATGCGACTCGCGCCGATCGCTACGGCGTCACCCCTCTCTCGCTGGCCTGCTCGAACGGAAATGCCGACATGATCCGGTTGCTCCTCGATGCGGGAGCGAGCGCGAACGCCGCCGATCCCGTCGGGGAAACATCGCTGATGACGGCTGCCCGCGTCGGCAATCTCGACGCCGTCAAGCTGCTTTTGGATCGCGGGTCGACTGTGGACGCCAAGGATCCGGAGTTTCAGCAGACGGCGCTGATGATCGCCGTGCGCGAAAATCATCCGGACGTCGTTCGGCTGCTGGTCGAGCGGCACGCCGACGTGAACGCGAAGACCAGAACAGGCAGGACGCCGCCGTGGGTTCTGCCGAATTCCGTGCCCGGTTTCGGTCACGGTGTCGGCATCGTTCGAGGGGGATTGCCCGAGCGCGGATCCCGCTATCTCATCCCTGGAGGCCTGTCTCCGCTACTGTATGCGGCGCGGGATGGCCGGCTCGAGTCGGCGCGGCTGCTCCTCGCGGCCGGCGCGGCGATCGAACAGAGCGATCCCAACGGCATCACGCCGTTGCTGATGGCCATCACCAACAATCACATCGATCTGGCTCGCGTCCTCATCGACCGCGGCGCGGCCATCAATGTCAGCGACTGGTACGGCCGGACACCGCTCTGGGCGGCGGTTGAGACTCGCAACATGGACGTGGACAACGCGACGTTCGAAAACGGCGTCGCCCGCGGGCCGGTCCTCGAATTGATTCAGGTTCTGCTGGACCGCGGCGCCGATCCGAACAGCCGCACGAAGGAGACGCCGCCGATACGGCGGCAGATGCTGCGCGTAACCGGCTCGTTGTCGTGGGTGGACTTCACAGGTCAGACGCCGTTTCTGCTCGCCTCGTTGTCCGGTGACGTCACCGTGATGCGTCTGCTCCTCGAGTACGGCGCCGACCCCTTCGTGTCGACGTTCGGTGGCACCACGCCGTTGATGGCGGCCGCAGGCATCAACTGGGTCGTTGATCAGACATTCGACGAGGGATCGAAAGCGTTGCTGGAGGCCGTGAAACTCTGTTGGGAGCTCGGGATGGACGTCAACGCGTCCAACTCCATGGGCCTCACGGCGGTGCACGGAGCCGCGAACCGAGGATCCGACGACATCATCCGGTTCCTGGTGGAAAAGGGCGCGAGGCTCGACGTGAAAGACAAGGAAGGGCGTACTCCGCTGACGTGGGCGGAAGGTGTGTTCCTCGCGACGCATCCAGCCAAGCCGAAACCGGCTTCGATAGCTCTGATCAAGCAACTGATCGGAAACCCGACGGCGCCTCAGCGATGAACAGGCTACCGAAGGCGATCCCTGTCGCGTTCGTCTTGACAATCGCCATCACGACTGCGTCGCGTGATGCGCTCACCGCAGCCGTTCGACGTCCACCGGCCGCATCTGCTCGTGCTGCCGCTGCCAGTGCGTCTGACGCTTTGAATCAGTACTGCATCACATGTCACAACGCGCGCACCAGAAGCGGTGGTCTCGCCCTCGATGCCATGGACGTGGAGCGCGTCGGTGCCGATGCGGCCGCATGGGAAAAGGTCGTTCGGAAGATTCGAACGGGCATGATGCCTCCGAGCGGCGCCCGGCGGCCGGATCGCCCGGTGCTCGACGCGTTGGCGTCGGAGCTGGAAGCGCGTCTCGACCGGGCTGCCGCCCCAGGCGCGGGCTTGGACACGCCCTCGCTGCACCGGCTCAATCGCACCGAGTATTCAAACGCGATCCGCGACCTGCTGGCGCTGGACGTGGATGTCACAACGCTGCTGCCGTCCGACGCCTCGAGCGACGGGTTCGACAACATCGCAGATGCCCTGGCCGTCTCGCCGTCGCTCGTCCAGGGCTACGTGTCGGCCGCCATGAAAATCAGTCGGCGAGCCGTCGGCGACCGGACGGCCACGCCGTCCCAGATCACCTATCCAGCTCCGGGCGGGCTGTCTCAGGACCGCCACATCGAAGGTCTGCCGCTCGGAACCCGTGGCGGAATGCTCGTGCGGCATACGTTTCCGCTCGATGCGGAGTACGAATTCAGCGTGAGCGGCGGCTTCGGCATCCCCGGTGGCGGCGGCGGCGCGACGATTGACGTGACCCTCGACGGCGAGAAGATTGCCGTGAAGGACGTGCGCAGCTTCCGGATTCCGGTGACCGCCGGGCCGCACGTGATCGGTGCGGCGCTGGTGGACGCGCGGCGCTCAGCCGGCGTCGACGACGCGTACTCGGACTTTCGAAACAACGCGACATTCACCGCTCTCGGCGGCGTGCAGAGCGTGGCGATTACGGGCCCCTTCGACGCCAAGGGTCCTGGCGACACGCCGAGCCGTCGTCAGATCTTGGTGTGCACGCCGGCCCGCACGAGTGACCCTTCGACGCGCTCAGCGTCGTCCCGAGCTTCGTCGAGGGACGAAGAGGTGGCGTGCGCGCGAAAGATCGTGGCAACGCTGGCGCGTCGCGCGTACCGGCGCCCGGTGGTCAACGATGAGGTCGAAACGCTGATGGTGTTCTACCAGCAGGGCCGGGAGCGTGGCGACTTCGAAACCGGCATCCAGCACGCGCTGGCGCGGATACTGGTCGCTCCGGCGTTCCTGTACCGCGCCGAACAGGAACCTCGAGAGGCCCGGGCGGGCGCGGCGTACCGCATCAGCCCCGTCGATCTGGCATCGCGCCTCTCATTCTTCCTATGGAGCAGCATCCCCGACGAGGAACTGCTGGACGCCGCCATCAAGGGCCGGCTGCGCGATCCCAAAGTGCTGGAGCAGCAAGTGAAGCGGATGCTCGCAGACGCACGGTCGGACGCGCTGACTCGCAACTTTGCGGGTCAATGGCTCTACCTGCGCGAGCTCGCGAATCTGCAGACCGGCGCGAAGGACTTCGACGAGAACCTTCGGCAGGCGTTCCGGCGCGAGACCGAGATGCTGTTCGCCAGCATCGTGAGCGAAGACCGCAGCCTCGTCGATCTGCTCGACGCCGATTACACCTTCGTGGATGAGCGCCTGGCGCGCCACTACGGCATTCCGAACATCCACGGCAGCTACTTTCGTCGCGTGGCGCTCGATCCCGCCAGCCCGCGGCGTGGGTTGCTGGGTCAGGGCAGCGTGTTGACGGTGACGTCGGTCGCGACCCGGACCTCTCCGGTGGTGCGCGGCAAATGGATTCTCGAGACTCTGCTTGGTACACCGGCGCCAGTGCCGCCGCCGGGGGTAGATACCAACCTCGAAAAAGATCCTGACGCGGTGAAAGCGACGTCGCTGCGTCAACGCCTGGAAGCGCACCGGAGCAATCCCACGTGCGCCTCCTGCCACAGGATCATGGACCCGATCGGTCTTGCCCTGGAGAACTTCGATCTGATCGGCGGATGGCGGGAGCGTGACGGCCGTGCGCTCATCGATGCATCGGCTCAGCTCGTCGACGGATCCCAGCTTCGCGGGCCGTCGGATTTACGGGAAGCCCTGCTCGCCAGGCGCGATGCGTTTGTGACCAACGCAACCGAGCGCCTGCTCACGTACGCGCTGGGTCGGCAGATGCAATCCGATGACATGCCGACCGTCCGCGCCATCGTTCGAGGCGGGGCTGCGAGCGGGTACCGGATCTCGTCGATTGTCCTCGGCGTCGTCCAGAGTGCGCCGTTTCAGATGAGATTGAAGAAACCGTAGGAGGTCGAGATGGCATTCATCACGCGGAAGCATCTGTCGCGGCGCACGTTCCTCAATGGAATGGGCGCGACGCTGGCGCTCCCGTTCCTGGAGTCGATGGTGCCGGCTGCGACACCGCTGGCGCAAACGGCGGCCAAACCGAGGACGCGACTCGGCTGCATCTATTTTCCGCACGGCGCAACGATGGACAAATGGACGCCGGCGAGGGAAGGCTCCGGGTTCGAGCTGACGGAAATCCTCCAGCCGCTGAAGCCGTTTCAGGATCGCGTGAACGTGATCAGCGATTTGAGCCACCCTCAGGCGTACGGTGGCGGGTCGGCCACTGCGAACCACAACCGCTCGGCGGCGACATTCCTGAGCGGCGCGCACGCCAGGGCCGGCGCGCAGGCGTACTTGGGCATCACGGTGGACCAGTTCGCCGCGCAGCGAATCGGTCAGGACACTCCGCTGCCCTCGATCGAGCTGATGATCGAGGAGCCGACGCTGAGCTGCGGCGACAATCTCAGTTGCGCGTACCGGGACACCATTTCGTGGCAGGGGCCGACCGCGCCGCTTCCAATGCAGAACAACCCGCAAGTGGTGTTCGAGCGATTGTTCGGCGATGGCAGCACCGATGCCGAACGCCGCGCGAGACGCCAGCAATCGCTGAGTCTTCTCGATTCCGTGGTCGGAGACGTGTTCGCGCTTCAGCGAAAGCTTCCCGCTGGCGATCGCAGCCGCGTGGACCAGTATCTCGATGACATCCGCGAGATCGAGCGACGGATCCAGAAAGCCGCCGAGCAGGCGTCGACAGACGTCACGCTGCCGGACGCGCCTACCGGAATTCCCAAGGAGGTCGACAACCACATCAAGCTGATGTTCGATCTCCAGGTACTGGCCTGGCAGGCGGACATCACGCGAATCACGACGCTGCTGATGGCCAAGGAGTTGAGCAACGCCGTATACGCCAAGAGCGGCGTTCGGGACGCCTTCCACATCCTGTCGCACCATTCCAATGTCCGCGAGAACCAGGATCGCTTTGCCGTGCTGAACCGGTATCACGTCAGCCTGTTCGCCTACCTGCTCGACAAGCTGAAGTCGGCTCCGGACGGCGACGGCACGCTACTGGATCATTCGATGGTGCTGTACGGCAGCGCAATGAGCGACGGGAACCAGCACAATCACGCGCCGCTGCCGATCATCCTGGCGGGCGGCGCCTCGGGGCGCGTGAAGGGTGGACGGCACATCAGGAACGCACCGGATACCACGATGTCGAATCTTCTCCTGGCGATGCTGGACAAGCTCGACATCCCGACGGAGAAGTTCGGCGACAGCACGGGGATGCTGACGATTTAGACACTGACCTGCCAGACCCCCCAGACCTACCAGGCCTCTACGCGCGCATCAGCGCGCGTACTTCTGCGAGCACCTGATCCGGAACGTCCTCCTGCAGGTTATGTCCGCCCGGTAATCCTTTTCCGGTCACCTTCGTGCCGCGTTCGCGCCAGATCCCGAGCACGTCGTACAGTCGCCCCATCGGCCCGCGTTCGCCCCACAGGACGAGCAGCGGACACGCGATCTTCTTGTCCAGATCCGCGGCGTCGTGCTTGAGATCGATGGACGCGCCGGCGCGGTAGTCCTCGCACATCGCATGAATGTTCTCCGGCAGGCTGGACGTCCGGAGATATTCGCGCTGCACGTCGGAGGTGGCGCGCGCGAGCTGTGCTTCGGTTTGGGTCTTGAGATCGTTCTCGGGCCCCGGCGCCGGACGCAGGTAGTTGAACCAGTGGAAGTACGCCTGGACGAACTCGATCGTGACGTGCGTGTACAGGTAGTAGGTTGGAATGATGTCGAGGACCGCGAGCTTCGTCACCTTGTCGGGATGATCGAGCGCCATCCGGTGCCCGACGCGGCCGCCGCGGTCGTGGCCGACGACCGGGAACTTTTCGAAACCGAAGTGCTTCATCACCTCGACCTGGTCGAGCGCCATCGCGCGCTTGGAGTAGTTGGCGTGGCCCTCGCCGTCCGGCGGCTTGCTGCTGTCGCCATACCCGCGCAAGTCCGCGGCCACGACGGTGTATTCCTCGGCCAGCTTCGGCGCGACCTGGCGCCACGACACATGTGTTTGCGGGGCGCCGTGCAGCAAGAGCAGCGGCGGGCCCTGCCCCCCGACGACGCCATGGATGACCGCGCCGGATGTCTTGACGTCGAACGTCTTGAAGCCGGGATAGAAGCGGCTGGTTCCGCCCGCTTCCTGCGGATTCGGCGCCTCGTCTCCATGCGACGCGCGCAAGCGGAGCGCGGCGGCCATCCAGGATGCGGATGCCAGCGCGGCGACGTCACGAAGCAGCTCTCGTCTCTCCATGCTATGCCTCTTTGAAAAGAATGACCGTCCGCGAAGCGCGTCGTGATGCTAGCGCAATTTGTTTGGGGAGCATTGTGAAAATCGTTTCCTCAGCGTCCTCCAACGTCCTCCACGATCGGAGAGCTTTAGAGGTGTGAGCTATCATGACGGCCGCGATGATGGACCTGGGCATGAACGAGCGCGCGTGGACGCTGGCCGATCGGTGCGTCTCGCGCGCGGCGGAGCTCCGCGTTGCCGTGCACACGCTCCCCGGTGGCGCGCGCGTCGTGGACGCCGGCGTCGCCGTGCCGGGAGGCTTCGCCGCGGGCCTGGCGCTGGCGGAGTTGTGCCTGGGCGGTCTCGGGCACGTTGCGTACGCCTCGCTGACCATCGGCGGCGACGCGTGGCCGGGCGTCCACGTGTGGACCGACCACCCGGCAGTAGCCTGCATGGCCTCGCAGTACGCGGGATGGGCGATCAACCCCGAGGGGTATTTCGCCATGGGATCGGGTCCGCTGCGCGCCAAAGCGCGCGTCGAGCGCGAACTCTTCGCGAAGCTCGCCTACGCCGAGGACACCACGCGTGGGGTGCTCGTGCTCGAGGGGCGCACGATGCCGACCGACGCCGTGGCCGCGTGGGTAGCCGGGAAGTCCGGCATCGCGCCCGATGGGTTGACGTTCGCGGTCGCGCCGACGGCGAGCCCGGCGGGCGGCGTGCAAATCGTGGCTCGTGTGCTCGAGACCGGACTCCACAAGATGGACGCGATCGGCTTCGACGTGACACAGGTGGTGACCGCGATGGGTACCGCGCCGCTCGCGCCTGGCGCGCGCGACGACATTCGCGCCATCGGCCGCACCAACGATTGCGTTCTGTACGGCGGGGAGGCGCGCTACACGGTCAGGGCCGAAGACGACGAGCTGGCCGAGCTCGCGCGGCGTCTTCCGGCCTGCGCCTCGCGCGATTACGGCACGCCCTTCGCGGACATCTTCAAGCGATACGACAACGACTTCTATAAGATCGATCCCATGCTGTTCAGCCCCGGCGAGGTGTGGCTCACGAGCGCGACGAGCGGGCGAACTTTTCACGGCGGCCGCGTGGATCCGGACGTGCTGCGCGCGTCGCTCTTTGAAGCCTCGTGAGGCGCTGGACAACTAGGCACCACGGTGGACACGGAGGACACGGAGGTTAAATCCTGAAAAGATCGGATCCCGTGTTCGCAACGTGATCTGAGGACCCCGCGCAGATGCACATCGTCATCCTCAGCGAACGCGGCGGGTGGCATGCCGGCGAGTTGTCCCGCGCGCTGATCGAGCGCGGACACACGGGCGACGTGCTGCCGTACGAGGGTCTCGTGGCGCGCCTCGGCGCGGCACGCGGCACGCTTTCCAGCGATCGCGCGTCCGTCTTCGATGCGGACGCCGTTCTCGCGCGGTTCATCCCGACCGGCTCGCTGGAGCAAATCATCTACCGGATGGACGCGCTGCATTGGATCGAGGAACACGGAGTGCCGGTGATGAACTCGCCGCGCGCGATCGAACGCTCGGTCGACAAGTTCTACACGGACGCGCTACTCCATGAGGCCGGCCTGCCGACACCCGAGACAGTCGTGTGCGAGGGTCCGGAAGAGGCGATGGCGGCCGTGCGCGCAATGCTTGGGCGCCGAAGCCCAGGCGAAGGTGGCGGCGACGTGGTCATCAAGCCGATCTTCGGATCGATGGGGCACGGGATGGTCCGGGTCAGCGATCCCGACGTCGCGTTCCGCATCGTGGGCGCGCTCGACCAGATTCGGGCCGTGTTCTACGTGCAACGGATCGTCGATCATGGCGGGCGCGACGTCCGCGTGTTTGTCGCCGACGGACGCGCGCTCGGAGCGGTCGAGCGTCGTGTGCCCGACGGCGACTGGCGGACCAACGTGTCGCGAGGCGGATCGGCACAGCCGATCGATCTGCCGGTGGAGTGGGCGCGGCTTGCGGTGCGGGCTGCGGCGGCCGTTGGTGCGGACTATGCGGGCGTGGATCTCCTGCCGTCGTGCGACGGCGCCGTTTTTGTCCTGGAAGTGAACGGCATTCCCGGATGGCGCGGGTTGCAGCAGGCCACGGGCCTCGACTCGCCTGCCTACTCGAGGTCAGCGCGGCGAAGCCGGGCAACGTGTCGCCGGGGCGCCATTTCGCCGACGCGTGCTACGAGGAATTCCTTGCGAGTGCGGTGGCGATTGGAGGGCCGCTGGCGGGCGCCGGCACCCGTCCTTTGGGTGCGACGGTGCGTCTCGCCGTCGAGGCGACCGCGCGTTGGACACGCTCGAACACCAATCTCGGCATCGTGCTCCTCCTGGCTCCGCTCGCGCGCGCGGCCATGCTGGGATCCCGGGTCGATGATCCGACCGATTGCGGAATGCGGATTGCGGATTGCGGATCGAGATCGGAAGGCGGCGGACCCCCGTGGATGGGCTTGCGCAACGCGGTGCGACGTGTGCTCGAGGCGACGACTGTGGACGACGCCCGCGACGTGTACGCGGCGATCCGCCTCGCGGCGCCAGGCGGACTCGGACGGGTTGACGCGCAGGACGTTGCGGATGAGCCGGACGTGACGCTGCTCGATGCGATGCGGCTTGCCGTCGACCGGGACGGCATTGCGCGAGAGTACGCCACGGCGTACGACAGGACGTTCGAGACCACCGTGCCGGCGCTGGAAGATGCTCGCGCAGCCGGGCTCTCGTGGGACGATGCCGTCGTGGAAACGTTCCTGACGCTGCTCGCCGCGGCTCCCGACACACACGTGGCGCGCCGAGGCGGCGCGGTCCTTGCCGCGGACATCTTGCGGCGCGCACGCGCCGTGCGTGCGGCAGGCGGCGTGCGCTCGACGGGTGGACGCCGCGCGCTCGACGACATGGATCGGAGCCTGCGCGAGGCGGGCAACGTCGCGAACCCTGGCACCACCGCGGATCTGACCGCGGCGGCGATCTTCGTCGTGCTGCTCGGCGGCGGCTGGCGCATCACCGAGGGAGGAGGCCATGCAGCGACCCGGTGAGTTCCGCGTGACGGTCAGCAAGGACTACCACGTCTTTGCCTCGGCGCATTTCATCACTTTTGCCGGCCACCGCTGCGAAGGGCTGCACGGCCACAACTACCGGGCGGGCGTGACCGTCGAGGGAGCGCTGAACGAGGAGAGCTGGTTCGTCTTCGATTTCGTCATCCTCAAGCAGATCATGAAGCGGCTCTGCGACGAGATCGACCACAAGGTGCTGCTCCCGCTCGAGAATCCGAAGATCCAGGTGGCTGAGGAAGGCGAGTCGGTAACGGTCGCGTACGAGGGAAAACCACGCTATCTCTTCCCGCGGAAAGACTGCGCGCTGCTCCCGGTTCCGAACACGACGGTGGAAATGATTGCCGAGCTGCTCACGAGTCGTCTTCGCGCCGAGCTGGAAACAATGGGCGCTCGTGGGTTGACAGCGATTGAAATGGAAATCGAGGAGAACTTCGGTCAATCGGCGGTCTATCGCGTGGCCCTGCCGTGACGTGCCAACCGTTCGGCGGCCGCCACGTCGCCAGCGCCGAGCCGGCCGTCGTGCAGCGCGGTGGCGACGAGCGCGCCGTCGCAGCCGGCCTCGGCAAGCTGCGCAAGATCGTCGATCCCGCGCACGCGTCCTCCCGCCAGCAGCAGCACGTTCGGCGCGGCGTCGCGCACGCGCGCGATCGCGCCGACACCGGCCCGAGCGGCGCGCGTTGCGATGACGGGTACCGCGACGTCGCGAATCGCGCCGGGCATCACGATTGGAGCGCCGTCGCGCAGGTCGAGGCTGAATGCGACCGTGTCGCCGCCGACCGACGCGCAGATTCCGTCGAGCGCGTCGTACGACAAAAGGGTTTCGAGCCCGACGACAACGCGCGCGGCGCCGAGGTCGAGCGCGTGACGCGCGCGAACAATCGTGGATGCGCCCGCGTCGAGCCAGAGCGGCGCGCCGAGAGCCGCGATGGCCGCGACGAGCGTGTCCTGCGGCGCGCGGCCTGCCTTCGCCCCGGTCCGATCGCTGCCTGGATCTTCGGCGTGGCTCGCCGCAGCGTCCGACTGGACGCGGAGGCGGCCCAGGATCGCGTCGAGATCCGCCACGTACAGCTCCGTGAGACCAAGGCGGTCCACGTACGCGCGCGCGAGCGCCAGGGCATCGCCGGTTTCGATGGTCAAGCCCGCGACAGCCTGGACTGGGGCGTAACGGTCACGCTGTCCGGCACGCGCGTGCACGGCGCGTCCCGCGAACAGATCGACGACCCCTATCACTCGCACGCCGTGCCTCGAAAAAGAAGGTGACTCGTGGTCGCATTGAATCGCCGGGAGTTCATCGCCGTCGCCGCCGCGCTGCCGCCGCTGGTGCAGACGGCCGCCGCTGCGCCGTCCATGACGGTCTGCATGCACGAAGCGAGCTCGGATCGCATTGATTTCAAGACCGCCATGGAAGGCTACTCCAAGGCGGGGATTCGCGCCGTCGAACCGCAGCTGACGAAGGTGCGCGAGTTCGCGCAAAAGGAATCACCCGCCACCGCGAGGCGTCTGCTCGCCGATCTCGGCTTGAAGCCGGCTTCCTCCAGCAACCAGATCGGCCTTGCCGAGCCCGGCGACGCGCGTGCGCGGAGCCTCGAGGATCTGAAATGGAAGGTCGAGCTCGCGCAGGCCATCGGCTGCGATCGGCTGGTCGCGCCGTCCGCCGGGGCGGGACAGTACACCGAGGACGATTACAAGCGCGGCGTCGACAACCTGCGCGAAGCGGCCGAGATCGCGAAGCCGTTCGGCGTCGCGCTGATGCTGGAGTTCTCGAAGTTCTCGAGGTTTGTCGGATCGTTACCCACGGCGCTGAAGCTCGTGCGTGACGCCAACCATCCGAACGTGCGCGTCATGCTGGACACGTATCATTTCTGGAGCGGCATCAGTAAATTCGAGGATCTGGAACTGCTGCGGGACGGCGAGCTCCACCATCTCCACTTCGAAGACACGCCCGTCGATCCGCCGCGCGAGATTCTGGGACAGCCGCATCGCAAGTTCCCCGGCGAAGGTGTCGCGCCGCTGCGGCGCATCGTCGACGTGCTGAAGCGGAAGAAATACGCGGGCGCGGCCTCGCTCGAGATGTTCGATCCGGCGATTCAGGCGATGGATCCGTATCAAGTCGCACAGAAGGCCCGTGCCACGATCGAGCCGCTGATCGCCTAGCGGGCGAGCGGATCCGGGCGTATCTGGAATTTCACGATCTTGCCCTTAGTGCCCTTCCCGCCCTCGATGTGCCAGACGAAATGCGTCCCGTAGTTCGCGTACAGCGCGCGCCCTTTCCATCCGGCGTTCGGATCGTCGATGCGTCCATCCATTCCGCGTGAGTAGAACCCGAGCGGATAGGGGACGCGCAACGTGGTCCACTCGCGCGTCTGCGGGTTCAGCGCGAGCAGCGCGTCGGAATTCGATCCGGTGGCAAAGGGCGTGTTGGCGCCAAAGCCCGAGATGTTGTGCTGGTCCACCCAGTTGTAATAGTGGAAGTCCGCTGGAACGTCCGTGCCTCGCATCTTGGGGCCGGCGGTTTGATAGAGCGTCCAGCCTTCGCGGCACTGACTCCCGTCCGTCTTCGCCGGACCGTTCAGGTCCGTGCACTTGCGCACGTCGAAACTGGCCAGGTGACTGCTGGCCGCGAGAGCCGTCCAGACCACGCCGTTGGTGTCGATGTCGATCCCGCGCGGATCGAACCCCGGTTCCGGCACCTTGAAGATCTGCGTTCGGCATGAGGACGGCGGGTTGGCGCCGCGCTCCATCCGGATGAGAAACCCGGGAAATCGTTCGGAGACACCCCACACGGACGTGTCGACGGGACTGGGGATGACGCTGTACAGGCTGTAGCTCACCAGCGTGTCGAGCATCGGATCGACCGGTGCCGCAGCGCGTCCGCCACCGGGCGCTCCACGTCCTCCTGCCGGCGCTCCTCCACGCGCGGCTCCCGGTGCTCCGGCTCCGCGTGCTCCGGGTGCCCCGCCCGTGGCGGTATCGCCTTGGTACAGTTGCGAATCGCCGCCGCGCCCAGCCGGCATGTTCCACGGCTTCGTGATCTTTCCATCGCCGTTCGTGTCGAGCACCTGACCGCACCAGCCGACGGCCTTCTGTTCGTCTTTCGTCTCGTCGTACACCTTTGTGTCGATCCATCCGACGATGGGACCGGTCAGCTCGTTGAAGTACACCGTCTGGTTCGGGTCGTTGTCGAATTGCAGGTGGTGCGTCGCATAGCAGGTTTCGATGAGCGTGAACTTGCCGGTCGCGGGATCGAAGAACGAGGCCTGGCGCCCGCTGGTGCGGAGCGGGAACCACTCCGCAAACTTATTGGATGGATCGCTGCACCACGCGGGATTCTGATTGCCGCGGATCTTCGACGTCATCCATACCCGTCCCTTGCGGTCGAGCATCGGGTTGTGCGGATCGGCAGGGTCGTACGGCGGGTTGGCCCACAGATGCTCGTTGCCCCAATGCAGCGACGGACGGTTCGGCGCGGGGAATCGGGAAGGGACGTCCGCCTTGGGAGCGCGCGTCGGGATGTCCAGGGCGGTGGTGCTGTTATCCCTGGGGTCCATCATCACGAGTTGCCCGTGTCCAGCCGACACAGCGTAGACGCGGCCGTACGCATTCACGGTTGGATGATTCTTGTCGGTCGAGATCTCGTCGTGCATGAACGAATGGTCATCGCCGACGTCCCACAGCGTCACGACGAGATTGCGCTCGATGCCCTTCGGCCGCGGCGGCGCCGGCGGCAACTCCCCCGCGGCGATCCGATCGGTCCAATCCGCATACACCTTCAGCGAGCGATCTTTGCCCTGCGTGTTGTTCAGCACCGAGTACATCGACGTGCCGCGAACGCCGGTGCCGAGCCGCCACTCCCAGGCCTCCTGCGACGTCTTCAGGTTCGGCATCGCTTTGTACACATCGTCGAGCGTGCGCGTGAGCTGGTTGCCGAGCTGATGGCAGAAGTTGCAGTCCGACTTGAGGGAGTTGATCCAGTTGTTCTGGGTCTGCATGCCTGGGCCCAGGCCGTTGCCGCCGCTGGCGACGGGTCCGGTGCCGGGAAACTCGCTCTTGGCCGGCGGCTCGAGCAACGACAGCCAGTAGTTGCCGGGATAAACCTTCGCCGCGTCCTTCGGATTACTGGCGACTGTGGCGCGAAGCGTCATCGGGGTCTTCGCAGGCTTCATGCGGATCGGCATCGAATCGACGAGACCGTAGCCTCGTACCCACACGCTGTAATTCGCCGCCGGTAATTCGGGCAGCGTGAAGTGGCCTTGATCGTCGGTGACGACGATCTTGATGAAATTGGTGGGCAGATCCTTGGTTTCGGCGATCACCCAGACGCCGGCTTCCGGACCCTGGCTGCTCTGGACAACGCCCGCGATGTACCCCTGTGGCGAGGCCGCACGCCGCGTCTGGAGCGCGCTGGTCGGGTAGGCGGCAGTGCCCGCGATCGCGCCTGCGAGCGCTGCGCCACACACCATGTTCCACGACGTGGAACGAGCAGGCTTCATACCACTCCTCCGATGGAATAATCTGTGCGGCTTCATAGGTGTCGCAATCGATGCCGACGGACGCAGGGCATATTACACCGGTGACGGTGGTCAAGCTTGGTGGGGGCGTGCTGGCGCATCCCGATTGCTTCGCCGCGGTGCTCGCGGCGATCGGCTCGGCCGCCCGCGAGCGCCCGCTGCTCGTCGTGCCGGGCGGTGGTCCCTTTGCCGACGCCGTGCGCGACGTGAATCGCCGCATCCAGCTTTCGGACGACGCTGCGCATTGGATGGCGGTGCTCGCCATGGATCAGCATGCGCACCTCATTGCGGCGCGCCTGGACGGCGGAGTGCTCGTCGAGATGCCGGCCGAGATTACGCCGGCGCTCGACGCGAGGCGCGGGGCGGTGCTTGCACCCTCGCGCTGGCTGCGCGATGTCGATCCGCTGCCGCACACGTGGGATGTGACGAGCGACAGTATCGCCGCGTGGGTGGCTGGCGCGATTGGCGCGCAGCGGCTCGTGCTCGTCAAACCTCCTGGCCTTCGCGTGTCTGTTCGACCGGAGGCGGCGAGCTTCGGCGCGGCTTCGTCCGTCGTGGGCAGGGACGGAGGAAGGACGCAGGGGCGACGGAGGAGGGACGGAGGATTGGTTGATGCGTATTTTGCCCGCGCGCTGTCAGCGGGCGTTACGGCGGTGATTGTTCCAGCGGATCAGCTCGATGCGTTGCACGCGGCGTTGCGCGCGTAGCTCGGACGCTCGGCTAAAGCCTTCGTGCTACATCGTTCACTGAAACCGACGGTCGGCGTAGCGCGAAGGCTTCAGCCGAGCGCGGCGACGGATAGCGCATGAAAAACGTAGCGCGAAGGCTTCAGCCAAGCGTAGCAACGCATAGCGCAGCCTGAAGGAGTCGCACTTTATCCGCCGACACTCGGCCGGTGCGTCCGCCGTCGCACGCCGCGCCGCGCACGCCTGCGATGTCGGCACCGGCATCCCGCGCGAAGAGCAGATCGTCCGCCGTCAGTTTCCCGGCGACTGCAACCGTCAATCCTGCTTCGTGCGCCGCTTCGACCCACCGAGCGAGTGCGTTCGGAGCGATGAGCCCGCGAAGGCCGGGACCGTTCTTGTCGGCGGTGTCGAGCAGCACGCCGCACGCTCCCGCGCTCGCGGCGACGGCCACGAGCGCGTCCGGCTGAAGACTCATCACGCGAGCTGCGTCAGCGTACGCGACGGCAACGACGCCGCAGCCGATGTGATGACCGTCGCGCGTGACGGGCGCGGCGCTGGCGCCGCGGACGGCCGCTTCAAGAAGCGCCGCGACCGCGGTGCTGGCGATGCCGGAAAACCCCACCTTCACGAGCGCCGCGCCGGCTGCCGCGAACGCGTGCGCATCGCATTCGATCGTGGCTTCGTCATCCGCATCGCCCAGCGCGGCCGTGACAGGTCGCCGGCCGGCGACGATCCTGTGGATCTCGAGCAGCGTTGCGGCCGACACCGCGCCGAGCGCACCCGCGAGCGGATTCTTGGCATCGATCACGTCAGCGCCGCCTGCGAGTGCCGCAGACGCTTCGGCTGCGGTGGCCACGCTCACGAGCAGTCGCATGGCGGGCTACTGTATCATCGGCTTGATCGGACGCTTGTTTCATGACTGTCCGTGGTTCTTTGTCCTTGGTCGTTGGTCTGAACGTCCATCCCTGGTCCTTCGTCCGCGGTGCTTGGTCCACGATCTGTCGTGGTCCTGGATTCTTCGTCCCGCGGCGGTCTGCACCTTTGGTGGACCAGGGACTGAGGACGAAGAACGGACCCATGTACCAAGAACGAAGCACCAAGGACTAGACGCCCGCAATGATGAACGTTGCCGCGCCACTTGCCGGTCGCGTGATGCTTGTGACCGGCGCGTCCAGCGGAATCGGACGCGCGATCGCGCTCGCGGCGGCTCGTGCCGGAGCCGATGTCGCGCTCACGTATCGAGCCAACGAAGAGGGCGCGCGGCAGGTGGAGAGTGAGGTCCAGGCGCTGGGACGTCGCGCCGCGGTGCTGCGGCTCGATCTGGCCGACGCCGAATCGGTCCGCGTGCTCGGCCCGGCCGCGCGTCGGGCGCTCGGTCGCCTCGATGTCTGGGTGAACAACGCCGGTGCCGACATTCTCACAGCGTCCGGTGCCTCGCTCTCGAACGTCGAGAAGCTGGACCTGCTGCTCGCCGTCGATCTGCGCGGGACCATGCTCGCCTCCTGGCAGGCGGCCGAGATGCTGGGCGCGCAGGACGAAGGCGGTGTGATCATCAACATGAGTTGGGATCACGTGCTGACCGGAATGCCAGGGCTCAACCCGCAGCTGTTTGCCGCCGTGAAAGGCGGCGTCCTCGCGTTCAGCAAGTCGCTCGCGCGATCGGTCGCACCGCGCGTGCGCGTAAATATTCTCGCCCCGGGGTGGATCGAAACCTCCTTTGGTGCGGGCATGGACGAGCGCGCGCGCCTCGCCGTCGCGGAGTCCACGCCGCTCCAACGCTGGGGCACGCCTGACGACATCGGTGGGGCCGCGGTCTTCCTGGCGTCGCCGGCCGCGTCATTCATCACCGGGCATACGATTCTTGTCGGTGGCGGCGTTGTGATGTGAATCGCATGACTCAAATACACTAACTACCATGGAGTGGTGGCTACGTTTGTTCAGCGTAAGGTGGGTGGCTATGTCTGAAAAGGAACCGACGTACAACGACACGCAAATCGCAGAACACCTGCGCGAGCTGCCCGGGTGGTACCTCGAGGACGGCTGGATCCGCCGCGTCTACAAGACCGACGGGTGGCCGACGACGCTCATGCTCGTGAACGCCATCGGCTTCTGCGCCGAAGCGGCGTACCACCATCCCGATCTGTCAGTGACGTGGGGACGCGTCACGGTGAAGCTGTCGACCCACAGCGCCGGCGGGATTACCGACAAGGATTTCGCGCTGGCCCGCCGCATCGAGGACGTCGCCCTGTGGCGTCCGGCCAAGGGCGGTGCGCTCGAGGGCACACCGAACAAGTTCGTGCGGAGCGGCGACCCGAAGTAATGACCGACGCCGCGGTCACGACCCCGGCGGCGGAACCTGCGGCGCCGCGCCGCGTGCTGTTCGTGACCGGGCGGCTCGCCGAGCCGGCGCTGCGCCGCGTGCTTGCCGACATGAAGCCGCCGTTCACGTGCGACGTGGCGGTGCTCAAGATCACGGTTGCGGCGCTGATGACGAGCGACTGGATCGCGCGCAACCTGCACACGCCGCCGGAGGGCACCGACCTGGTCCTGATTCCGGGACTCTGCGAGGGCGACCCGGCCATCATCAGCGACCGATTCGGCGTCTGCGTCGAGAGGGGACCCAAAGACGTCCGCGAGATTCCGCGCTACTTCGGAGGCGCGGACGTGGCGCGTGATTACGGCGCCTGGGACATCGAGATCCTCGCCGAGATCAACAACGCACCACGGCTCACCCGCGAGGCGCTCGTCGGGGCGGCGGAGTATTTTCGCGCATCGGGCGCCGACCTGATCGATATCGGCTGCACGCCAGGGCTGTCGTTTCCGGCACTCGGAGAAATCGTGCGCGAGCTGCGCGCGGCGGAGATACGCGTGAGCGTCGACACGTTCGACGCGGATGAGATCCGCGCCGCTGTCGCAGCAGGAGCCGAGCTCGTCCTGAGCGTAAACCGCTCGAACGTCGAAGTGGCCGCCGATCTCGCCGGCACCGGCGCTCGCGTCGTCGTTGTCCCCGATCTCGGCGGAACGCTCGACACGCTGGACCCGACGCTCGAGACGCTCGCGCGGTTTGGAGTGCCGTATCTGATCGATCCAATCCTCGAGCCGATCGGGCATGGCTTCACCGCTTCGCTCGAGCGGTACGTCGAGGTACGACGGCGGTATCCCCAGGCGGAGATGCTCATGGGGATCGGCAACCTCACCGAGCTCACGGCGGCAGATTCCACGGGCGTGCACGCGCTCTTGATCGCCATCTGTCAGGAACTGGGCGTCCGCGCGGTGCTGACGACGGAGGTGATCCCGTGGGCGCGCGGGGCCGTGCGCGAGGTCGACATCGCACGTCGGCTCATGCATTACGCCGTGACACAACAGACGATTCCGAAGGGTGTCGACGACCGCCTCGTCACCGTCAAGGATCCGGTCGTGCTCACGTTCACGGAAGGCGAGCTGCGCGAGCTGCAGGCGGCGATCACCGACCCGAACTTCCGCATCTTTGCCGACCGCGAAGCGATCACGGTACTCAACAACGAGCGCTTCGTCCGCAGCACCGACGTCACCAACATCGCGGAAATCTTCGCGCAGCTCGACGTCGACGAAGCGGCCCACGCGTTTTATCTGGGCAAGGAGCTGGCGCGCGCCAGCCTGGCCGTTACGCTCGGGAAGACCTACCGTCAGGAGGGTGCGCTGTCGTGGGGCTATCTCACGCCGCCAGATGAACCGACATCAGCACACGTGCGGCTGACGCAGCGCTCGAAACGGGCAGCTGACACGCCCGACACTTAAACGTCGTGATCATCGAGACCATCGTTACCACCTTCTCGTCGGACGGGACCGTCAACTGCGCGCCGATGGGCGTCGAGTGGAATGACGAAGCGATTGTCCTCAAACCGTTTCTCGAGACGGCGACCTATCGCAATGTGGCTGCGACCGGGGCGGCGGTCGTCAACCTCACCGACGATGTGCGAGTCTTTGCGCGTGGGGCGATCTCGAACCCGCAGTACCCGACCGTGCCCGCGGCGGTGGTCCGCGGTGTCGTTCTGGCCGACTGCTGTTCGTGGCGGGAGATCGAAGTCCGTTCGGTCGACAGCACGCCGCCGCGTGCGCGCATCGACACGACGGTTGTGCACCGCGGCCGGCACCGCGACTTCGTTGGATTCAACCGGGCCAGCCATGCCGTCCTCGAAGTGGCGATCTACGCCACACGGCTGCACCTGCTGCCACGCGAGTTCGTCGAGAGTGAGCTGGCGCGCCTGCAAGTGATAGTCGACAAGACGGCCGGGTCGCGTGAGCTCGAGGCGATGGCCCTGCTCGCCGACTACATCCGCTCGGCCCCTCGGGAGCCCGCGCAGCCGTGAGGTCGCCGGCGGACGAGGAGGACGCCGTGTTCGTCGAGACGGCGGCGCGCCTTCATTTCGGCGTCCTCGATCTGCGCGGCGCGCGCGGACGCTGGTTCGGCGGCATCGGCGCAGCCGCACCCGCGCCGACGCTGCTGGTGTCGGCATGCCGGGCCGACACGCTGTCGGTGGAAGGCGAGGACACTGAACGGGCAACCGGATTCGCACGCGCGTTCCTCGCCCACCATGATCTGACGCTCGGCGCCCGCGTGCGCGTGCACCGGGCGCTGCCGGCGCATGTCGGATTCGGTTCGGGCACGCAGCTTGCGCTCGCCGTGGCGCGTGCGCTTGCCGAAATCCATGGCGTGACAACGGACGTCCGGGAGCTCGCGCGCGCCGTCGGGCGCGCGCAGCGGTCGGCCATCGGCACGTGGACGTTCGCCGGCGGCGGCCTTGTGGTGGAGGGCGGACGGCGTCCAGAGAGCGAGAGTCCAGCTCCGCTTATTGCCCGGCTGCCGTTCCCGCCCACATGGCAGTGCGTCGTGGCAGTCCCTGACTCGCCGCCGGGAATCAGTGGGACCGACGAGGCCAACGCCTTTGCGCAACTGCCGCCGCCGCCCGAGCGCGACGTGGAGCAGGTGTCTCATCTGGTGCTGATGGGGCTGCTCCCCGCGCTGGCGGAAGGCGATCTCGCGGCATTCGGCGCCGCGCTGAGCGCAATCCAGACGATCACCGGCCGCTGGTTCGCGCCGGTGCAGGGAGGCGCCTTTGCCCCGGGTCCGAGTGCCGATCTGGTGCGCGCCATGAGCGAGTGGGGCGTTGCTGGCGTCGGACAAAGCTCGTGGGGGCCCGCCGTATATGGAATGGTCGAAGGCGAGGCCGCTGGTCTGCGGCTCGCCGATCACGTGCGAGCGACCATGGACGGCATCGACGCGGTTGCCACGGTGTACGTCGGTCCGTTCCGTGCGGTCGGTGCGCGTGCGTGGCGCGGGCCGCGGTCTTCTTCGGCGATTGGGGGAGAGCGTTAGGAGAGTCGGGCGCGATTGTTCCTACCGTGGTAATACGGAGGTATGAAAGTAGCGCTGTCGATACTCGATGAGCTGTTCGAATCCGGCGAGACCTTGAGTAAACGACCTGGTGTGTCCCGCAGCCGCCTGTATGCGACTGCGCTCGCTGAATGTGTCGCGAAGAATCGTGGGCGAAAGATCAGGTGTAGAATCACGCGATCACGCACTGCGCGCAAGAGTTGTTCGAGAAGCGCGAACATTGCGCGTCGATGAACGGACAAAGAGGAGGAGACACATGAAGTTCGGGATGGCGTTGGCGGCCTTCTTCATGATGGGCGTTCTGGCGGCGGCTCAAAGCGGTAATTCAGGCGTCACCCACGTCGACCCCGACAAAGTCGCGGCTGCACTCGCCAAGGGCGGGCCTCTGGTCACTGCGCCGGATCTGCTCGTCTCGGGCAGTCACCGTGAGGCCGCTGGCCAGGTCGAAGTGCACGACAAAGAGACCGATGTCCTCTATGTCGTGGATGGAGAAGCGACCTTCGTGACGGGCGGCACAATGGTCGGGGGAAAGGTGTCGCGACCAGGTCAGTGGCTGGGTTCGGATATCACTGGCGGGCAGACCTATCACGTGGTCAAGGGGGACGTGTTTGTGGTCCCTGCGGGCGTTCCACACTGGTTCAAGGAAGTTCCCAAGTCGATCAGCTACTTCGTCGTGAAGGTGCTCAAGCCGTAAGGGCTCGCTTCGCAGCCCGGTGTCCTTAAGCCTTTCCTGATCAGCGCCGACGTGATTCCCTCGAGTGGGACTTTCATGCGGCGTGCCCAATTGGTGCCCTTCTCCCCGGTGACATGATCGCACAGCGTCATGCGCTCGGCGCCCGCCGCTCCAGATGTAAGATAACGGCTCGTTGCAGTCATTTTCCGGAGGAGCTCGGTGAAGATCTGTCTGGCCGGCACCGGCGCAATGGGCGCCATCCACATGAAAGCGCTGAAAAAGATCGCCGGCATCGAGGTGGTGTCCGTCAACAGCCGCAGTGACGAGACCGGAAAAGCGTTTGCCGCCGAATGGGGCATACCGCGTCACTCGACACACCTCGAGGAGTGCATCGATCGGCCCGGCGTCGATGCCGTGATTCTCGCAACGCCGAGCAGCATGCACGCCGACCAGACGATCCTCGCGTTGTCCCGCGGCAAGCACGTGCAGGTTGAGATTCCGATGAGCCTCAACCTCCCCGATGCGCAGCGCATCGTCGAGGCGGCCAGGACGTCTGGCAGGACGTGCATGATTACGCACACGCGACGCTTTTCGGCGCCGCACCGCGAGATTCGCCGCCGGATCCAGGATGGCGCGTTTCACCTGCACCACATGGTGGTGGAGACCTATTTCTTCCGTCGGACGAATCTCAACATGCACGGGCAGCCGCGATCCTGGGTCGACAATCTGCTGTGGCACCACGGATGTCATTCGGTCGATCTGGCGTACTGGGTGCTGAACGAGCCCAATTTCGAGGTCTGGGGCCAGAAGGGTCCGGACCATCCCGGGCTCGGCATTCCGATGGACATGAGCGTTGCCATGAAGTCGAAGAAGGGGCCGCTCTTCACGATGGCGATGTCTTTCAACAACAAGGGGCCGTTCGGCGGCTTCTACCGCTACATCGGCGAAGAGGAGACGTACAAGATTTATCGGGATTCGATGACGGACAGCGAAGGCAAGGAGGTGCCGCTCGACGACATCATTGCCTTCGACCGCCAGGATATCGAATTCACGAGCGCCATTCGCGAGGGGCGCGAGCCGGAATCGAGCGCGGCGAACTGCCTGCCAACGATGGTGCTGCTCGACCGCATTGAGAAGGCGATGAGCAAGTGACATTTCAGAGTTCAGAGTTCAGAGTTCAGAGTTCAGAGTTCAGAGTTCAGAGTTCAGAGTTCAGACTGCAGATTGCAGACTGCATTTCTGAATTCTTCAAATCCGGAAGTCAATCTGAACTCTGAAGTCTGAACTCTGAAATGGTCGATCATCTACATGGTCATTGACTGCCACGGTCACTACACGACCGCGCCCAAAGCGCTGCAGACGTATCGCGATGCCCAGATCGCCGGGCTGAAGGATGCCTCACGTGTGCAGACGAAAGGCACGGTCACCATCAGCGACGATGAGATTCGCGACAGTCTCGAGCAGGCGCAGCTCAAGTTGCAGCGCGAGCGGGGCACCGACGTCACGATCTTTTCGCCGCGCGCCTCGGCGATGGCGCACCACATCGGCGACCTGACGACGAGCCTGCATTGGTCTCAGCACTGCAACGATCTGATCCACCGCGTCTGTACGCTGTACCCCGACCGCTTCGTCGGCGTATGCCAGCTCCCGCAGTCGCCGGGCGCGCCGTTGACGACGAGCATCCAGGAGCTGGAACGCTGCATCACCGAATTGGGCTTCATCGGGTGCAATCTGAATCCCGATCCTTCGGGCGGCCACTGGGACGCGGCGCCGTTGACCGATCGCGCGTGGTATCCGCTGTACGAAAAGATGGTGGAGCTCGACGTGCCGGCCATGGTCCACGTGAGCTCGTCCTGCAACCCGAACTTCCACGCGACCGGCGCGCACTACATCAATGCCGACACGACGGCGTTCATGCAGTTTCTGACCGCCGATCTGTTCAAGGATTTTCCGTCGCTGCGGTTCGTCATTCCGCACGGCGGCGGGGCCGTGCCGTATCACTGGGGCCGGTATCGCGGCCTCGCGCAGGACATGAAGCGGCCCCCCCTTGGCGAGCTCATTCGCGACAATGTGTTTTTCGACACCTGCGTCTACCACCTGCCAGGCATCGAGCTCCTGCTGAGAGTCGTGCCGGCCGACAACATTCTCTTCGGGTCCGAAATGGTCGGCGCGGTGCGAGGCATCGATCCGGAGACGGGGCACTATTTCGACGACACGAAACGGTATCTGGACAACATCCCCTCGCTGACCGCTGAAGCCGCGCGGAAGATCTTCGAGGGAAACGCGCGAAAAGTGTACCCGCGCATCAATGCATTGATCGGGTCGGGTGGGTCAGCTGGGTCACATGGGTCGAGTGGGTCGGGTGGGTCCAGTGGGTCAGGTGGGTCGGGTGCGTCGAGTGGGTCAGGCCATTGAAGCCGACGATTGTTCGACGCGTCCAACGCGCTGAAGTGGACGTGATCGGTACGCTTGGCAAGCTCGGTGTCGCGACCGTTCACGAGGCCCAGGGCCGGACGGGGTTGATGCGGCCCTATATGCGGCCGATCTACCCAACCGCGAAGATCGCAGGGAGCGCCATCACCGTCTCGAGCCAACCGGGCGACAACCTCATGATTCATGCGGCGCTGGAGCTGTGTCTGCCGGGCGACCTGCTCGTCGTCACCACGACCTCGGAGTCGACCGACGGCATGTTCGGGGAGCTCCTGGCCGTCTCGGCGCGCGCGCGCGGAGTCGTCGGCCTCGTGATCGATGCCGGCGTGCGCGATGTGAGCGATCTCACCTCGATGGACTTTCCGGTGTGGGCCAAGGCCATCAGCGCGCAGGGCACCGTCAAAGCCACAGCCGGGTCGGTGAACGTCGCGGTCGTGTGCGCCGGCGCGATCGTAAGAGCCGGCGATGTCGTGGTCGGCGACGCGGACGGCGTCGTCGTGGTGCCGAGGCACGCAGCCGCAGAGATTGCCCGCCTGGGCGAGGAGCGTCTCGCGAAGGAAGAGAAGAGCCGCGACCGTCTCCGCCGAGGCGAATTAGGACTAGACTTCTATGGTTTCCGCGCCAGGCTCCAGGAGCTTGGCGTGCGCTACGTGGACAACGAGGAAGAGTAGGGTAGGGAGCAGAAGCGATGGGTGAAATCGTAGCGGCCGTCGGCACGTGCCATACCCCGTACATGTTCACGCGGCCTCCGGACGAGAATCCGGAGCAGCTCGACGCCGCCGCCGCAGGGATGCGGGAGCTCGGCAAGGTCCTCGACGAAACCAAACCGGACGTGATCCTGTTCCTCGGCAGCGATCACGTCGAGACGTTTTCGGTGACCTGCGTGCCGACCTTTGCAATCATCGCAGGCAGCATCGCGGTCGCGAAGTTCGCGGGCCGTGTCTTCCACTGGCCGGTCCATCGGGACATGGCCGAGGATCTGCTGAACAAGCTGGTCGTCGATCACAGCTTCGACGTCGCGTACTCGGAGGACGCGGAGCTCGGGCACGCCTTTGCTGTGCCGTTCGAGTACGTGCTCGGCGGGCGCAACATTCCGATCGTGCCGTTCTTCACGAACGTGTACGTGCCGCCGCTGCCGACGCCCGCGCGCTGCGCGGCGCTCGGGAAAGCGATTGCCGACATCATCAAGGGCCGGAAGGAACGCGTCGCAATCGTCGCCAGCGGAGGGATGTCGCATTTCCCGGGGACGCGCAAGTACCTGCACCCGGAGTTCGATTTCGATCGGTGGCTGGTCGCACAGTTCGAGATGGGGAACACCGACGCGCTCCTCAATATGACCGGCACGCAGCTCGATGAAGTCGGCAACACCGAGATGCTCACCTGGGCGGGCATGTTCGGCGCCATCGGCCGGCAGCAGGGACAGCTGATCGATTACATTCCGACGTGGCATCATGGCCTCTGCATGATGCGGTTCCTGCCCGCCGCTGCGACGAAGCACGCGCCGGCCCAGGCGGTCGCGCAGTACGGCGGCTTCAAGTTCCAGAATCAGGGTTTTCAGTTCTACAAGCATCCGCCGGCCGAAGCGTACGGTCTCAACCGGCTGCTGTTCGAGGTTCGTCACAGCGCCGATCTGCGCGACCGCGTCATCAAGAATCTGGACGCCGTCGCGATCGAATACGAGCTCAACCCGCAACAGCGGCAAGCCGCCGAAGAGCTCATCAACGTGGGCAAAGGCGGGCTCGTCAGCGAGCATGTCGAACCGCTCGTCGAAGCCGGCGCGCATCCGCTGCAGGCGCTGATGTCGCTGCACGTGATCTTCTCGATGTCCCATCGCGGCCCGGGCGCGCCGCTCGCCTCCGGCGCGACGCACTGATGTCGAACGTCGACGTCGGCGCGCTGCTCGACGAAGGGCGCTGGAGCGGCTACCAGAAGAGCCTGGTGTTCGCTACGGCGCTGGCCATCATCCTCGACGGCCTCGACAATCAGCTGCTCGGCGCCGCTGTGCCCGCGCTGATGCGCGAGTGGGGGCTCCCGCGGCCGGCCTTCGCGCCGGTCCTGACAAGCGGCCTGGCCGGCATGATGATCGGCGGAGCGATCGGCGGGTTCGCCGGCGACCGGCTTGGTCGGCGCGTCGCGCTGCTCGCCAGCGTCATCTCGTTCGGTATGCTCACGCTGCTCGTAGCCAGCGCCGGCGACGTCACCACCCTTGGCATCCTGCGTTTCTTCGCCGGGCTCGGGCTTGGCGGCGCCATGCCCAACGCCGCGGCGCTCTCGTCCGAATACGTCCCCAGGCGGCATCGCCCCTTTGCCGTGACGCTGACGGTCGTGTGCATCCCGCTTGGCGGCACGCTCGCGGGCATCGTGGGTGCGCAGATCCTTCCGCGGTTTGGCTGGCGTGTGCTCTTTCTCGTAGGTGGCGGCATTCCCCTTGTTCTGGCGGCCGTCCTGCTCAAGGTCCTTCCCGAATCGCCGCGCTACCTCGCGCGCCATCGCGAGCGATGGTCCGAGCTCGTCTCCCTGTTGCGCCGCCTCGGTCACGGCGTCGGCGGCGACACCACGTTTGTGGATAGTACCGAGAAGACCGTCCGGAAAGTATCTGTACGTGAGCTGCTGGTGCCCGAATATCGCCGCGACACGCTGGCGCTCTGCGGGTCGTTCTTCTTCTGCCTGCTGTCAGTGTATATGGGCGCCAACTGGGTGCCGTCGCTGCTGACTGGCGCCGGGTTCGACGTCGCCGTTGCGAGCAACGGGCTCGCCGCGTTCAACCTTGGCGGCGTCGTCGGCGCCATTCTCGGCGCCATCATCATCGGCCGGCTGGGATCGCGGATCACGATGCTGACGATGACCGTCGGCGCGATCGCCGGCGCGGCGGCGATGGCCTCCGTGTCCATCCCGACGCAGTCTGCCTTCACGCTGCTCGCCATGCTCGCGTGGACCGGCGGCCTCATCAACGCCGTACAGACGACGATGTACGCGTTGGCGGCGCACGTCTATCCGACTGACATCCGCGGCACCGGCGTCGGCACGGCCGTCGCCGTCGGACGCATCGGCGGCGTCGTCAGTCCGTACGCCGGATCGTGGGCGCTCGAATCGGGCGGCGCGTCGCGCCTCTTCCAGCTGATCGCGATGACGATGACGCTGGTGTTCGTCGCGCTCGCGTCGGTGCGGCGTCATATTCCGCGCGCGCCGACGCGGTACGTGGCGGTGCCCGTGTCACCCGAACCCGCGAGCCGGTAGTGGGTCAGTTCGAATCCTGCTAGCCCGCAGTGGCACAATAAGCCGGTTCGTGATGTTCTGCCGCCTCATCCTCATGCTGGCCGTGAGCGCCATCCCTTTCGTTGCCCAGGGCGGTGCAGCGGTGCCAGAGCCAGTTCCTCGTTTCGCAGACAGCACGCCGAACCCGGCTGTCGTGGCGCAGGACGCTCAGACGATCGAACGGGGAGAGCAGATCCTGAACCAACGCTGCAGCACGACCTGTCACGATCTCAGACCGATCGACGTCCAGGCGCTGGACGAGGCCGGCTGGACGAAAGCGATCGCATCGATGATCGAAAAAGGTGCCAAGGTGAGCGCCGAGGATCGTCCGGTCTTGCGCGACTACCTGGTGAAGAGTCACGGCCCGCTGCCGGACGGCCCGGGCAAACAGGTCCTGTTGAACACGTGCACGCTGTGCCACGACCTGCAGCGCGTACGGCGGCAGCGAAACAGCACGGAAGGATGGGCGGAAACCCTCGAAGCGATGCTCAGCGAGGGGGCGCCATTATCGGCGGAGGATCTGCCCGTGCTCCTGCGCTACCTGGCCAGGAACTTCGGGCCCGAATGAATCACTTCCAGACCCGCTCCTGGCAGATCGACACGACGCAGATCGACTCGATGACGCGATTGGGCGGCGGCACGGTCAGACCGCGGTCGGTCATCAGCTTGCGGAGCAAGGCGGCAGTCTCCGGCCGGGCGACCGCCGATTGCACACCGGTGCGGACGAGACCGTCGGCGTAATCGATCGCCTGCCAGGTGTGGCCCGCCAGCACCGACACGCTGTTGTCGGTGTCGCGACTACCGCCGTCCCGTGTGTCCAGCTTGGCGCCGCGGTCGACGAGCATCTGGATGACTTCGTTTCTCCCCTTGATCGCCGCGCCCATCATCGCCGTGCGCCCTTCTTTGTTCGCGGCGTTCGGATCCAGCCCGAGATCCAGCAGCAGCCTCACGGCGTCGACGTTGGCCTGCTTCGACCACTCGTAGGTGACACCCTCGACCCAACCGATTCCACCGGCGGCGGTCAACGCCGTATCGCCGTTGGCGGTCGCGATCTTCGGGTCGGCGCCGTACTCCAGCAGCAGCTTCATCAGCGCGACGTCGCTCGATTGCGACGCCCGCACGAACGCGGTGGCGCCGTCCTCGAAGAACCACTGCATCGTGAAGATCGTGCGAGTGAGCGTGTTGTCCTTGATCCGTGCATTAGGGTCGGCGCCGTAGTCCAGCAGCGTTCGGATGTATTCCAGCGAGTCCATGTCCGGCTTCGGGACCGGATAGTCCCCGCCTTCGATGTTGCGGTTGTCGGTGGCGAGATAGAGAGGCGTCCAGCGCCCTTTGTTGGCGATGTTGACGTCCGCGCCATGCTCCAGCAGAAACGTGCCGAGCTTGTAGTGGCGGTTGTTGGTTGCTGTGAGAAGCGGCGTCCATCCGTACTCGGTGACCTGATTGACGTCGGCGCCCGCTTCAATCAGGTATCTCACCGACTCGACGTCGCCTTCGCGAGAGGCGAGCACCATCGGCGTCAAGCCGCCGCCGCCCGCACCCACGAGCCCGGCCACGATGACGTCCGCTTCGTCTGCGTTTTCGGCGGCAGCTTCCGCCGGTGGGGCGGCCGCCGCAGGATCCGGCGGGGCGGTTGCGGTGCCTGGGGCCGCGCCAGCCGCCGGCGGCGTGCGCGACTCGCCGCGCTGGCCGACTGCGCCCAGGGTACCGCCCAGAGTACCGCGGAAGCCCAAAGAGATTTTCGCGCCGTGCGCCGCCTCGTACTCGAGCTGTTCTTCGTAGGTGCGTCCAGCCGCGGCCGCGGCGGCGTGACGCTTGGCGGCGGAGTCGACGGCCGCCCTGTTCACGCGCGGCGCCATGTAGTTGCGCGGCAATCCGGCCGGCCCCGTGCGCGCACCGACGTCGGCTCCCAGTTCGGCCAGGAGCTTCACGGCGCCCGGATGTTTCTGATCCACCGCCCACATCAATGCGGTCGTGCCGCGCAGGTTCTCTTTCGCGTTCACGTCCGCGCCCGCCGCGAACAGCAGCTTGATCGCCTCCGGCCTTCCGTTGCGCGCGGCCATCATCAGCGTCGTTTCGCCGGTCAGTCCGCGCTGCTTCGCGTCGGCGCCGGCCTTGAGCAACCGGTCGATCATCGGGGCGTTGCCGTAGAGCGAGGCCATCAACAGCGGCGTGACGCCCTCACGGTTCCGCACGTCGACTTTCGCGCCCGCGCGAATCAGCAGATCCGCGGTGTCCACTTCGTCGCGAAAGACGGCCCAATGCAGCGCCGTTGCCCCGTCCGGCTGCGGTGCGTTCACGTCGGCCTTCTGCTGCAGCAGCGTGCGGACGGCCGCCTTGTCGCCCTTCATCACGGCGTCCGCGAGGTCGCTGCGGACCGCGCCGCGAACGGATCCCGCCAGGCAGATCACACAGACCGCAACGTATCCGACGATTCGGTTTGTTGACATTGATCTTGGTCCGTCTATGTCTTTAGCAACGATCAGCGAGAGCTTTCACCACGGTGGACACGGAGGACACGGTGGCAAAATCCTGAGAAGTAGGGTTTTTCCTCCGCGTCCCCAGTGTCCTCCGTGGTGGAGCGCCTAATTCGTCCGCCGCCTACAGTTTTGGCAGCCTGCCCGTGCTGTCCCCCTGCTTGTCCTGGTGGATCCCATACATGTCCAGGACGTTCAGCAGCAGGTTGCCGGTCGTCGCCGTCTTCCGTTCGTACGCCACATGCCGATTCCCCCGGAGCTGGCCGTTGGCGCCGCCCACGAGGATGTGTGGAACGTCGAAATGCTGATGCTGATTCGAGTTCCCCATGTTGGTGCCGTACATGATCAGCGAATGATCGAGCAGCGTGCCGTCGCCCTCGGGAATCGACTTCAACTTTTCGGCGAGGTACGCCAACGTCGACACATGGTAGCGATTCAGGTCCGCGTATCGCCGGATCTGCACCGGGTCTTCCTGATGATGCGAGCCGCCGTGGAAGCCGACGCTCTGGCCGCCATTCGGGAACAGCTCGCTCTTCGGGAACGAGTAGCTCCGGCTGGTCAAATCGCGCGCGCCGAGCAGCGTCACGACGCGCGTGATGTCGGCGCGGAAGGCCAGCGCGATCAGATCGGAGTGCAGCTTGACGTGCTGATCGAACTGCTCCGGAACGCCGGGCGGCAGGTCGATCTCGGGCACCGTCGCCGATGCCTTCGCCGCGAGCTGAATGCGCCGCTCGATCTCGCGAATCTCCTCGGTGTACTGATTGACGGTGATCCGGTCCGCCGGACCGAGCCCCTTCCGGAGGGCGGTCAACTCACTGAGGAGGGAATCAAGAATGCTCTGGTTCTGCCTGATGCGCGCCGCGCGCTCTTCAGGCGTGCCGACGCTCCCGAACAGCCGCTCGAAGACGACCTGCGGGTTGAGCTCCATCGGCAGCGGACTGGTTCGCGCTTCCGTCTCCGATGGCAGTAACGGCAACGCGATCCACGAGATCGAATTCGTGTACGAACAGCTGTACCCTTCGCCACAGTTGCTCGAGCTCGAATTCGGATCTTCGACGGACAACTGGAGCGACGGCAGCAGCGTGCCCTGCCCGATCTTCTGCGCGATGATCTGATCGATCGTCGGACTGCCGACCGTGGCATCGGAGCCCGCGGTCTTTTTCGGCTTGATGGCCGTCAGGTACGCGGCCGCGACCCAGTGGTCCGATCCGGTTGTACCCTCGGGCGGCTCGGCCGACTTCGACCAGAGTCCGCTGAGGACGACGGTCTGATCCTTGACCTTGCCGAGCGACTCCAGGATGAGCGGCAGCTTCGCCGGGAGCGCACCCTCCTGCTCGGGCACCCAATAGCCGGGCGCCATGCCGTGCGGGAAGAACATGCCGACGAAGCGGCTTTTCGAGGGGGACGCGGCGGTCTGTGCCAGAGCGGTGCCGGCGGGCAGCATCGCGTCGAACAGCGGCAGCGCCAATGTCACTCCGGCGCTCTTCAGAAACGTCCGACGCGGAATGTGCTTTTTGGAGACGAACATACTATCGGCCCCTCTTCCTATCGTTGTCGCTTGACGTCGGCGATCGAGGGCGTCGGAACAACGGGCTCCGAGCCCTTCGTGTTCATCTGAAACGGTTTGCTCTTGACGATACCCAGGACGAGCGCGGAGAACCGGCCGTTGTCGCGCGCCGCGCTTCGAGCGATCGAGCGGACCAGCGGCATATCCTGATACTCGACGCCGCGGCCCAGAGCATACGTCAGAAGCTTCTCGCTCACCACTTCGACAAACTGGTTGGAGTAGCCGAGGAGCCAGTTGCGCAGGCCGGCCGGGCCGTCGATTTTCGTGCCGTCGAACACTTGCGCCGACGCGTCCACGGCGGTGTCTTCCTCGTGGGTGCGCCACAACCCAATTCCGTCGAAGTTCTCGAGCGAGAAACCGATCGGGTCCATCAGGGCGTGACACTGGACGCAGTCCTGGCGCACCCGATGATCCAGCATTTTCTGACGCATCGTCCGCTCTTTGGCGTTGCCGGCGGCATCGGCCGATCTCGCCGGCAGCGCCGGAACGTCGGGCGGCGGCGGCGGTGGACTCATCCCGAGCAGGTTGGTCATAACCCATTTGCCGCGCGTCACCGGAGAGGTGCGTTCGGGCTTCGACGTCGTCGTCAGGAATGCGCCTTTGCCGAGCAGTCCCCGGCGGAGGTCCATGTCCGGACCCAGCGTCACGCGCCGGAACTGGCTGCCGTAGATGTTCGGGATGCCGTAATGCTTCGCGAGACGCTCGTTGACGAAGGTGTAATCCGCGGTCAGCAGGTCGACCACGTTGCGGTCCTCTCGCACGATGCTGTCGAAGAGGAGCTCCACCTCGCGTCGCATCGCCTGTCGCAGCGGATCGTCAAAGTCCGGATACAGCAGGGGCAACGGACCTGCCGCCTGGAGACCGCGCAGGTTCAGCCACTGTCCGGCGAAGTTGACCGCGAGCGCCTCGGCGCGCCGATCCTTCAGCATGCGGCGCACCTGCGCCTCGAGCACCGCCGGATCTCTCAGCTTGCCCTGGCTCGCGACACCCAACAGCTCATCGTCTGGGATGCTGCTCCAGAGAAAGAACGACAGGCGCGACGCCAGGTCCAGGTCGTTGATGCGAAAGGCCTCGCCCGATTTCAGCGTCTGCGGTTCGGCCTCGATGCGATAGATGAATTTCGGAGAGGCCAGCAGCCGGGCGAGGACCAGTTCGATTCCGTCCTCGAAGTCGCCGGCCTTCCGCCCCGACTGATAGAACGACATCAGCAGATCGACGTCTGGAGCCGCCGCGGGGCGCCTGAACGCGTGGGTGGTGAGGTTCGCGATGATTTTTCGCGCGCACGCCGTCTCGTCGGCTGTGCCGGTCGGGCGGCAGACGAAAATCTTGCGCCGGCTCGCCGAATCGGTGGCGGCCGCTGCGTTGAAGGGCCCTTCGATGCGCACGGTGCCGACGTGCGGGAAGAACGTGAACCCCGGAGTGGGACCCGTCTGGACCGTGTCGCGCATGAAGTGCTGATCGAGGTCCAGGAGCGGCGCGAAATTCGTCGCAAGAAACGTCACGCCGAGCGCGTGCGATCCTGCCGTCGTCTTGAACCGGACGCGCATCGGAGGCGGCTCACGAAAGAGCCCCCCGCCGCGGCCTATCAGCGCGCCGGCACCCGCACTCGCGCCACGGCCCGCAGGCGCTGCGCCCGGACCAGCGCCGCGTCCTCGCTGACCTGCGGCCTGCGTGCTCGCTCCTCCGCAATTGGGCTCGGGCTGTCCGAATCCCAATCGCCGCCCGCCCTGCCAATCCAACACCTGCACCAGTTCCTTGTCGAGCAGCACCTCGAGCTTCTCGCAGGGGACGGAGCCGAATCCGGCCGGCGACATGTTGTCCCCGAAGATCGGCGTGACGGTGACGGTGTACTCGCCGTCGGACGGAAACACGTGGTTGACGAGCATGCCGCCGCGCGTGCCGAACGGAAGCCCTTCGATGTGATAGTCCTGCGACGTATCCTCGGGCGTCCGGTACACCTTCAGGGTCGGCGGCGTCGGCTCCCCGATTGCCAGTCGGCTGATCTTGCCTGCCGCCGATACGTACGCTTCGACCAACGTGGACGAAATCCCGAGCGTGCCGGCCATGTTGTCGAATCCGTGCGTGGAATCGTCCGACGGCAAGTACTCGCTCGGATCGACATCGAGGTCGAGCAGATCGCGGATCACATTGGCGTACTCGGTCCGGTTGAGGCGATGGAGTCCGGGCGCGGGCGTGTAGGCGACGGCGCTGCGATCGAGCTCACTCTCCAGCCACGTGATGAGGCCCTCGTAGGTGGCCTTGTCCGGCCGCCGCGAATTGGCCGGCGGCATCATGCCGGCGCGAAGCTTCCGCACGACACGTTCCCACGCTTCCGCGTGCTCGCCGACGTGCGTGATGTCCAGATCGTCGAGCGTGATCTTGCGTGACGCTTCCTGGCCGGCCGCCTTCCCGCGCTGGCTGTGGCAGCCCACGCAGTACTGGTTGATGAGCGCACGCTGAGGCGACACTTCGGCCGGAGCGGTGGTCGGCGATTGAGCTGCCCGCGGGTTGGCGGTCTGACCCGTCACGGCGACGACGAAAAGCATGGTCGCCACGCAGCTGACCATCAGCAGTGTCTTGGTCATTCGAGCGAGCTCCAGAGTCTGGAAGCTGTTGGTACTTACCTGTTTACATCATAATAGCCGACGAACTGACATATCTGATGTCGCGAATTGTAATCCTAGACTCGTCCGCCACGCCCGGCTAGACACATGGGCTCGGCCGTGGCGCGCGTGGTGAGCGCTAAACCCTTCTACAAAACGCTCTACGGACAGGTGCTGACCGCCACGGCGATCGGCATCCTGCTGGGGTATTTCTACCCAGCCGCCGGCGTCGCCATGCGGCCGCTTGGCGACGGCTTCATCAAGCTCATTCGGATGGTCATCGCCCCGATCATCTTCTGCACGGTTGTTGCCGGGATCGCGGGCATCGGGAACATGAAGACCGTGGGCAAAGCGGGTGTGCTGGCGGTGGCCTATTTCGAGATCGTGAGCACGCTGGCGCTCGTGCTGGGGTTCGTCGTTGTCAACGTGGTGAAGCCTGGCGTTGGGATGAACGTCGATCTCGGGGCGCTCGACAGCGGTGCCGTCGCGCAATACGTCACGGCTGGGACGGCGCAAGGCCCGGCCGGCTTTCTACTCGACATCATTCCTGCGAGCGCGGTGGACGCGTTTGCCAAGGCCGACATTCTTCAGGTGCTTTTCTTCGCCATTCTGTTCGGCTTTGCGCTGCACGGACTCGGCACGAAGGGCAAACCGGTGGTCGAGCTCATCGACGCCGTCTCGCGCGTCCTGTTCGGAATAGTCGGCATCGTCATGAAGGCCGCACCGATCGGCGCGTTCGGCGCCATCGCGTTCACCGTCGGCAATTTCGGCTTCGGCACGCTGGCGGCGCTCGGCAAGCTCGTCGCGTGTTTCTATGTGAGCTGTCTGCTGTTCGTGTTCGTCGTGCTGAACGCGATCGCCCGCCTCCACGGATTCGGGATCTGGCGCTTGATCGAATACATCAAAGAGGAGCTCTTCATCGGCTTCGGCACGTCTTCTTCCGAATCGGTGCTGCCGCGCATGATGGCGAAGCTCGAACAGCTCGGGGTCCAGCGCTCCATCGTCGGCCTGGTGATTCCGGCCGGCTACTCGTTCAACCTGGACGGCACCGCCATTTACCTCGCCACCGCGGCGGTGTTCATCGCGCAGGCCACGAACACCCCGTTCGGCGTGGCGCAGCAAATCAGATTGCTCATGATCCTGTTGCTGACGTCGAAAGGATCGGCCGGCGTCGCGGGAGCCGCGCTCGTCGTTCTTGCCGGCACCATCGCGGCATCCGGTCAGCTGCCGGTCGCGGGCGTCGCGCTGATCCTAGGCATTCATCGGTTCATGGGCGAGGCGATGGCGGTGACGAACCTCATTGGGAACGGCGTTGCGACCGTGGTGGTCGGCAAGTGGTGCGGCCAATTGGACGTCGCGACTCTGAAAGCACGTCTCCGAGGGGGTGCCGCGATCAGCTAGTGTCGCGTCTCAGAAGTTCGTTGAGCACCGAGGGCGGCGAGACGCCCGGATGGCAAGGCGCGAAGAGTGAGCATATCGGAAATATTCGAACGATGAGCAACGCAGCCAGCCGGGATGCATCGCCGGCCGAATGCCATCGAACTTCTGAGACTCGACACTAGTCCTTGGTCCTTCGTTCTTAGTTCTTGGGTCCGTCCTTGGTCCTGGGTCCGTCTTGGTCCTTCGTGCGCTCGGAGCGAGTGCTGACTGCCGGCCCCGGACTCGCGACCGTGGACGGACCGAGGACCACGGACCGCGAACGGACCAAGGACCAGGAACCAAGCACCAAGGACAGATCATGAGTCCACCACTCAGTAAAGGCGTTGGTGCTATGCTCTCCGCCACCGACGCCTGGTGGTGGTGACGAGGGTTTCCAAGGAGCGCTCGCATGGCCAAATCGACGAAAGGATCCGTCGATCGTCGAGGTTTTCTGAGAGGTGCAGCCGTCGGCGCCGCGGCGCTGGTGACGCAGCCTTCCGTCGCGCTTCCGCAAACACCGCCGGCCACGCCAACGCCTGCGGGTCAATCGAATGCACAGCTCGCCGCCGACACCGAGCCGCCGCCCGGTCCGGGCCGATCGCGCATCGTCGAACACCCCGCGTCGGACTTCATGGTGGACGTGATCAAGACGCTTGGCATCGAGTACGTCGCCACGAACCCGGGCTCGAGCTTCGAGGGGCTCCACGAATCGATCATCAATTACGGCGACAACAAGATGCCGGAGCTGCTCACGTGCTGCCATGAAGAGTCGGCGGTGGCCATGGCGCACGGCTATGCGAAGATCGAAGGCAAGCCGATGCTGGCGCTGCTGCACGGGTCGATCGGCATCCAGCACGCATCGATGGCGATCTACAACGCGTACGCGGACCGCGTACCCGTGTACATCATCGCCGGCAACTGGCGGGACGCCGGTGTGCGGCCGAACGGCGTCAACTGGTACCACAGCGCGCAGGACATGGGCGCCATGGTGCGCGACTTCGTGAAGTGGGACGATGAGCCGGCGTCGCTGTCGGCGTTTGCGGAATCGGCCGTGCGCGCCTACAAGATTGCGCTGACGCCGCCCGCCGAGCCGGTGCTGCTGATTCTCGATCACGACATGCAGATGCGGGCGATGCCGCAAACGCCCATCCGCATTCCGAGGCTCACGATGCCGTCGCCTCCGTCGGCGGATCAAGCCGCGGTGAGAGAAGCGGCGCGCCTGCTGATTGCCGCGGAGAATCCGCGAATCAACGCGGGACGCATGGCGCGGACGCCGAACGGCATCGCGCTGCTTGTGGAGCTTGCGGAACTGCTGCAGGCGCCGGTCAACGGCGGCAGCGATCGCGTGAATTTCCCGTCGCGCCATCCGCTGGCCGGGAATGGCTCGGGCGCGGCCGACCTGATTCTGAATCTCGAAGTCCAGGGCGGCGGGGGCCCCGGTGGCGGCATCGGCGCGCGCGCGGCGAACGCCAAGACGATCAGCATCTCCGCACTCGATCTCTACATCAAGAGCAACCTCCAGGATTTCCAGCACATGGCCGACGTCGATTTGGCCATTGCCGCGGACTCCGAAGCCAGCCTGCCGGCGCTCATCGACGAGGTCAAGCGTCAGCTGACGGCCGACCGCAAGCGCGCGCTGCAGGAGCGCGGCGGCAAGCTCGCGCAGGTGCACGAGCAGGCTCGCGCGGCCGCCAAGGAGGGAGCGGCGCCCGGGTGGGACGCGAATCCGATCAGCCTCGCGCGGCTGTCCGCCGAACTGTGGGCGCAGATCAAGCGCGACGACTGGTCGCTGGTGTCGTGGCAGGGTTTCATCAGTGGCTGGCCGGGCCGGCTATGGAGCTTCGACAAGCACCATCAGTACATCGGCGGTCAGGGAGCCGGCGCGATGGGGTACGGCGCGCCAGCCGCGGTGGGCGCCGCGCTTGCCAACCGGAAGCACGGCCGGCTGTCCATCAACATCCAGACCGATGGCGATCTGAATTACGCGCCGGGCGTGCTGTGGACGGCGGTCCATCACAAGATCCCGCTGTTGACCGTCATGCACAACAACCGCGGGTATCACCAGGAAGTCATGTTCATCCAGCGGATGGCGAGCGAGCGCAATCGCGGCGCGGACCGCGCGCACATCGGCACGACGCTCAGGGAGCCGAACATCGACTACGCGAAAATGGCGCAGGGCTACGGGATGCACGGCGAAGGACCGATTGCCGATCCCAAGGATCTGGCACCTGCGATCAAACGCGGGCTGGATCTGGTCAGGAAAGGCGAGCCGGCGCTGATCGACGTGATCACGCAACCGCGCTGAGGAGCGAAGTGATGAGGCGCTGCGCCGCAGTTGTGAAAACGTTTTTCGTAGTGATTGTCGCGGGGGCATGCGGCGCGCTGCAGTCGAGCGTGGGCGCAGCGGCTCAGACATCGACGCAACCGTCGACCGCTACCGCGGCGGCCACAGGCAACGCCCAGGCCGGCAAGGATCTGTACGTGCGGTACAGCTGCTATGCCTGCCATGGTTATGCTGGGCATGGCGGCGCGGGTGCGCGGCTCGTGCCGATGCGCATGACGCTTCCAACCTTTACCGCCTACGTGCGCGGCCCGCGTCAGATGCCGTCGTACAGCGCCAAGGTCCTGACCGATGCGCAGATGGCGGACATCTGGGCGTACATCCAGGCACTTCCCAAGTCGCCGGTCGCGAAAGACATTCCGCTGCTCGTCCAGATCCTGAACGAGAAGTGACACGGCGTCATCCTCGGAGGCTCGCTCAAGTCCTAAGCCGGGCTTGCGCGGCACACTCAACAGCTTCGTACGTCTTCGAGCCGTGCGAGCACGGCTAGCGCATGGAATTCGACACGTTGATGGATGCGGCGCTTCTCGAAGCGCACCGCGCGCGCGACGCCGGCGAGGTGCCGATCGGCGCGGTCGTCGCGATCGACGGCGAAATCGTCGGCCGCGGCTTCAACCAGCCGATCTCGTCCGGCGATCCGACGGCGCACGCGGAGATCGTTGCGATCCGCGCGGCGGCGCGGCAGGCCGGCAACTACCGTCTGACCGGCGCGACGCTCTGCGTGACGATCGAGCCGTGCCTGATGTGCGTCGGCGCGTTGGTGCACGCGCGCATCGGCACGCTCGTGTACGGCGCCGCGGAGCCCAGGTCGGGCGCGCTCGTCTCGACCGTGCGCGGTGGGGAGCTCCCGGGACACAATCACCGGTTCGAGATCGTTTCGGGTGTGCGCGAGGCCGAGTGTCGCGACCTGATGCAGGCGTTCTTTCGGGATCGCCGCTAAATGTTAAATATCGCCGGTAGATGTTCAATGTAGCGCGAAGGCTTTAGCCGAGCGGCCCAGCATGCCGTCGCGTCCGGCTTCAGCCGCGCGGCCTTGCTATAATGAAAGGTCCGCTTCACCGCGACACACCTCACGGAGAGGTACCGAAGTGGTCGTAACGGGGGCGCCTCGAAAGCGTCTTGTCGGGTAACCGGCACGTGGGTTCGAATCCCACCCTCTCCGCCATCTTTTCAGCCAATGAATACGGCCTCATTTGACGAGATAGCGATTCGCTGTACCTGTTTTGTCCCTTCCGGCTATACTGCTGGGAGTGCTGGCAATCTACCGCCGTCACCAGTCGCCCTGTAAATACACGTCACGCCGCTTCAGGAACTGCAAGTGCCCGATCTGGGTCCAGGGTTCGCTCCGGGGCAAGTATGTGCGCCGTAGCCTCGATCTGCGGTCCTGGGAGGCTGCCTCTGCCCTCGTTCGAGGTTGGGAGGCGTCCGGCCAGGTCGGCGTCATCAAGCCTGACGTACCGACTGTGGCTGAGGCGGTCACCAAGTTCATCGACGACGCCAAGGCGCGGCAACTCTCGGGAGAGACGGTCCGAAAGTACCAGAACCTGCTCGAGCGTCGGGTTATCGCCTGGTGCGAGTCGAAAGGCTACCGCCTGCTGAAGCAGATCGACGTCGGCGCCGTGCGCGAGTTCAGGACGACCTGGGACGACGGCCCGAACTACGCGACCAAGAATCTCGAGCGGATGCGGGCGTTCTTCCGGTTCTGCGAACAGGCGCGATGGGTGGACCGGAATCCCGCGGTCAGCGTGAAGGCGCCGAAGGTGAAACATGCGGCGACACTGCCGTTTTCCGCCGAGGAGATGAAGCGGATTCTGGATGCCTGCGAGCGCTACCCGGGCAATGCGGATCGGATGAAGGCGTTCGTGCTCACGATGCGGCACTCCGGGCTGCGGATCGGGGACACAATCGCGCTCAAGCGGGATCGCCTCAAAGGCAACAAGCTGTTCCTCTACACGCAAAAGACCGGCACGCCGGTGTATGTACCGCTGCCGCCGGCGGTCGTCGAAGCGCTCGGCAAGCTCAATGGCGACGGCGAGTACTTCTTCACGAGCGGGAAAGCAAAACCGCAGACCGCGCGCGCCAACTGGTCGCGGTATCTGGACACGGTTTTCGAGCTGGCCAAGGTGAAGGACGCGCACTCGCACCGCTTCCGCGACACGTTTGCCGTATCGCTGCTCGAGAGCGGCGTCTCGATCGAGAACGTCTCCGTGCTCCTGGGACACTCGTCCGTCCGCATTACGGAACGGCACTACAAACCTTGGGTGAAGACCCTCCAGAAGAAGCTCGAAGAGGCAGTCCGGAAGGCGTGGGCCTGACGTGAGCGAGCCGCGTCCAACCGTCGTCGTCCTGGCGGGCCCGAACGGCGCCGGCAAGTCGACTGCGGCACCCGAACTGCTGCAAGGTGAGCTTGCGGTCAACGAGTTCGTGAATGCTGACGTGATCGCCCGTGGTCTGTCAGCGTTCGACCCTGATCGCGCGGCGATCACCGCGGGTCGGGTGATGCTGGCACGGTTGGACGAGCTCGCCCGACAGCGCGAGAGCTTCGCGTTTGAGACAACCTTAGCGAGTCGCTCCTTCGCGCCCTGGCTGCGGGATCTCCGCGCGTCCGGATATGCGGTTCATCTCTTTTTCCTCTGGCTGTCCTCACCAGATTTGGCCGTCCAGCGCGTCGCGTACCGAGTTCGTTCCGGCGGTCACGATGTTCCGGCCGACACGATTCGGCGCCGATACCGCGCGGGCGTCAGAAACCTCTTCAATCTCTACCAACCGATCGTGACCACGTGGGCCGTCTACGACTGTTCTGGCCTGAAGTCGCAGCTCATTGCGGAAGGCTTGGAATCTGCACCGCTCAAGGTCTACGATAGAGAGGTCTGGGCAGCCATCCAGCAGCAGGGAACCGAATGAAGGCCGAAGCGCAAAGAGATGTCGATCGCATCCTGACGGAGAACCGCCGAGTGGTCGGTGAGGCCATCGATCGCGGCATCCGGAAGGCGATACTGCGCCACAAGAGGGACGGCGTACCTGTGGTCGTTGAGAGCGATGGCAAGATCGAGATCTTGAAGCCCGAAGACCTAGGCTCTTAGCTCGCGGCGTCCCGCAGTACATCAGCGTAACCAACTTCCCAAGTTCCCGGTTTCGACGCGTTCGACGTGCCCTCGATCCTGGCTGCGTGCTCGCCGGGATCAAGGCTCTCCGCTTCCGCTCCGACCCGCGCTGCACGCGCGGGCTGGCGGCCTTGATCCCGCCTCCGCGCCCGCCGGTCTTTGCCGCTGTCGTCGAACGCCGGCAAGCGTTGCCGCCAAGGCCAAGGGCAATCTGACAATCGGCCTCAGCCGCAGGCCGCGGAAGGAGCCAAGCGAGGAGCCAAGCCCTCAGGACGAGGTCGGCGTCATCCGTATCGGCCGCGAGGCTGCGTAACGTAGTGAACCGGCGGCGTTTTGTGCCGCCCGACCATTGCGTGCGATCACCCACAGCGGGCAGGAGCGACTCCGCGCTCCGGCGCCTTCGGCGGCCCCGGGGGGTGACCCCGGGGCGGGGGTCGCTCCTGCACGAACGTGCCCGCAACATCCCACCTGTCGAAGATAGGCTCGAGCGCGGCCCTCATTTCCGAGAGCAATTGATCGTCGAGAAGCGGCTCGCGCTGCGGCTGCAGAAAGGCGTGCGAATCAGCTGAATCGCCGCGGGCGTCGTCAGGTCATGCCGAAGACCGCGTTTTTCCGCGCGAGTTCCCGCGGCGCCGAACGAGGTCTCTCGGCCGGCGCACTCGGCGACGATCGGTGCTCTCACGCCAAGCCCGAAGTGTGCGCTACACACAACCCGAAAACGCTGCAGCCTGAAACCGGTAGAAGGTTGGTTGGCCCTATGCGTCGTGCTGAACGAGTGGAACCCATCACGCAGTTCGAACGTCTCAGCTTAGGTGGTTCCATATATTGGACCGATGTATATGAACAGAAACCCCGGGCATGAGGATGAGGTCAGACGTGAGGCAACACACAGCACCGTCTTCAGCCGGCACGTTGACAGGTCGGCTCACCAATCCGAAGTCTGTCGCCGATTCGTTCGGTCTTTGGACGCAAAACACTGGCGGTGCTCGTCGCCACCGGGGTGGAGTGCTCGCCACGAGGACGAACCTGCGTCGTCGATTGGCGGTGACACATGGCTGAGCGCACACGCCCGTCGAACCTGCCTGACCCGGAGTGGAAGAAGGGCAGCGCAGAGCTTTTGGTCCTCTCGCTGCTCGAGGATCAGCCTCGCCACGGGTATGACATTTCGAAACTGATTCAGCTCCGATCGGGCGGGGCGTTGCAATTTCATGTCACCTCTCTCTATCCGCTGCTCCACCGACTCGAGAAGCACGGGTGGATCGTTGGACGGTGGGTGGAGAAGGCAGAGCAGCGACGACGACGCTACTACAGCCTGACAGGGCAAGGCCGACAGGCGTTGCGCGCAAAGCAACAGAGTTGGAAAGACTTTGTCGCCCTCATCAGCCGCGTCACCGGAGTCGAGCATGGCTGATTGGAGACAGGTGGTACGAGCGCGTCTCACGGAACTGCGCCTGACGGCATCCGCCGAGTCGGAACTCACTGAGGAACTGGCGCAGCACTTGGAAGATCTGCACCGCGAGCTGAAAAGTGGCGGCGCCAGCGATGAAGAGGCGTACACGAAGGCTATCTCGGAACTCGATGACATGTGTGCGCTCCGTAGCGGCTTGGAGAGGAATCAGCTCATGCCGAAACACGAGACGGTACCTGTTGGCGACACGACGTCAAGCACGTTTGTAGACGACCTGCAACGGGATCTTCGATATGCCGGTCGCATCATGCGCACGAATCCCGTGTTCGTGCTCGTTGTCGTGGTGACGCTCGGCTTGGGAATTGGTGGCAATATCACCGTTTTCAGCGTGATCAACACATTGCTTTTGAATCCGATGCCGGTTCGTGAGCCGTCCGAGTTGGTAGCCGTCGCGTCGGTTGAAACGGTGGGCACCGCTGAGGTGAACACGCTGATGCCCCTCTCGTACCCGAACTTCACCGACTATCAAACTGAGAACAGAGTCTTCAGCTCAGTCGCCGGATACGGCAGGATGCGGGCGCTCGCGTGGCAGACGCAAGGTGCTTCGCAAAGCCTTATGAGCGAATTCGTGACCGGCAACTATTTCTCGACGTTGGGCGTCGGCGTCGCGACGGGAAGGACGTTCGGGCCCGAAGCCGACGACCTTGGCCGTGCGCATCCCGTGGCTGTCATGAACTACGGGACGTGGCAGACACGCTTCGGAGGTGCTCCCGACATCGTCGGCAGGCAGCTACGGCTCAATGGCGTGGTCGTGACCGTACTTGGTGTGACGCGGCCAGGATTCATTGGCGTCAACGGGCTTGTCGGTCCAGAACTCTGGCTGCCCTTCGCGCTGGCGGAAAAGCTCCTGCCCAATGAAATGCGGACGGCAAGAGCCGATCGCAGTAAGCCGGTCTTGCAGGGTGTCGCGCGAGTCAAGGCCGGCGTCACTATGGCCCAAGCACAAGCCAATGTCACCGCGTTGTCATCCTCATTGGCTCGCGACTATCCGGTTGCGAACGAAGGTCACGCAGCCACCGTGCGGCCCATCGGTGACGTCCTGTTCGGTGGCGGCTCGACCATGATCCGCTTTGCTGGTGCAGTGCTCGCGATGGTTGCCGGGGTCGTCTTGTTGATCGCCTGCTCGAACGTCGCGAACCTCCTGCTGGCGCGATCTACTGCTCGACAACAGGAAATGGCGGTGCGCGTGGCGTTGGGCGCAAGTCGCGCTCGGCTCGTGCGCCAGCTCCTCACCGAGAGCCTCTGCCTGGGCCTGCTCAGCGGCGGGGTCGGGCTTCTGATCGGTTACTTTGCCATGCAGCTGCTGGCGAAGACCCTGCCGGCGACCGGGACCTTTGTGACATCGAGGCTCGATGGAACCGTCCTGTTCGTTGCCCTGCTTATCTCTCTTGCTACGGGATTCATGTTCGGCATCGTGCCCGCGCTCGGCGTATCGAGGACGGGTGTGGCGGGAATCCTCAAGGAAGCCCGTACCGCGGGACGAAGCGCACGCAGGGTGACCGTCGCCAACGTGTTGCTGGTGGGTCAAGTCGCGTTGTCGTTTCTATTACTGGTCACGGCCGCATTGTTCCTGAGAAGCATTCAGCGGGCGTATGAGATCGATCCAGGTTTCAAGGCCGCTCGTCTTGCTGTGTTCATCACGAATCCCGGGCAGGCCGGCTACAGCGAGGCGCAAGTACGGACCTTCTACCACGACGTGCGCGAGCGGGTGTCGCGCCTGCCGGGAATCGAGTCGGTCTCCTTGTCATCGAACATGCCACTCTTCGCCCGTCCCGTCAGTGGATTGCTGGTCGAGGGACGCCCGGCGCGATCGTCGACCGACAGTTCCACAGCGATTGTCAACACTGTTGACCGCGGCTACTTCGAGACGACCGGTATCGTGATCGAGAAGGGACGTCCTTTTACCGTGATCGACCGTCCCGCATCGATTCCAGTCGTCATCGTCAATGAGAAACTCGCGCAAGACTACTGGCCAGGTGAGGACGCTTTGGGCAAGAGAATCCAGGTGCCAGGTGAGCAACAGATGCGACAGATCGTCGGTATTGCTCGAACGGCCAACTACTCGTCGTGGGGAGAGCCGCCGCAGCGGTGCGTATACGTGCCGATGGAACAGAACCATCTGCCAGCGATGACGTTGTACGTCCGCAGTACTGCGGATCCGGCGCAGATGGTGCGCTCCGTTGGCCGCGAGATTAATGCGGCCGGCCCGCAAGTGCTAGTGAGCGGCATCAGGACCGGCCAGCAGGTCATCGACGGAAGCCTGTTTCAGGCGAGAATCGGCGTGGCGCTCCTGAGCGTGTTCGGGCTTCTGGCGCTCGGATTGGCCAGCATCGGGCTATACGGAATCCTCGCGTATGCCGTCAATCAACGGCAACGAGAGATTGGATTGCGGATGGCGCTCGGAGCCAGCCAGCCAAGCGTGCTGCGGATGATTGTGAAACAAGGCATGTCGCTCGTCGTGATCGGCGTGGTGATTGGCTTCGCAGCAGCGCTCTTGGTCGGGCGTGTCCTCAGCCGGATGCTGTACGGCGTGGGGGCAACCGACCCTGTCAGCCTTGCCGGAGCCGGCTGTGTACTTGGCGCAGTCGCGCTGGTGGCGTGTTACTTGCCGGCACGCTGGGCCGCTCGCGTGGATCCTCTGGTGGCGCTGCGTCAGGCGTGATGCCACGCATCGGTTCCGCCGCACGACGACGTGCCACGCTGGTCCGTCTGCTCTGGCTGTTAACGCTCGTCCTGGTGCTGATCAGCGTCGCGATGGTCACGCGCCGAACGATGACTCTATTCGGCCTCATTTCCGCCGCAGAGGCATGGATCGACCACACGCGACTGGAAGCGGCGATAGTGGACCCGGGAGCCGCGACAAAGACAGAGATTCACCTCCGATTTGAGCCCGTCGAATCATGGACCGCGTCCTCGGCGGGAACATTCGGGGGACGTGAGTGCCCCCCGCCCGGAGTCGGATCGGAGACAAATGGGGTTGCTCATGTCCCGGCTGCTGTCCTGACCGGGATTCGCGGGCGGCGCTGACTCCGTCGCCGCCCTTGAACCGCGTGTCTTGGTCATCGATAATCCGTCGCGTCGTAAAAAGGCAGAGCGGTCACTGCGTTGCCGGATCAGTGCCCGCATGACATCGACCGGCCTGGTGTTCGCGGCGCGGAATAAACAGTAGCCCTCCGCGAGTGGTGTCAGTTGCATCATCGCGAGAAGCTCGGCGGTTTTCATGATCGCCGTCGGCGTAGCTGAAATGGTCGCACAGGTGCGATCGAAGCTGTCCAACATTTGCGGTCCACTGCCAAACAGTGAGGATTGAGACGCGCGCGCCCGTTTCGGTCCCCCTCGGTTCACGCGCAGGTGACGAGTACTCCAAGATAGATCCAGCGCCGGCTGCAGAACGAAGGTCGACTCTGGTCCGGCGACCGTTCACGTCAAAACGTTGGGGGTAGAGGATCTGATCTCTACGTTCTGGAACTGATGACGGAGACAACCTGCGTGACGTTCTCGCTGATCCAGCCACTGACACAAGCCGCGTTGACCTCGGCGGCCGCCGTTATCCTGGCGCAATCGACGGCGGCCCAGCCAACCCGCGAGGCGATTGCCACTGATCAGCGCATCGCCAAAAGCCATGATGTCCGTCCAGTCACGCAGGGCACGACTGAGCGGCTGCTCCTGAAACTCTCACACGACCGTGTGCTCGAGCGCGTTTTCGATCCGAGGCGCGGTCTGTTCCTGCGGGTCGGTCTGCCCACCGAGGGCGCGTCATTTGGCGCTGGACCCGCGTGGCGCGTGAGCAACTACAATCGCAGTTACACGTTGACCGCGTCGACCGCCGCGTCGGTGGCCCGGGAATGGATCGGTGAATTGGCGCTGCAAGTGCCCGACTTGCTGCCATCTGTTGCCGACGACCGGTTCTTTGCCTCGTTGTCGCTCGCCGGATCTGGGCGCATCTCCAACGAGTTCTGGGGTCTGGGACTCTCCAGCGTCGATGCCGATCGGACGGTCTTCAGGCTCTCGCAGACGACCGGCGCCGGCAGGGTCGGAGTTCGGCTGATGCCGTGGCTGAACGTCGGAACGGCCGCCGCGTGGCTGACGCCAAACGTCCGGTCGTCGCACAACGATCGCATCCCGTCGATCCAGGAGGTGTTCGACGAGTCGACGGCGCCCGGTCTGACCGAGCAGCCCACGTTCTTCCGCACCGAGGTCTCCCTTGATCTCGATTATCGCGATTCGATTCCCCCTACACGGACGGCGGTCCGTCTCGATCAGGTCCCGCTTGCCGGCCCCTCGCGTGGCGGGCGGTACCAGGTGACCCTCGCCTCGTACCGCGACCGGGATCTGGCGCGCTACTCCTTTCGACGGACGACTATCGATCTGCAGGAGCATGTGCCCTTGCTGCACGGGTATCGGGTGGTGTCCCTGCGCGCTCTGGCCGTGCTGAACGACGCGCCTGAAGGCCAGGTGGTGCCGTTTTATCTGTCGCCGACACTCGGTGGCCTCAACGTTGGGCGCGGGTTTCAGACCTTCCGCTTTCGTGACCAGAATCTCCTGGCGCTGCAGGCCGAGTATCGCTACCAGATCAATCCGCTTGTGAGCGGCGGCGTCTTCGTCGATGCGGGACAAGTGGCTTCCAGCGCCCGCGCGTTGGCGTGGTCGCGATTCAAGACGACGTACGGCACTGGCCTGAGGCTTGGAGCCAGAGGGGCGGCGGCCTTACGTCTGGATGTGGCGTTCGCGGGCCGGCGGCCGAAGGTCATCCTGGGATTGGGCCATGCCTTCTGAATTTGCACGCCTGAGACGCGTCCGCCGCACTCGCATCGCGCCGCGCGTCGCTGCCTGCATGGTCGTGGCCTCCCTGTTCGCGATCGCCGACGTGCGGAGTGCCGGGCCGCGTTTCTACCCGGACGATCCCCTCTGGGTCGACAACGATCGCGTGATCGACGTCACGGGAGCGCATGAAGTCGAGCTCGATAATTACTACGACTTCCTCGAGAACTCCTTCGGCACGCCGGGCGACCGGTCGAGGAAGCGCGCCATGAACGTGAACACCGTTGACGAGGTGCCGAACTCCAGCTGGTTCGAGAACCGCATCGGCCAACGTGACATGACGATTGCCGAGCTGGTAAAGGGACCAGACCGTGACGTGCACTTCGGTGCCGCCTGGACGATCGTTCGCGGCAAGAACCGTGGGTTTCATCCCGGCTTCAGGGCCGTGGACCGATCGGATCCGACCCGAACGGTCTATCAGCTCGAGGTGGATCCGCCAGGTCATCCCGAAATGGCCAGTGGGGCCGAGGTGGTGGGCGCCGCGTTTACCACGCGTTCGGGTATCACACTGAAGAGGTCTACCTGACGGAGATCGATCCGGCGGCGCTCGAGATATCGCCGAGCGCCACGATTCGAGACCCCAATGGCCGGCGACGGTTCGTCCGCAACGACCTGACGGAGATTCTCAAGAACGCCGCGCGGCTGCCGAATGGACGGATCCGGGTGACCGCGGAACGTTTTCTTGACGGCGTTGACGTGGGGCGATTCGAGTATCACGGTACACGCGCCGATGATCCCAACGACATCTATCCCCACGAACACCGTCGTGAGCTGCGCGGCAGTCGCGTGTTCGCCGCGTGGCTGAATCACGACGACTCGCGCGCCGTCAATACGATGGTGATGCAGTACCGAGAGGGCGGCAAGTCCTACCTGAAGTACTACATCGTGGACTTCGGTTCGATCATGGGCAGCGCCACACGCTTCGAGGACTCCCCACAGGCGGGTCGCGAATACATTCTTTCGGGCCGTCCCTCGCTGTTGACGCTGGTGTCATTCGGGCTCTATGTCCGGCCGTGGCTGCGGTTTCGCGATCCACCTGTTCCCGCGGCCGTCGGGCGTTTCTCCGCCGAGCATTTCGATCCTCGCACCTGGGTGGCCGAGTACCCGAAAGCCGCGTACGAGAACATGCGGGAGGACGACGCGTTTTGGGCCGCTCGGATCGTCGCCCGATTCTCCGACGCCGCCATTCGTGCCCTGGTCGAGAAAGGACGGTATTCCGACCCGGCGGCGGTCGACTCCCTGGTCGCCACGCTAATCAAGCGGCGAGACCGGATCAAGGAGGTCTGGCTGACCGGCATCAACCCCATCGTCAACCCGACGTTGTCGTCCGATGGCGAGCTCCGGTTCGAGAATGCCGCCGTAACGCACGGTGTGGGCGGATCGCCGGCCGGCTACGCTCTGCGCTGGTCGCGCTTCGATAACACGACCGACACGCATACGCCGGTGGGCGATGAAGTCATGATCAACGATTCGCGCGCGCGCGCGCCGGCCGGCGTGCTCACCGACTCGGACTACGTCGCCGTGAGCATCGCTACACGCCACCCGGACTTTCCAGCTTGGAAGCCCGTGCAGGTGTACTTCCGCCGCGCCAGGGATGGGTGGCAGACCGTCGGGCTCGATCGATGCCTCGATTGACCAGGAACTAGAAGCAAGGATGACGAGACCACTGCTGAGAGCCGGCTTGATCGGTATCGCCGTCGCGCTGTGTGTCGTCAGCACCTCGGCGCCGGCCTCGGCGCGGCAAACCCGGGAGGGGCAGCCGGACACCGCCGGTCGCGTTGTCGCGACCGTCACGACGCTCGACGGCACGGTGCACGTTCCCGGGGTGCAGGTCGACCTGGTCGCGGCACCCGCGGCAACCGTCATCGCCACGACGACGACTGACGGCAGAGGGATCGTCACGTTCCCCGATGTGCCGCCGGGACGCTACGTCATCAAGGCCACGCGGTCCGGCTTCAGCTCCACCAGTTCCGCCGCATTCGATGTCCGCCGTGCTGCAGTGACGCAGGTGCTGGTCGACATCAGGCTGACGTTCGTGATGCCGGAGGTCGAGGTGCACGCCGTGTC
>WNFV01000371.1_pt1 | contig 58904 bp, 58 predicted proteins | sample 5400101 | NCBI WGS metagenome assembly WNFV01 (sample SAMN13153361, study PRJNA577476) | soil metagenome | isolation source: 115 cm soil or saprolite under grassland replicate 1 | place: USA:California | collected 2016-06-15
TCATCATCCGCAATCATTCCTACCGGGAAACCGACTGGGGCGAGTTCAACAAACTGGTCGAGGACCTGATGGCGAGCTACGACATCCCGGCCAGCAAGAAGACGTCAGGCAAGACGATCGCCGCTTAGAACAACTCTAGGCCGGCTGGCCGCGGCTGCCGACCAGCGTCTTGCGCAGATTCTCGCTGCGCGAGTTGTGGGCCAGCAGCACGTCGTTGATATCCCGGTGCAGCTCCGCCGCGGTGCGCTGCTCGCGCGGCTTGAGCTGGGCGCTGAGGTAAGCGCCCTCCTGGCGTCCAAGCGCGACCAGCCCGCTGCCGAACGGCTGCTGCGCCCGTTGATAGCGCATCAGGCCAGCGACGAGATCGTCATCCTGGGCGGCCTCGGCCAGATTTGCGGCATCGAGCGCCGCCTTGGTGACGCCGGCGCCGACATGCGGCCGCGCCACGAAGGCGGCATCGCCCAGCAGCGCCACGCGTCCGAACACGGTCTGCGGCGATTCGAGGTCGAAGATCGGCTGAAAGAACGGCTGCGGCGTGCGGGCGAAAATCTCGGCGACCTGCGGCGCCACCAGCGCGCGGGCGGTCGCCTTGATGCCGGCCGTGACCTCGGGCCGGATCAGCGGCGGCGGAATCGATGTGCCGTGACAGTGGCCGGTCGCGTCGGTGCACAGGTCGACCAGCGCCTTGTCGGGATCGGTGGGCCGGTACCAGACGATGTTGTAGGCGCGGCGGCCGGGCTGCGTCTCGTTGTTGCGGCCGGGGACCGGATAGGCCAGGCACAACTCGCCCTCCGGCAGACAGAAAGTGTAGCGCTCGAAGATCTCGGCGCGGATGTCGGGCGGCACCTCGCGCTCGTCCAGCATGGCGCGCCAGGCGACGTAGCCGGCGTAATTGGGTTGCAGGTCGGGCAGGAACTGCTCGCGCACCGTCGAGCGCAGGCCGTCGGCGCCGACGAGCAGGTCGCCGGTGACGCGGGTGCCGTCGGCGAAGACGGCGGTGACGCTGTCGGCGTCCTGCTCGACTTGGCTGAGCGACATGCCGAGACGATAGCTCTCGGACGGCAGCGGATCCCGCAGCGAGCGGTAGAGCCGCCCCCAGGAGCTCATGGTCCGCGCCGTCGGCGTTTCCAGATAGGTGTGGCCGCTGCGATCGAGGCAGATGACGGTGTCGACCTTGATCCCCATCGATTGATCGAAGGCGATGCCGACACGCCGCAGGATATCGACCAGCTGCGGATGCGTGCTGATGCCGGCGCCGCGGCCGGTGAGATCCTCGGCGTTGCGCTCGAACACCACGACGTCCAGGCCGGCGCTGCGCAACAGATGCGCCGCCAGCAATCCGCCGAGCGAACCGCCGATGACCAGCGCACGCCGCTTCGCCATGGGCCTATCCAGCGGGCGCCGCGTTGCCGCTCATGCCATGGCCCACGACAGGATGTCGTGGCCCGGCCGGTAGTCGCGGTTGGTCTGCGCCGGGTTGCGGTTGACCAGCGGCCGGCCGTAGAGCGGATGGGTCTGGCTGCGCACCTCGTGCTCGACCGTGAACAGAACCTCGCGGGTGTCGAGGTCGATGATGTCCTTGAAGCGATACTCGTGGTCGTCGACCTCCGAGGTGAGGAGGCCGAGCTCCTTCAGCCGCCGGTAGGGCCCAGAGAAATCGGTGATGTAGATTTGCGCGTGATGGCGGTCATAAGGTTTCTCCGGCGCATCGGTCTCGCGGAAATACCAGTATTGCTTCTCGCCCACCTGCACGCGCGCCTTGCGGCCGCCGCCGTTGTCGATCACCGTCGACAGCGCCCCGATGACCTCGCGATAGAACCGGGCGATGCGCTCGGCCGTGCCCGGGCGGACGTCGAACTCGATATAAGGCATTCCCAGCACGATGCGGCCGAAGCGGCTCGCGTCCGGCGCATGGACGTTGATGCGATTGCCCCACGGGCAGACGGTTTCGACGCAATCGTTGCTTTCGCGGAAGTCGAATTTGGTGCCTTCGAGCGGTTTGCGGACCTGCGTGAGACGATCGAGCAGCGCGGCGCGGTCGGGAACGACCAACCCGGTGACGCCGCGCAGCACGTCGGGCTGCCCCATCGGCAGGTGGAACTGGCTCACGCCGACATTGACCCACATGTTGCCGGCCCCGGTATTGAGGAAGGGGTCGCGGGTCAGGCCCAGGCCGGTGACGTAATAGTGCGTCGCCAGGTGCTGGTCGGTAATGCAGACGTTGACGTGCCCGAGATTGACGATGTTGCCGAGGTCCTGGGTCGAGCGGTCGTATTGCTTTTCTGCCATGGCGCTTTTTCCTTATCGATCGATGGATATTAAGCCAATGCCCTCTCGATTGTCATCGTCCGCGAAAGCGGACGATCCAGTAATCGCCAAACGATCTGCAAGGGATGGTGTGTGGCACCCTGCACGTCCAGTGATTACTGGATGCCCCGCTTTCGCGGGGCATGACACACCATTGGTTTACTGCTGCGGCACACCGGCGGCCTCGATCACCCTGCCCCACAGGCGGCGCTGGTCCTCGACGAACTTTCTGGTCGCGGCCGCGTCGCCGCCGCCGACCAGGACTTGCAGCTCGCGGAAGCGGGCCAAGACCTCCGGCTCGCGCAGCGTCTCGTTGATCGCCTGGTTGAGCCTGACGATGATTGGCGTGGCGGTCTTCGGCGGCGCGCTGATCGCGTGCTTCTTGTAGAGCCAGCCGTTGATCGCGAGCGGCGAGGGCGAGGAGGAAAGGAGCGTGTAGCCGTCCGGCTCCGACTGGAACACGACCTCGGCGCCGATATTGCCGCCGGCGCCCGGACGGTTCTCGACCACGAACGGCTGGCCGAGCCGCGCGCGCAGCCGTTCGCCGACGATCCGCGTCGCCGTATCGACGCCGCCGCCGGGCGCGACATTGACGATGATCTTCACCGGCTTGGTCGGATGGTCGGCGCCCGGTTGGGCGCCCGCCGGTCCCGCCGCCAGCAACGCAGCGGCGGCCGTCATCAGGGTCAGGAGCAGGCCCATTCGTTCCTCCTAGCGCGTGATGCGATCGACTTCGGCCATGTCCGCGGTTGACAGTGTCCATCCGACGGCGCGGACGTTCTGCTCGACCTGCTCTGGCGTGCTGGCGCCCGCCGGGATGCTTGCGACCACCGGCTGGCCGATGAGCCAGCCGAACGCGAGCTCGAGCAAGGTGCGGCCGCGGCGACTCGCGAAGGCATCGAGCTCCTCGAGCAGCCGCCAGTTGCGATCGTTCACGAACCGGTCCGAGTAGCGCCGCTGCGACATCCGCGTGTTCTGCGGCAACGGCGCACCGCGCTTGAACTTGCCGCTCAGAAAGCCGCCGGCGAGCGGGAAATACGGCAGCAGGCCGATGCCGTTGTCCTTCATCGCCGGGATCAGCTCCCGCTCGATGCCGCGCGCCAGCAGGCTGTATTGATCCTGGGCGGAGATGAAAGGCGCAAGCCCCTGCCGCTGTGCGGTGCGCTGCGCCTCGCCGACCTGCGCCCCGCTCAGGTTCGAGCAGCCGATATGGCGGACCTTGCCTTGCCGCACCAGGTCATCGAGCGCGCGCAGCGTCTCCTCGATCGGCGTCGCCGGGTCCGGCCGGTGCAGCTGGTAGAGATCGATCCAATCGGTGCGCAGCCGCTTCAGGCTGCCTTCGATCGATTGCGCGATGTAGCCGCGCGAGGCGCCGGCGAGCGAGCGCGAACCGTCCGTCACCATCCCGAATTTGGTGGCGAGCACGACGTGCTTGCGCCGCTCGCCGAGCACCTGGCCGAGCAAGTCCTCCGAGCCGCCCGAATTGTAGGCGTCAGCGGTGTCGATCAAGGTGACGCCGAGATCGAGCGCCTTGTGCACGACCCGGCGCGTGGCCTCGAGATCCATGCGGCCGCCGAAATTGTTGGCGCCGAGCCCGACGAGGGACACCTCGAGCTCCGAATTCCCGAGCTTGCGCTTTTCCACGGAGTGCCCCTTGTGTCCCTCATTGCGAGCGCGTGAGCCCCAAAATTTTCCGCGCCTCGTCGGGGGTGGCGACATCGCGGCCGAGGCCCTGCGCGATCCCCACCATGCGCTCGACCAGCACGGCGTTGTTCTTGGCGAACTCGCCCGGCGCCATGAAGGGATTGTCTTCGTAGCCGACGCGGACGTGCCCGCCGAGCGCGACCGCGAGGGAGAGGATCGGCCACTGCTTCTCCGGGTTCATCACGCTCACGTTCCAGATGCAGTTCGGCGGCAGATTGTCGACCATGAACTGCAGCGCGCGCTCGGTCGGCGGCGTCCAGGTGCCGCCCGGCCAGCCGATGAACAAGGTCGTGTAGGTCTTGTCCTTCAGGTAGCCCTGCCTGCGCACGAACTCCAAGTGCCAGAACGCGCCGGTGGTGAAGCATTCGCATTCAAGCTTCACCTTGTGCTCCTCGGCGGCCTTGGCGTAGGCCATCAGTTCCTCGACCGGATGGATCGCCATCATGCGCTTGGGCGGCAGCGACGGCACCGGCTGGAAATATTCGTCATGGGCGTTGAAGCAGACCGCCATCATGTCGGGGCCAAGCTCCATCAGCTTGATCTTCTCCTCGATGCGGGCCGAGGCGACGCCGAATTGCATGATAGGATCGACCTTGCTCATGATCGCGTCTTGCAGCTTCTTCCAGTCATCGTGGTGGATGCGCGACACCTGCCGGCCGTCCGCCTGGATGGATTCCTCCAATGTTCGCCGCCCGTGGATGTGCGCGATCGCGGCGCCCGCCTTGACGGCGTCGATGTATTGCTGCGCGACGCCCGGAATGTCTTCCTGCGGCGGGCAGAGATGGTTGTGCGGATAGGACGTGCGCGAGTCGCCGGCAACCGTGATGATCAGCTTTTCCATAAAAACTCCTGGGCGTGATCTTAGTTGACGTTCTCGATGTTGTGGGTGCGCGACGATCGGACCACGGCGTCGAACACCGACATGCCGTGCAGCACGTCGTCGATCGGCACCGGATAGGCCCGGTGGTCGCGGATGCAGCGGGCGAACTCGGTCATCTCGGCGTTGAGCATGTCGAAGCTCGGATGCTCCGCGACCTGGTCGGGCGGCGCGGTCACCGGGCCGGTCGGCGCCACGTCCGAGGTCGGCACGAAGCGGAACCGCTGCAGGTTGGGCTTCGAGATCTCCGCCAGGCCCTTCGAGCCGTAGAGCGTGAAGCAGAAATTCGTCGCGGTGGCGACCGAGCAGAAGATCAGGCCGGTGGCGCCGCTGTCGAAGCGCAGCATGACGGTGGTGGTGTCGTCCGACGGACCTTCGATGTAACGGGCGGTCGCGCACTGGACGTCGCGCACCCGGCCGCCGAACTCGATCATGTGATCGAGCGAATGCACCCCGACGGCGGTCAAGGCTCCGCCCGGCGCTTCTTCGGGAGCGGCGCGCCAATTGTCGGGCGGAATGAACTGTCCGGTGCTGGTCGTGTGCTGCGCCACAATCGAGACGACGGCGCCGAGCCGACCGTCCTCGAGGCGCTTTCGCACCTCGACCACCGAAGGATGGAAGCGCCGGCAATAGCCGACCGCCAGCACCACGCCGGCCTTGCGTGCGGCTGCGACCGCGGCGTCCGCGCTTCGGCGGTCGAGCGTGATCGGCTTCTCGACGTGGATGTGCTTTCCGGCCTCGGCGGCGGCGAGGATCTGTCGTTCGTGCAGGCTGTGCGGCGTCGCCAGCACGACTGCGTCAATGGCCGGATCGGACAGAATCTGGTCATAGCCATCGACCAGCTTGATGCCTTTCTCGCGGCAGAAATCTTCCGCGGTCTCGCGCGTGCGCGTGTGCGCCAGCACGAAGCGGATGTCGTCGCTCTTGCCCTGCACCGAATTGACCAGCGAGCGGCCCCAGCGCCCCAATCCCACGATCGCGGCACGAACCATGCGCTACCTCGCCGGAATGATCGGAAGCAGCAGGTAGGGCGCGCGGCTGGCGCCGAAGTGCAGCGTATTCGCGCCGCCGAAAATCTCCGGCGGGCGGTCACGCGGGTCGGTATGGGTGAACGGGCCGACGCCTTTCATCGGATAGACCGCGTGCAGTAGCGCCGCGTCGGTGCCGTCATACTCGTAATCCTTGCCGCGCACGGTGAGGCCGAGGCGGTAGCCCGGTGGCGCCACGATGCAAGTCGGCCAGATCTCGATGTCGAGCTCGACCGGCTCGCCGGGCGTGAGCGGCCATGCCTCGTCGTGCGTGTGCCACGGCCGGTAGGGCAGGGTGCGTCGCGGATCGAGCTTGCGGTGCGAGGCCCGCAGCCAGCCCAGCCCCACCGGCGTGCGCGGGTCGTTGGCGCCGATAAATACGACTTCTTTGCCCTGCGGATCGAACAGGCGCAGCGCGAGAAAAATATCGGCGTCGGCGGTGTCCGACGACACGAACAGCTTGGCGGCGACCGGGCCGGTGACCTCCATCTCCTCCGTCATCGGCGGCGTGAGAAACGTCGGGCCGTCGCCGGCCGTCTGGTAGGACAGCGTCGTTTCGGTCTTCGCCGGCTCTCTGCTCAGGCTCCTATCCGCGGGCTGCAGATAGAACTTGGTCCATTGCGTGCGCTTAAGCGGCCATTCGGTCTCGGCCCGCAGCGTGAATTTTTCGCCCGGCCGGCGGATATTGAGCGCGACCTTCGGCTGCTTGTCCCAGCCGGTATTCTCGCCCTTGAGGAAGTGGCCGAAGAAGCGCTTCTGCAGACCGGCGCCGTACTTCGTATAGAAATGGGAGAAGTGGGTGTCGCCGTGCACTTCGAGCCATTTCTCTTTGGAGCCCGCCGCCAGATAGCCTTCGAAATTGCCGCGCGGATGCAATCCCTGGCCGCCCCAATTCGCCGCCGACAAAAGCGGCACGTCGATCTTCTCGAATTCGGGCGTGCGCGAGCGGTAGTAGTCGTCGATGAGCCGGCGCCGCAGGGCTTCACCGCCGACATCGGCGCGATTTTTTTCGAGCTCCGCCTCCGGCAGCGTCTCGGGGCCGGCGACCGGCTCGCCGGTCACCGGGCTCTTCGGCCCGCGCTCGCCGACACCGTATTGCACATTGGTGACCTGGCGGCGCGACCAGTTCTCCAGAAAATCGCACAGGATGCCGCCATGGCGGCAAAGCTCGCGGTAGTAGTCCGACGAGCCCTCCCAGATGCACAGCGCCGCCAGATGCGGGGGCTTGAGCGGCGCCACGTGCCACTGGTTCATGGCGTAATAGGAGATGCCGTTGATGCCGACCTTGCCGTTGCTCCAGGGCTGCGTCCCCGCCCACTCGATGCACTCGTAGAGGTCTTTCGCTTCGCGCGGCGACCAAACGTCAAGGTAGCCGGGCGAGCGGCCGGCGCCGCGGGAATCCACCCGCACGATCGCATAGCCGTCCGGCACCCATTTCTCCGGGTCGACCAGCTCCCAGTTCTGGTACTTGTTCGACGAGCCCGCGGCGGTCTCCGGATAGGCCGTGGTCATGCGCACCCAGGCGCTCTTGTAGCCCTCCTGGAAGGCGAGCCCCTTGGCGTAGGGCCCGTGGCTCAGGATCACCGGGTATCTGTCCTCGGCGACCGGCCGGAACACGTCCGCGCGCAGAGCCACGCCGTCGTCCATCTCGATCGCGGCGTCCCAATCGATCCTCATGCCGTCGCGGATTTCGCTCTTCATTTGATGCATGATGGTACCGAACCGGCTTCAACTTGCCGCGTCATGCCCCGCGAAAGCGGGGCATCCAGTAATCACCGCAGCTGCGAGTGAAAGATAGGCGTGCGACAGGAGACATTCGGTGGTTACTGGATCGCCCGCTTTCGCGGGCGATGACAGTGAGGCTAACATCAGGGACTGGTCCTCTCAACGCACTGGCGGAAGAAAGTCATGTATACAAACGCCGCCATCATCGGTGTCGGCCAATCGATCTACACCCGCCGTCCGGAGCCGGGGCAGTCGACCCACACCTTCATCCGCGACGCGGCGGTCGCCGCCCTCAAGGATGCCGAGATCAACGCGCGCGCGGTCGACGGCATGGCGGTGGCGTCGTTCTCGCTGGCGCCCGATAACGCGGTCGATCTCGCCTGGAAGCTCGGCCTGCGGCTGCGCTGGCTGTTGCAGGACACCAACGGCGGCTCCTCCGCGATGAACATGCTCGGGCATGCGCTGCGCGGGGTCGAGACCGGGGCGGCCCGGATCATCCTCATCGTGGCGGGCGACGCCACCGGGCTGGGCGGCTACGCCAAGATCGCCACCAGCTACAACATCGCGACCCGCGACCATCTCGCGCCGCTCGGGCATGGTGGGCCGAACGGCGTCTACGCCCTGGTCACCAGCCGCCAGATGAAGACCTATGGCCTCGAGAAATCCGACTACGGCCAGATCGCCGTCGCGCAGCGCTCCTGGGCAGCGGGCAATCCCTACGCCGTCTATCGCAGCCCGATGACCATGGAGGAGTATCTCGCGGCGCCGCTGGTGGCCGATCCGCTGTCGCGCTACGACTGCGTGCCGGTCGTGGCCGGTGCCCAGGCCATCATCGTGGCGCATCCCGATCGCGTCCCGCTCGGCCGCGCGCCGGTGCGCGTGCGCGCCCATCGCATGAGCTTCAACTACGACAACCAGGAAGGCGACGGCTTGCGGACCGGCATCAGCACTTTCGCCGACGAGCTGTGGCGGACCGCCGCCGTACGCCCCGAGGATATCGAGGTCGCGAGCATCTACGACGACTATCCGGCCATGGTGCTGGCACAGGCGAACGATCTCGGTCTCATTCCCGGCAACGATCTGCAGCGCTTCGCCCGCCACGCGATCGGCGAGCGGGGGTTTCCGCTCAACACCTGGGGCGGCATGCTGTCGGCCGGCCAGCCGGGCGGCCCGGCCGGCGGGCTCAACGGCATCTCGGAGGCGGTGCTGCAGCTGCAGCATCGCGCCGGCTCGCGGCAAGTGGCAGGCGCACGGCTGGCGGTGGCGACCGGATATGGCATGACCATGTACCGCTATGGCGGCACCGCCGCGGCGGCGGTCTTGGAGCGAGCGACATGACTCCGGGCGTTGGCATTTGGCGCTGCGTCACATGCCGGGAGGGCGTGTTCCCGCAGCGGCTGCTCTGTCCGCGCTGTCACGGCGACACGTTCGTGCCGGACCGGGTCTACAAGGCTTTGGTCGAAGAAGTCTCTATGATCCGCCATATGCTCGGGCAGACCGACTGGCAGCCGCGGCGGATCGCGAGCGTGCGCACGTCCGAGGGCCAGCGCATCACCATCGGCCTGCGCGACGAGTCCCCGCCGGGCGCGGTGATTGAGTTGTTCGAGGAGGACACGGCGCCGTACGGGGCGGGGAAGAAGCCGTCCTCCTCCTGAGCGAGAACTTTCGGACTCGCTGGGTCTTCCGAAGAATTCACCCCGCCTTCTTCCAGGCGGCGGCCGCATCGAGGACGCGCCGGGCGGCGTTCGCCATCGCGACGTCGATCATGCGGCCGTCTACGGTGGTCGAGGCGCTGCCCTGCGCCATCGCCTGGTCGAACGCCTCCAGCACGCGCGCGTAATAGTCGAGCTCGGCCTCGCTCGGGCGGTAAAGCCGGTTGCAGGGCTCGATCTGCGACGGATGGATCAGCTTGCGCCCGCGATAGCCGAGCCGCCGCGACAGCGCGGTGTCGCGCTCGAAGCCCTCGGCGTCGCGCACATTGGCGAACACGCCGTCGAGCGGCGTGTCGAAGCGCGCGGCGCGCGCCGCCAAAAGCGTATGCGACCGCGCATGCAGCATTTCCGGCCCGTCGATCGACCAGGCGCAGCCGAGATCGGTGTTGAGATCGCCGTCCTGGGCGCCGCCGAAGCTGAGCGACACGGTGCGCTCGGCCGCGCCCGACATGTCGTAGGCGTTGAGCACGCCGAGCGCGCTCTCGATCGAGAGCACGAGCTTGATCGCGCCCGGCGTGATGCCGCGCTTGCCTTCGAGCGCGCCGATCATCGCGTTCCAGCGCAGCACTTCCGCACGGGTCTCGACCTTCGGCAGAAAAAGCCCGGCGATCCCGGCGATGCTGATCACCGCATCGAGGTCGGCTTCGGCGAGGCCGGTGTCGAGCCCGTTCACCCGCACCCAGACGCGGTCGCCGAGAATCTTCGGCGCATAGGCGCGCACGCCGGCGCGGGCGTTGTCCTTCTCGGCGGGCGGCACGGAATCTTCGAGATCGAAGATGAATGCATCCGAGGGCAGCCCGATCGCCTTGTCGAGGAATTTGTCGCGGTTGGCCGGGACGTAGAGAAAGCTTCGCGCAAGCGGCATGAGACGCAATCCTGCTGACGATTACTCGGCGGCCGCGATCTTTGATCCGCGCGGCGGCGATGCCGTCCGCGTCACGCCCGACGCGACCAGCTCGCGGATCGCTGCCGGCGAATAGCCGAGCTCCTGCAACACCGCCTCCGAATGCTCGCCCAGCATGGGGGAGGGCCGCTCCAGGTCGGGTCCGTCATGGTCGAGCAGGATCGGATTGCGGGTGGTGCGCATCTTGCCGAGGCGGGGGTGCTCGACCTCCTGCATCACGCCGCGCGCGACGATTTGCGGGTCGTCGAACACCTCCTTGAAGTTGTTCACGCAGGCGCACGGCACGCCGGCGACCAGCAGCGCCTGCTCCAGCTCTTTCGACTCGCGCATGCGCACGGCCGGCTCGACCAGCGGCAGCAGCGCGTCCTCGTTGATCTTGCGGCTCGGATAGGAGGCGAAGCGCGGATCGCCCACGTGCGCGTCGAGCCCGAGCACCTGCATGAGCCTGCCGAACAGCGCATCGTTCGGCGTTCCTATTGCGAGGTAGCGGCGATCCTTGGTCTCGAACAGCTGGTAGGGCGCGCTCAGCCGATGCCGGTTGCCGAGCGGCTGCGGGACCTTGCCGGTCTCGAGATATTCCGCGGCCTCCCAGGCCGCCGCCGCGATCGAGGTCTCGACCAGCGAGACGTCGGCGATCCGCCCCTCGCCGTTGCGCGCCGCGCCCACCAGCCCCGACAGCGTCGCGTAGGTGGCGAACAGCGCGCCGAACACGTCGGCCGTCTGCACGCCCGGCCGCATCGGCATCTTGCCCGGCTCGCCGGTCACCGAGAGCGCGCCCGAGAATGCCTCGATGATCAGGTTGACGCCGGCGCGGCGCCGGTAGGGTCCGGTCTGGCCGAAGCCGGATACCGAGGTGTAGACGATGCGCGGGTTGACCGCCTTCACCTGCGCTGCGCCCAGCCCGAGCTTGTCGAGCGCGCCCGGCCGATACGCTTCAAGAAAGACGTCGGATTTTGCCGCCAGCTTGAGCAGGATTTCGATCGCCTCCGGCCGCTTGAGGTCGAGCACCAGGCTGCGCTTGTTGCGGTTGAGCGCGACGAAGCTCACGCTCTCGTCGTTGCGGATCGGCGGCGTGGCGCGGCCCATGTCGCCCTGCGGCGGCTCGACCTTGACGACGTCGGCGCCCATGTCGGCGAGCAGCGTCCCGGCCAACGGCCCGGCGATGAAGTTCGCCAGCTCGATGACGCGAATCCTCGCCAGCGGTTTGGCCATATTGCATTCCTTTGATCAGATCATTGCCGCGGCGCTCAAGACTACTGAATCTTCAGACCCGCCTTGTCGATGATGTCCTTATACATCGGGACCTCGCGGGCGATGCGGGCGCGGAATGCCTGCGGGCCTTCGGCCGTAACGGCCAGTCCGGCCTTGCGATACTTCTCACGGATGTCGGGTTGATTGAGCAGCGCGGTGAGCTCTTTCGCCAGTCGATCGACGATCGGCTGCGGCGTCCCGGCCGGCGCCAAGATCGCCTGGAAGGTGTCGGAATCGGCGTTCGCGATGCCGAGTTCTCCCAGCGTCGGTACCTCGGCAAGCTCCGGCCAGCGCTCCTTGCCGGTCGTCGCGATCGCCCGCAGGGTTCCGGCGTGAACGAACCCCTGGAGCGATCCGATGGCGGCCGCATAGAGGTCCACTTGGCCGGCGAGCGCCGCCTGGGTTGCGGGTCCGGCGCCTTGGAACGGGATGTGCACCATGTTGGTGCCGGTCCTGAGCTTCACCAGCTCCACCGCCAGATGGGGCGTGGTCCCGGCTCCGGGGCTCGCCCAGTTGAGCTTGCCCGGATTGGACTTCGCCTTCGCGATCAGCTCGGGAAACGACTTGATCTCGGACTGCGCCGGAACCACGAACACGTTGGGAGACGCGCCGATCACCATCACCGGGGTGAAATCCTTGAACGGATCGTAGGTCGCCTGGGCGAAAAGGCTCGGATTGACGACGTAGGCGCTGGAGCACACGAGCAAAGTGTGACCGTCGGGCGCCGCGCGCGCCGCCGCCCCGATGCCGATATTGCCGCTCGCGCCGCCGCGATTTTCGATGATCGCCGGCTTGCCCAGAGCGTCCCCAAGTTGCGTGTTGATGATGCGCGCCGCGATGTCGGTCCCTCCGCCGGGCGGGAAACAGACGATCAAGGTGATCTGGCGGTCGGGATATTGCGCACGCGCGACGTCGAGCGGGGCGCCCATGGCGGCGATGCCGGCCAACGTGACCGCCAGCAGCGTGCGCCGCAGAATCCGAAACCCTCGCGCAGGGCTCGACATGGGCTTTCCTCCGATCCTCGGTCTTATTGGTCGAGCGATTATGACAGCCATTTCGGCCGTCGTCATGCGGCCGGAGGAGCCGTACAGCTGGAGGAGCGCACGTGCAGCGAGCCGCGGCGCTGCGGCTCGCGCCCTCTCCCCTTGCGGGAGAGGGCTCAATGGTCCTCTTCGCAAGAAGGCTTCCTGCGAATCGAACCCCTCACCCATCATCGCGCGTGGCAGCACTGAGCAGCCCTGTCCCGCAAGGGGAGAGGGCACAAGCGGCAACACCCGCCCCGCGGCGATAGGTCCGGACTCCATCACCACGGTGCCTGCGGGCTTTGCCAGTCCGACCCGAAATGCTTCAATCGGCGGACACAGGGCGCTGGGCCGTGCAGGCAATGACCAGTCACTTCGACACCATCATCGTCGGCGGCGGCGCGGCCGGGTGCGTGCTGGCCAATCGGCTCTCCGCGAGATCGAGCCACCGCGTGCTGCTGCTGGAGGCCGGGCCGGACACGCCGCCGGGCCAGGAGCCCGCCGACGTGCTCGATACCTACGCGACCTCCTATTACAACGACGACTATTTTTGGCCGGGCCTGAAGGTGCATTGGCGGCTGAAGGACAATTCCCCGCCGGTCGGCTTCTCGCAAGGGCGCATCATGGGCGGCGGCTCGTCGGTGATGGGCATGGTGGCCTATCGCGGCACGCCCGACGATTACGCCGAATGGGAGGCGCTCGGCGCGACCGGCTGGGGCTGGAACGACGTGCTGCCCTATTATCGCAAGCTCGAGACCGAGATGGATTTCGGCGGCGAGCTGCACGGCAAGGACGGCCCGGTGCCGATCCGCCGCACCAGGCCGGAAGACTGGGCGCCGCTGTCGAAGGCGGTGCACGTCTACGCGCAAGAGCGCCAAATCCCGTTCATCGCCGATATGAATGCGGATTTCCGCGACGGCTACGGGGCGGTGCCGATGAGCAATTGGCCGCACAAGCGCGCCTCGGCGGCGATCTGCTATCTCGACGCGCCGGTGCGGGCACGCCGCAACCTGACGATCATCAACCGGGCGACCGCGACTGGCTTCGTGTTCGAGGGGCGGCGCATCACCGACGTCAATGTGCGGATCGGCGGCGAGGAAAAAAAGTTTGGCGCGCGCGAGATTATCCTCTGCGCCGGCGGCATCCATTCGCCCGCGTTCCTGATGCGGTCGGGCATCGGGCCGGCCGGCCATCTGCGCGAAGTCGGCATCGACGTGCGCGCCGACCTGCCCGGCGTCGGCCGCAATCTTTCCAACCACGCCATCGTGTTCCTCGGCCTGCTGCAGCGACCCGAGGCGCGCCAGGCGGAGGAGTTGCGGCCGCACCCGATGACGGCGTTCCGTTATTCCTCCGGCCTGCCGGGCGCGCCGCCGTGCGACATGTACATCAACGTGCAATGCAAGACTTCGTGGTCGCCGCTTGGTCTGCAGGTCGCCAATCTGGCGCCCACGCTGCTCAAGCCCAAGGCGCGCGGCCGCGTCTCGCTCACCGCGCCGGACGCCACGCCGCCGCGCGTCGAGTTCAATTTCGCCGGCCACGAGCTCGATTTGAAGCGGTTCATGCAAGGCTTCCGCCGGGCGGTCGAAATCCTGGCGCACGAGAAGGTGCGCGCGATGAGCGGCGTCACCTTTCCGGTGAAGTTCAGCGATCGCCTGCGGCGGCTCAATCGGCTCTCGACCAGGAACAAGGTGCAGAGCGCGCTCATCGCCAAGCTGATCGATCTGGTGCCGGCAGTGGCGGGCCCGATCTTCTCGACCTTGGCCGATCGGCGCGTCGATCTGCAAACGCTGATCAAGGACGACGACGCGCTGGCGGAGCACATCCGCGAGAACGTCGCCGGCACGTTCCATCCGGTCGGCACCTGCCGCATGGGCGCGCCGAACTATCGCGAGGCGGTCACTGACACCGCCGGACGCGTGCTCGGTATCGCCGGATTGCGGGTCGTGGACGCCTCGATCATGCCGACGGTGCCGCGCGGCAACACCAATATTCCGACCATCATGCTGGCGGAGAAAATCTCCGCGACCATCGCCGCATCGCAATGAGCCGTGGCATCACCATCGACATCCACGCCCACATGCTGCCGGCGGAGACGATCCGGCGGCTCGGCCAGGAGTCGCCGCGGGTGGCGCCGAAGCTGGTCGCCCAAGACGACGGCTCCACGGTCATGGAAATCGCCGGCAAGGTGGTGCAGCGCCCGATGCCGCGCGCGTGCTGGGACCTCGATCTGCGGCTCGCCGACATGGACGCCCATGGCGTCGACATGCAGGCGGTCTGCGCCACGGTGCAGACCTTCTTCTACGACCAGGAGCCCGCCCTCGGCGCCGCCTGTGCGGCGCTGCAGAACGATGCGTTCGCCGCCGTGGTGGCGCGTCACCCCGATCGATTCATGGGGCTTGCCACCTTGCCGTTGCAGGACCCGCAGAAGGCCGCCGATGAGCTCAGGCGGGTGATGCGCTCGCTGGGGCTGCGCGGCGCGCAGATCGGCTCCAACGTGAACGGCAGGAACCTCGACGATCCCGTGCTCGATCCGGTCTGGGCGGCGGCCAACGAGTTGCGCGCGTTCGTCCTCGTCCATCCGCACGGCGAGATCGTGCCGGGCGAGCGGCTCAAGTCCTACTACATGCGCAACTTCGTCGGCCTGCCGTTCGAGACCACCATGGCGGGCGCGGCGCTGGTCTTCGGCGGCGTCATCGAGCGCTATCCGGATATCGTTTTTTGCCTGTGCCATGGCGGCGGCTTCGTGCCGTATCAGGCCGGGCGCTTCGTGCGTGCCTTCGAGGTCCGCGCCGAGCCGAAAGCGCGCCTGCAAGGATCGCCGCAGGCGTCGCTGGCGCGGCTCCACTACGACACCATCGTCCATTCCCCCCGCGCGCTCGAATTCCTGATCGCGACGGCGGGCGCCGATCACGTCCTGCTCGGCAGCGACTATCCTTTCGACATGGGCAATCTCGACTGCGTGGCGCGCGTCGAGGCGCTCGCCCTGCCGGCCGATGTTCGCGCGACCGTGCTCGGCAGGCGCGCCAGGGAGCTGCTGGCCAATGGCCGCGCCTGACCTCGATGCTGTGCGCGCCGAGCGGCTGCGGCGAACGCTCAAGGCGGTGGCGGCCGCTCATCCGTTCTATCGGGCGCGCTTTCGGGACTTGCGCATCGCGGCGGATGACATTTGCGGCCTCGATGATCTTAAGGCGCTGCCGCTGACCCAGAAGGACGATTTCATCGCCGATCCTGAGGCGTTTCGCCTGCGGCCCGACGATCTCCCGGCCGAGTTTTCGGCGGAAGAGCGCGTCTTGTGGGACGTCGCCTACACGACCGGAACGACCAGCGGTAAACCGTCGCCGTTCTACAACACGGCGCATGACGCCTACGCGATCTGGGACCAGGCGCGCCGCTGCAACGAGGCCGAGGGCCTTAACGCCGGCGACCGCGTGGCCAACCTTTATCCGCTGGCGGGCTTTCCAACAGGTGCGTTCCTGAGCGTCATTCGCTCCGGCATGGTGGTCGGCTTCGCAGTGGCGCATGGCCTCACCGGCGCGGCCAATTCCGAGTTCAAGGTGCGCAATTCGCTGGCCGAGGCGGTGGCGACGATCGCGCGCTTTCGCCCGACCGTGCTGTGGGGCGTGCCGAGCTTCATCCGCCGCTTCCTCGACGAGGCGGGCCGGCGCGGCGTCGACTTCTCGGACGTCCGGCTCGTTCTGACCTCCGGGGAGCCGGTGCCGGCGATGCTGCGGGCGGAGCTGCGTGAGCAGCTTGCCCGGCTCGGCGCGGCGTCGGTGCAGTTTCGCGCGCGCTATGCGTTCACCGAGATGCAAGGCGGCCTGGTGCAGTGCGCCGAGGAGGCCGAGCCGCAGAACCTCTGCCCGGACCTCTATTACCTCGAAGCGGTCGATCCGGCGACCGGCCGCCGGCTCGCCGACGGCGAGAGCGGCATGCTGGCGATCACCCATCTGCACCGCCGCGGCACCGTGCTGTTGCGCTATCTGGTCGGCGACATCGTCACGCTGGCGCGGGCGCCGTGCCCGCAGTGCGGGCGGGATGGCGAGCGGGTGGTGGCGACGCCGCGCCGCACCGGTGGTCTCGTCAAATGCCGCGGCATGCTGGTCAACACCGACGTCATTCTTGATACGCTGTCGGCGATGCCGGGCATCGGCGAATTCCAGATCGTGTTCGCCGGCGCGGACCGGCCGGGCGCGATGGAGCGGCTGCTGGTCCGCATCGAGCGGGACCGGGGTGCGGACGCCTCCTTGCACGACGAGGTGACGCGGCGCGTCCGCGCGGCGGTGTCGCTGCGTCCCGAGGTCGAGTTCGTGGCGCGCGGCACGCTCTACGACTACGAGCGCTCGATCAAGGCGAAGCGCGTGCTCGACCTGCGCGCAAAGATGGATTGAGCGAGGCTGTCATGGACCCCAACGCCGCCGGAAAGACCTTTCCGACGTATGAATTTCACGTCGAGCGCGGAAAGATCCGGGAATTCGCCGATGCGATCGGCGACCCCAACCCGATCTATCGCGATCCCGCCTACGCGGCGAGCACGCCGTTCGGCGGCATCATCGCGCCGCCGACGCTGTTGCGGACGTTTCTCTACGAGCCGCGCGCGGCGGCGGAGGCGCTGGCGGTCAAGGACTGGAGCTATATCGTGCACGGCGAGCAGGAGTTCGAGTATTTTGCGCCGATCTTGGCGGGCGACGTTTTGACCGCGCAGGACCGCGTCGTCAGCATCACCGAGAAGGACAGCCGCCGCGCCGGCAAGCTGCAGATCGCGGTCATCGAAACCACCTTCCACAACCAGCGCGGCGAGAAGGTGCAAGTCGCCCGCCGCACCCTGGTCGAAACCGGCAAGCGGATCAGCGAGTGATGGCCAACCGACCTTCCTTCGATACCATCGAGGCCGGCGACGCGCCGCCGCCGCTCGTCTGCGGGCCGCTCACGCGCACCCAGTTCGTGCGCTATGCCGGCGCCTCCCACGACTTCAATCCCAACCATCATGACGAGGTCTATGCGCTCGCCAACGGCAACAAGGCGGTGTTCGGCATGGGCATGCTGGCCGGCGGCTATTGCGCGCGGCTGCTGACGGACTGGCTCGGCGATGGGTCGCTGCAGCGGCTGCGCATCCGTTTCGCATCGCGATTCTGGCCGGGCGACGTGCTCACCTGCATGGCCTGGGTCGCCGACAAACGCGAGGTCGACGGCAAGGGGCTGATCGATTGCGAGTTCTCCTCCGTCAACCAGGAAGGCCACGTCGTCATCCGCGGCGATGCCACCGCGCTGCTGCCGCGGTGACTCCGCGACGCCCGGTGCACCGAGTTTGAGGCACCGTCTTGTGCGCCACGTGCGACTGCGATAATCAATTCGCCTAACCGCTCACGCCGTCCGCGCCGCGCCTCCCGACCGCGCGCGCGAGATCGTTTCCCACACCCGCGCAGGCGTCGCCGGCATGTCGATGTGCTCGACCCCGAGCGGTTTGAGCGCGTCGATCAGCGCGTTGATCACCGTCGGCGGCGCCCCGATGGTGCCGGATTCGCCGATCCCCTTGACCCCCAGCGGATTGGTCTTGCAGGGGATCTCCTCCAGCACCGTTTCCACGTCCGGAAGCGTGTCGGCGCGCGGCATGCCGTAATCCATGAAGCTGCCGGACAGCAGCTGCCCGGACTGGCGATCGTAGATCTGGTGCTCGATCAGCGCCTGGCCGATGCCCTGCACGACGCCGCCGTGAATCTGGCCGCGCACGATCAGCGGGTTGAGCACGCGGCCGAGATCGTCGACCACGAAATAGCGGTCGACCACGACCTCGCCGGTGTCCGGGTCCACCTCGAGCTCGCAGACATGCGAGCCGTTGGGATGGCTCGGCGGATTGGCGCTGTAGCTGCCGGCCGCAAACAGGCCGACGCCGAACTTCTCGGTGATCGGGCCTGCCGGCGCATAGGCCGCCTTGGCGACGTCGCTGATGCCGATCGCCTTGTCGGTGCCGACCACGCGGTATTGCCCGTCCTTGAACTCGATGTCGGCGGCGTCCGCCTCCATCAGCGCGGCGGCGATCGGCTTGCCCTTCTCGATGATCGCGTCGGAGGCCGCCATCAGCGCGTTGCCGCCGACGGTGGCGCTGCGCGCCGCATAGGTGCCGCGGCCGATCGGCACCTGGGCGGTGTCGCCTTGCACGTAGCGGATCGACTCGAACGGCACGCCGAGCCGCTCATGCACGAGCTGCGCGAACACGGTGGCGTGGCCCTGGCCGTGCGAATGCGTGCCGGCCAGGACCGTGAGCGTGCCGCCCGGATCGAAGCGCAGGTCCATGCGCTCGTTGAAGATGCCGCCGAACTCGATGTAGTAGCTGACCGCGCGGCCGCGCAGCCTGCCGTTCTTCTCCGACGCCTTTCTTCGCGCGGCGAAACCCTTCGCGTCGCTGAGCTCGATGCACTTGTCCATCAGGCGCCGGAACTCGCCGCTGTCGTAGTTCCACAAGGTCGGCGTCGCGTAAGGCAGCTTCTCGGGCGGGATCAGGTTGCGGCGCCTGATCTCCGCCGGCTCGATGCCGATCGTGCGCGCCGCCTGCTCGATCAGCCGCTCGGTGAAGTAGACGGCCTCGGGACGGCCGGCGCCGCGATAGGGCCCGCACTGCGACGTGTTGGTGAACAGGCCCTGCGACATGATGTGCATGGTCTGGATATCGTAGGCGGCGGGGATGAACCGCACCGAGAACGCGCCGGCCGCCAGCGCCGCGCCCACGAAATAGGCGCCGAGCTGGAACAGGCATCGTGCCCGCAGCGCCAGGATCTTGCCGCTCTCGTCGAGCGCCAGCTCGCCGTAATAGACCGTCTCGCGGCCGCAATGGTCGGTCAGCATGCTTTCCGACCGGCTCGCGGTCCACTTCACCGGGCGGCGGATGCGGCGCGACGCCCACAGCACCAGCGCGTCGTCGGGGAACGTGTTGCCCTTGAGGCCGAAGCCGCCGCCGACGTCGGGCGACACCACCCGGATGTGGTTTTCCGGCACGTGAAAGACGTGCGACATCTCCATGCGCATGCCGTGCGGATTCTGCGAGGCGCTGTAGAGCGTGTAGAAGTCGTCGGCGGCGTTGTAGTCGCCGATCGCGACCCGCGGCTCCATGGTGACCGGCGACAGCCGGTTGTTCTCGACGCGCAGCTTCACCACGTGCTTGGCCTTGGCGAAGGCCGCGTCGGTCGCGTCCTTGTTGCCGAACATGAGCCGGAACCCGACGTTGCCTTGCGGGCAGTCGTCCCAGACCTTGGTGGCGCCTTCCTTGGCGGCGTCCTCCAAGGTCACGACCGCCGGCAGCGGCTCGTAGTCGACCTCGACCAGCTCGGCGGCATCGCGCGCCTGGGTGAGCGTCTCGGCGACGACGAACGCGACCCGATCGCCGACGAAGCGCACCTTTTCGGCGACGAGCAGCGGCTGAAACGTGCGGTGGCCCTTGGGGGCGCCGAAATCTTCCGGCATCAGGTGGGCGGTGAGGCTGCCCAAATGCTCGGCGACCGCATCGGCGCCGGTCAGCACGCACAGCACGCCCGGGGCGGCCTTGGCCTTGGCGACGTCGATGCGCCGGATGCGGGCATGGGCGTGCGGCGACAGCACGGTCACGCCATGGCATTGGCCGGGCAAGCTGATGTCGTCGACGTAGCGCCCGTGTCCTTGCAGGAAGCGCTGATCTTCCACTCGCCGGACCGCTTGTCCGATGCCGAATTTGGCCATTTCCGCCCGCCTTTTGTTCAATGTTTGATTGGTACCGGTGGAATGTTAATTGAGAGCTGACGTGGGCGCTAGCAGGGATGCTGCCGCAGCAGGAGCGACGATGATTTGATTGCCGGCCGAGTGGCCGCGGTCATCATGCCGGGTGACCACAAATTCGGCCGGCATCTCATTGCTCCTTGACGAAGGCGTCGTCCTTGTAGGTGGCGCCGAAATAGACATTGACTTGCCGGATCCTGTCTCCTTCGAACGTGAAGAACTCCGTGTTGCGGAATTCGTTTCCTTCATAGGTGATGCATTTGTAGAGCACGAAGGCTTCGTTGCCGTCCTCGCAGATCTTCTCGAGGATGTGCGTCTGGATGCGTTCGCTGTTCGGCCAGCACCTTTCGAAATAGGTGGCCTTGTCGATCGCGTCGTCATACGGGCTGGTGAAGGTGAAATCGTCGGTCAGCAGATCTTCGACGGCTTTCCGATCCTTCAATTTGTAGGCAGCGAAAAGGCTGCGGATGATCTCCGACTTGCTTCGGGGAGGCATGTCGATCTTCTCTGCGTTTTTGGCGCGACTGTCGGACCGCGGCCCGGCTAGTTCGGGAACAGTGCGAAGTAGGGCTTTGCTTCCTCGACCGCCCGCGCGAAGGACGGGCGGTCCATCAGGCGGCCGAAGTATCCCGCCACGATCTTGTGGGTGCCGCCGAAGGGCATCACCAGGTTGGCATAGAACAGCGCCGGCGCGGCGGCGCAGTCGGCCATGCTGAAGGCGTCACCCGTGGCCCAGGTCCGCGTTGCCATCTCCTGGTCGATCATGCCGTAGGCGGTCTGCAGCCGCGTCTTCGCTTGCTCCACGCCGTGCGGGTCGTTCTTTCCCGACGGACGCAGCCTATCGCCGACAACCTTCTGCATGGGCTCGTGCACGTACAGGTCATAGAAACGATCGCGCAGGCGCGTCTGCCACGCCAGGTCCGCGTCGGCGGGTACGAGCTGCGTCCTGCCCGGGTAATGCTGCGCCAAATACTCGATGATGATGCTCGACTCGGGGATTGTCCGATCCTTGGCGTCGTCGCGCAGCACCGGGAACTTGCCGATCGGCCAGATCTTCAGGAAGTCCGCGCGAGACGTTTCGTCGGCGAGGTCGACGATGCGCGGCTCGAACGGCGTGTCGTTTTCATAGAGCGCGACGAGCGCCTTTTGGCAGAAGGACGAAAGCGGATGGAAATAGAGCTTGAGAGACATGTGAAGAACTCACTTTCGTTTACGGGTCGATCGATGGAATATGTCAGGCGCGCGCGGACTCGCGCTTCAGCGCCTCACCCAGCTGGTCCAGCAGCGCGCATCGCGCTAGGCGCCGACCAGAAACTTGAACCCGCCGTAGATCATGCGTTTGCCGTCGAAGGGCAGCGCCTTCGGATCCATCATCTTCGCGAGTCGCGGGTCCTTCATCACTTTCGCGTTGACGCGATCGCGATGCGCGCGCGACTTGTACACGATAAAGGAGAAGATCACAGTCTCGCCGGACTTGAGCTTGACGCTGCGCGGGAACGACGTCCACTTTCCCACCTTGACGTCTTCGGCGACGTATTCTCGGAACTGGAGGGCGCCGTGATCCCGCCAAACCTTGCCTGCCTTCTTCGCCATGCGGCGGTAGGCCTGCAGCTTTTTCTTCGGGACCGGCACGACGAATCCATCGACGTATTGCATGTGAATGCTCCTCTACAGTTTTGAGTGGCGCATGTTCTTGTCGGCGAACCGGTTTCCACCTCGGATCAAGTCCGGGGCAGGCTTCCGCCGGAACATGCGCTAGTTGCGCGCAGTAATACAGTTATGCGTGTTTTGCTGGGTGGCAACAGGACTGCGCACCGTCGGCCGCGTCGTATTCGTCGTGACGCTTCACCCAGTCCATGATCTCGGTCTCGTTGCGGCCCTTCGGCGTGATGTCGAGATAGATGAATGTGCCGATCACCTCCTCGTTTCCTCGTGCGTAACTGGAGTAGGTGTGAAAGACATCGCCGGATTCGTCCTTGTAGAACACGCTGAGGCCGGGGAGCTCGTCGAAGCCGTCTTCGGTCATGGCGTAGTTGTAATAGATCTTGCCCTTCGCCAGATCGTCCTTGGTGAACGACACGTGATAGTCGTAGTTGAAGTCGCTGCCGTAGGACGACACCCATTTGGCGTGCCAGCCCATGCGTTTCTTGTAGGCTTCGAGCTCGGCGAGCGGCGCACGCGAGACCCTGACATAGGTCACATCGTGATTCTCGAGATGCACGATAGCGCCTTCGGCATGGTCGGCCTCGAACGAGCAGCTGACGCAGCCTTGACCCAGATCCCACCGCCACATGAAATGGTGGATGATCAATTGGCTGCGTCCGTCGAAAAGATCGGCAAGGGTCTTTTTGCCTTCCGGCGTGTCGAAGACATATTCCTTGTCGACCTTGACCCACGGCAGCTCGCGGCGCTGCCGCGCCAGCTCGTCGCGGGCCCTGGTGAGCTTCTTTTCATTCGCCAGATGCGCCTTGCGCGCGGCCACCCATTCTTCGCGGGAGACGACCTTGTGTGGTTGCATTGCGACTACTCCGATTGTCAGGCCAGATAGCCGTCGTATGCCTGCTTCAGGCTTTTTATGTCGATTTTATCCATTTGCATCATTGCCTTCATGGCTCTGTTTGATTTCTCAGCATCTTTGTCTTGCAACATCTGGCCCAAGACAGAGGGAATGACCTGCCATGACAGACCATATTTGTCTTTGAGCCAGCCGCATCTTTGTTTTTCTCCGCCTGCAGAAAGCTTCTCCCACAGCTCGTCTACTTCTTGCTGCGTCTCACATTTCACGAACAACGATATGGCCGGCGAGAAGGTGAATTGCGGGCCACCGTTGAGTGCGAAAAATTCTTGTCCATCGAGTTGGAATATCGCGGACATGACCGTCCCCCTCGGTCCTGGCCCTGCTTCTCCATATCGAGTAACGCTCACAACTTTTGAATTCTTGAAAATCGAAACATAAAAATTCATCGCCTCTTCGGCTTTGCCGTCGAACCACAGGAGCGGGGTGATTTTTTGCATATGGTTTTCCTCTTTGCTTTTTGAGTTCACACCTGTATTGGCCGACATTCCCCAGATGACGGCTGAATGCCATCAGTCCAGATGCGCCACGTACTCCGCGAGGCGATCGAAGCTGCTGGTCCAGCCTCCCTGATGCCCGTCGCGCTCCTCGACCGACTGGAACGGCTCGTGTCGGAAGGTCATCCGGGTCTTCCCGCCCTGCTCGGCAAACGTCACCGTCACCAGCGTTTCAAGGCCGCGCTCGCCCGCTTCCTCCCAGGCGAAGGTGAAGACGACGCGTTTGGGCGGGGCGACCTCGCGGAACACGCCTCCCAGCCGCAGTTCATTGCCGCTGTCGGTCGACCGCAGGCAGCCGCGCCAGCGGCCGCCGGGCCGAACGTCCATCTCCAGCTGAGTCGCGGGGTAGTCCCTCGGGCCCCACCAGTTCTTGGCATGCTCCGAGTCGGTCCAGAGCTTGAAGATCAGCTCGCGCGGCGCATCGAAGATGCGGGTGATGACGAGCGCGCGCTCGATCGGCTCGGCGCCGGGACTGGTTTTCACGACCATGTTTCTCGTCCTTCGCCGCTTACCTTTCGGCGAGCGTCTTGAGATTGGCGAGACCGTGCGCGAAATCCTTGCCGATCATCTTGTCCATGTCGATGAAGATGCTCATCACCTTCCCGATGAAGAGATTGGGGCCGTCCATGGCCCATGTGACGGTCGTGGACTCGCCTTTCGGCTCCATCGTGAACGTGGCGGTGTTGTGAGCTTCGAACGGCCTGAAGAAATCCAGCTTGATGACGATCTTGGAGGGTGGAGATACATCCGTAATCTCCATGCGCCCCTTGCCGACGTTCTTGTCGCCATCCCATTCATACACGGCGCCCTTGCCGCTTGCCGCGCCGCTGTATGCTCGCTTCATCGCGGGGTCTTTCTTCTCGTAGGGCGACCAATCGCCCCAGCCGCGCAGGTCGTCGATGAGCGCGAAGATCTTCTCCGGCGGTGCCTTGATGCTGGTCGCGCGCTGGACGCTGAACATTTTCGGCTTGGTCGCGGCGTAAGCGAGAACGGCGGCGACGGCGACGATCAGGACGATGGCAATGATGCCAACGATCTTGAGCATTGAACCCTCCAACAGGCGAGCGAGATAGAATCGTTCCGCGTCAGCCGGCCGTGGGGGCGCCCATCAGCAGACCCACGACGATGATGACAATTGTCATGAACATTGATCCCTCCTTTCCGAACGCCAATGACGATTGCTACTTCTTCGGCAACGGCGCGTTCAGCATCCAGCGATGTCCGAATGGGTCGCTGAGCATGGCGAAGCGCGCGTCCCAGAACGTGTCTTGCGGCGCCATCGTGCCTTTGCAGCCGGCCTCGACGGCGCGGCGGAACGTGGCATCGACCTCGGTGGGAGTGCCGTATTGGATCGCCACCGCCACCCCGGCCGGCTTATCCTTGCTGGGGGCGGGCACCGCGCCGTGGTCCGCGAAGTCGAGGAACTCGTCCGCGAGCATGACCGCGCCGCCGTTGATGGTCAGGCAGGCGTGCATCAGGCGCTTGCCGTCCTGCGCCGGCATACGCGTGTTCTCCTCGGCGCCGAAGGCCTTCTGGTAGAACGCGATCGCGTCGGCGGCGCCTCTCACCGTCAGGTAGGGTATGGTCGGCTGCATTCTCGTTTGGTTGTCCATGTTTTCTTCCTATGGGATTGTCGTTGCTCGACTATTTCTTGCGTCCACGCTTCTTCTCCTTCGCTTGCAGCTCGTGCAGATAATCGTCCAGGCGATCGAAGCTCTCGTCCCAAAAGCGGCGATAACGTTCGAGCCAGTCGTCAACGTCCTTCAGCGCGTGGGCCTCGATCCGGCAGGGCCGCCATTGCGCCTCGCGGCCGCGTGCGATGAGGCCGGCGCGCTCCAGCACCTTGAGATGCTTGGAGACGGCGGGAAGGCTCATCTCAAACGGTTGTGCGAGCTCGGTCACCGAGGTTTCGCCCAACGCGAGCCGCGCCAGGATGGCGCGGCGCGTCGGATCGGCGAGGGCCGCGAAAGTGGCGCTGAGGCGATCCGTCGGCATGGCGTTATGTACCAGATGGTTAAATAACCTGTCGGTTAAATAGCGCCTGCCTTGGATCGTGTCAAGCATTTCTCCGCTTGGGCGGGTATCGTTGCCGGGGAGGGACTGGGAGGGGGTGGGCGCGGACAGGTGCGTTGTTGCATGCCCCCGAGTCGCTTCGAATCTACCGGTTCAACCACCGCCGCATGAAGCCGAGCAGCCCCTGCGGCAGGAAGATGACCATGGCGATGAAGATGATCCCGACCGGAATGAGGTAGTACTCGGTAAAGAAGCGCGAGAACGCCTCGCGCAGCAGCAGGAAGAAGGCGGCGCCGACGATCGGCCCCACCAGCGTGCCGATGCCGCCCATGACGTTGAAGATCACCGCCTCGCCGGACACCAGAAAGTAGACGAAGTCGGGCGCCGCGAAGCGGTTCTGGATGGCGTAGAGCACGCCCGAGAGGCCGGCGAACAGGCCGGAGAGCATCACCGCCATCATCTTGTAGCGCTCGACCGGATAACCGATGGCGCGGGTGCGCGGCTCGTTCTCGCGGATCGACTGCAGCACCATGCCGAACGGCGACTGAGTGATGCGCCGTAAGATCAGATAGGACGCCGTGACCACGGCGAGCACGAACCAGTGCAGCGTATCCGAGGTGAACGGGACTGAGAACAGCCCGGGAATTTCCAGCGCCGGCCGACGGAAGGTGAGGCCGTTCTCGCCCCCCGTCACGTCGGTCCAGGTGAAGATGATGACGTAGAAAATCTGCGAGAAGATCAGCGTCGTGATGGCGAAGTAGATATCGCGCAGCCGGGTGGAGAAGTAGGCCACGAACAAGGCGACCCCGGCCGAGCCGACCAGCCCGTAGAGGATCGCCAGCCAGAGGTTGGGCGGCGAGACCATCAGCAGGGCCGCCGCGGCGCCGTACATCCCGAGACCGAAGAAGGCCGAATGGCCGAACGACACCATCCCCGTGTATCCGATCAGGACGTCGGAGGACATGGCCAGCAGGCCCCAGATCAGAATCTCGGTCAAAAACCGGCGCCAGAATTCCGGCAGCACCAGCGGCGCGGCAATCAGCAGCGCCAAGACGACGCCGAATCCGGTCCAGTAGATGATCCTGTCGCGCTTGCTCATTTCGGTGTCGGGACGAACAGGCCGGTGGGCCGGAACAGCAGGGTCAGAATAAGAACCACGAATGAGACGAGCACCGCTTGCGCCGGGCTCACCCAGATCGCCGCGTAGGCCTCCAACAGGCTGATGAAGATGGAGGCGGCGATCGAGCCGCCGAGGCTGCCCATGCCGCCGACCACGACGACGATGAAGGCTTTCAGCACCCAATCGAGCCCCATGGCGTGGTTGACGCCGACCAGCGGACCGAACAGCACCCCGCTCGCCGCCGCCATGCCGGAGCCGATGGCGAACACCGCGGTCAGCACCCACGGCACCGGGATGCCCATGGCCTGCGCCATCACGCGGTCCTGGGTGGCGGCGCGGATCCAGATGCCGTAGGTGCCGTATTTGAGAAAGAGCCAGAAGCCGCCGATGATGGCGGCCGAGAGCCCGGCGATCACCAGCCGGTACCACGGGTACTGCAGATAGAAGAGCGTGAACTGGCCGGTGAACGGCTCCTGAATCTTGCGCGCCACCGGGCCGAACTGCCAGAGCGCGTAGTTCTGCAGCACCAGCGAGATGCCGAAGGTGGCCAGGATGGTGGTCAACGGATCGCGGCCGAGCAGCGGGCGCAAGGTCGTCACTTGCAGGGCTGCTCCAAGCAACGCGACCACCAGCGTGGAGATGACGAGCGCGAGCCAGAAGCTGCCCGACGTCGCCAGCACGACGACGCCCATATAGGCGCCCAGCATGAACAGCTCGCCGTGGGCGAAGTTCACCACGTCCATGATGCCGAAAATCAGCGTCAGCCCCGAAGCGATCAGTGCCAGGATCATGCCGGTGACGATGCCGTTCACCGTCTGGATCAGGATCTGGTCGTAGGGAATGGCCTGGAGAAACTCGAGGACGGCGTCCATGCTAGACCCCCAGATACTGCTGGATGACCGCGTCGTTCACGTTGAGCTCGGACGCCGCGCAATGGTGGCGGACGGCGCCCTTCTCCATGATGTAGACCCGCTGGCTGGCCTCGAGCGTGAGCGGCACGTTCTGCTCCACCAGCAGGATCGCCACGCCCTCGTTGTGCAGCACGTCGATGATCTGCCGGATCTGCGAGACCATGCGCGGCATCAGTCCTTCGGTCGGCTCGTCCAGCAGGATGATCTTGGGCTCGAGCATCATCGCGCGGGCGATCGCGAGCATCTGCTGCTCGCCCCCCGACAGCGTGCCGCCGGCCTGATCGCGCCGTTCGGCCAGCACCGGGAAATAGGCGAAGACCTTGTCCAGCAGGTCCCGCTTGCGCGCGTCGGTGACGCCGCGGCGATCGAGACCGGTGCGCAGATTCTCCATGACGGTGAGCAGGCGGAAGATGCGGCGGTCCTCGGGAACGTAGGCGATCCCGATGCGCGCCAGCCGGTGCGCCGGCAGGCTGGTGACCGGCTTGCCCTCGAACAGCACCTTGCCCCGGCTCGGGTTGACGAGGCCCATGATGGTCTTGAGCGTGGTGCTCTTGCCGACGCCGTTGCGCCCGAGCAGGCCCACGACCTCGCCTCTGCCGACGTAGAGCGAAACGCCGTGCAGGATGTGGCTCTTGCCGTAATAGGTATGGATATCCTCGACGTCGACGAGCGGCTCCATGGGCGTGGGGTCCGGGCTCATGTCTTGAGGTACACCTCCTGCACCCTGGGGTTCTGCTGGATGTCCGCCGGCGTGCCATCGGCCAGCACGCGGCCGTAGTGAAACACGGTGATCCGCTGCGCCAGCTCCATGACCACCTGCATGTCGTGCTCGACGATGAGGATCGTCAGATTCTTGGCGATGCGGCGCACCAATTCCATGGTGTCGTGGGTCTCGGCCGCGCTCATGCCGGCGGTCGGCTCGTCGAGGCATAGGAGCTGCGGCTCGGTGGCGAGCGCGATGCCGATCTCGAGATTGCGCTGCTCGCCGTGCGAGAGATTGGCGGCGAGGTCTTCCGCCTTGGCTTCCAGGCCGACTGAGTCCAGCACCGCTTGCGCCTTGTCGATGATGTCGCGGTAGGCGCTGTGGTGCGTCAGCATGCTCCAGCCGTGCCGGCGCGATTGCGCGGCGATGCGGACGTTCTCCAACGTGGTGGCGTTGGGCAGGATGTTGGTGATCTGGTACGAGCGGGCGATTCCCTTGCGGGAGATCTTGTTGGGGGGAAACCCGGTGATGTCGTCGCCGTTGAACAGAATGCGCCCCGAAGTGGGGCGCAGCACGCCGGTCAGGCAATTGAAGAAGGTGCTTTTCCCCGCGCCGTTCGGCCCGATGATGGCGCGGATTTCGCCGTGCTGAATTTCGAAGTTGACGTTGTCGAGCGCGGTCAGCCCGCCGAAGCGCACCGTGAGGCCCTCGGTGCGCAGGACGGCGACCGGGGTGACTTCCCGGCCGACACCGGCCGGGGACGACACGTCAAGGGTAGCGTCGGCCGTCACTGTGCGCACGTTCCTTGCGCTTGATCTACAGCGGCGCCACGATCTCGGTGTGCACCCTCTCCCCGTTTGGGGAGAGGGTGGGGGAGAGGGGGTTCGAAGCCCATCGATAGATCATAACCCCTCACCCCACCCCTCTCCCAACCGAACTCGGGTATACCCGAGTTCGGCACCTTAAGCTGGCCGAAGTCGGATATATCCGACTTCGGCTGGGAGAGGGGCCGACCGAGTCCGCTGCTCTAGGCGGCGGGGAACTTGCAGGCCGGCGGGAAGATCGTCTTCTCCTTGGCGACCACCTCGAGGATCTGGGGCTTGCCGCCCTTGATCTCGAAGACGAACTCACGGATGAAGGCCTGGTGGTCGTCCTTGCGGATCACCTTGTCGCCTTGCGGGAAGTCGTCGCCCTCCTTCATCTCCAGCCCCTCCAGCGCCTCGATCAGCTTCATCGTGTCCTCGCGGCCACGGAAGCCCGACTTCTGCATGCCGAGCTTCAAGGCATTGATGGCCTCGAAGTTCGACTGCACGTAGCGGTCCGGCATCGGACCGGACGGATCGATCTGCTTGAGCCGGACGACCGCCTCGTCGATGAACTTCTTGTGCGACGGCGTGTTGAGCACTCCCTCGAGCAGCGGGAGATACCGGTTGATGCCGACGAAGCCCTCGACCTTGTTGCCGAGCGCCGGAAGGTTGGTGGACTCCGCGATGGCGCCGTCGCCCGCCCACTTGTACTTCTTGGTCAGGCCGAGGTCGAAGGCCTGGTTGCCGATAGTCACCCCGTCTTTGCCGAAGAAGATGCCGAACAGGCCGTCGAAGTTGCCGGTGATCTTGGAGAGGAACGGCGTCATGTCGGCGGTGCCGAGCGGGATGCCGGTGGTGGCGACGACCTCGCCGCCCGCCTTCTTGATCTGCTCCACATACGCGTCGCGCGTCGACTGGCCCCAGGCGTAGTCGGCATACGCGATGTGCCACCGCTTGCCCATCCTGACGAGAGCGGGCGCGAACGCCACCGCCTGCGCCGGCGCATAGTCGAACGGCCGGAAGGTGTAGCGGCTGCACTTGCTGGTGGTGAGCGTGGTGTCGAGGCACACGCCGATCATGTTGACGATCTTCTGCTCGTCGAACACCGGCTGGCAGGCCAGACACACGTTGGACAGGAAACCGCCCTCGTGGATGTCGATCTTGTCCTCGACCACCAGCTTCTCGGCCTTGCGACGCCCGACGTCGGGCTTGGATTCGTAGTCGGCGACGATCAGCTCGATGGGCCGGCCGTTGATGCCGCCCGACTTGTTGATGCGGTCGACCGCCATCTGGGTGCCGACCAGCGCGGTCTTGCCGCCGGCGGCGGCGGCGCCCGAAAGCGGCTGCAGCGTGCCGATCTTGTACGGCTTGGCCTGACCGAAGGCGGCCTGCCAAGGCGCCGGCACCAGCATGGCGGCTCCGAGCGCGCCCGCGCCGGCCGCGCCGTATCCGATCAGCCTGCGGCGCGTGACCTTGCCGCGGTACCAGAACTCCTCATTCCAATCTTTCTCATGGTCGGCCATTGCGACGCTCCCTCATATGAGACCCACGGGTCATGTTCCCAGGTTCTTGCTTGCCCTTAGCAAACGCGATCCCGAGACCATATTCAACCGGTTTTCCCCGGGTTGCGAGATGATAAGATGGGCAAATGCGCCACGGCCTGAGGTCGTGCACGCCAGGTTTGGGGAGCGCCATGACCGTTGCGACCATGCCCCGCGGAGCTTCCGCGGTCCCGCAGACCGGCCGCGAGGCGCGGCTGATGATCCGCCGCGGCGATTTGACCGGGCCGACTTCCGGGCTTGCGCCCGGCTATGTGCAGGGCAATCTCGCCATCCTGCCGGCCGCGCTGGCCGGCGACTTTCTGCGGTTCTGCCAGCTCAACCCCAAGCCTTGTCCGCTGCTGGCGGCCTCCGGCCCCGGCGACTGGCGGCTTCCTTCGCTGGCCGAAGACCTCGATATCCGCACCGACCTGTCGCGCTACCGGGTGTTCCGGAACGGCGAGCTGATCGACGAGCCGACCGACGTGCGCGCGCACTGGCGCGACGATCTCGTCACCTTTGCGCTGGGCTGCTCGTTCTCGTTCGAGGAGGCATTGGTCGAGAGCGGCATCGAGCTGCGCCACATCACCTGCGGGACGACGGTGCCGATGTATCGCACCTCGATCGCCACCGCGCCCGCCGGTCCGTTCCACGGCCCGATGGTGGTCTCGATGCGGCCGCTCAAGCCGGCCGACGCGATCCGTGCCATCCAGATCACCACGCGCTTTCCGGCGGTGCACGGCGCGCCGGTGCATATCGGCAAGCCCGAGCTGATCGGCATCAAGGACGTGATGAAGCCCGACTACGGCGAGCCGGCGCCGATCAACGATGACGAGATCCCGGTGTTCTGGGCCTGCGGCGTCACGCCGCAATCGGTGGTCGCGACCGTGAAACCGGAATTCTGCATCACCCACTATCCGGGCAGCATGCTGGTCACCGACCGCCGCAACAGCGAGTTCGCGATTATGTGACAGGTGAGCTGTAGGGTGGGCAAAGGCGCATGCCGAGCGATGGCCAGAGGCTCGGCGGTGAGTGCGCCGTGCCCACGCGTTCCTCGTGCACCGAGCAAAAAAGGTGGGCACGGCGCGGCGCAGTCAAGCTTGCGCAGACTGCGTAAACTTGTCTGCGTGCGCGCCTTTGCCCACCTACAGGTCTACTCGCTACTCGCCATTCGCTATTCGCCTTTCGGATCCACATCGAGTCGCACCACCCAGCCTTCGAGCCCGAGCTTCGCGGCCGGATAACGCGCCAGCACCAGCGGATCGTGACCGGGCACCACGTGGCCGCGCGAGCTCGCAAGCTTCTTGAGCGTCTCGTAGCCCTCGACCACCTCGTGGACATTGTAGGTGAGCGGGAAGATGCGCCCGCTGTCGAGATGGGCGTAGAGGTGGCTGGCATCGGCCGCGAGCACGACATAGCCGCGCCGCGTCTTCACCCGCACGCTTTGCAGGCCCTTCGAGTGGCCGCCGATGTGGTGGACCGTGACGCCGGGCACGATCTCGTCCTCGCCGTCATGAAAGGCGACGCGGCCGGCAAACACCTTGCGCACCATCGCCACCACGTCGTCCACCTCGAACGGCAGGCGCAGCGCGCCGTGGCACATGCAGCGGCCGGTGGCATAGGCCATCTCGCAGTCCTGCAGGTGATAGCGTGCACGCGGAAACAAGTCGTAATTGCCGATGTGGTCGTAATGCATGTGGCTGACGATGACGGTCTCGACCGTCGCCGGGTCGATGCCGATCGCCTTGAGCCCTTCGCCGACCGGCTTGATCAGCTCGCGCTGGCGCTTCTTGCCCATCGGTTCGTCGAAGCCGGTATCGAGGACGATCGTGCCGGACTTTCCGACGATCGCCCAGACGTAGAAGTCGAGCGGCTGCAGCACGTCATGTGGGTCGCCGCCGATGAAATTCTCGGCCGCTTTGCGCTCGTGGTGCCCGTAGCGGACCGCGTAGACCTCGTGGACGTCGTCGCTCATGGCTTGTTCCCGGGCGCACGCACCGCGACGCCGGCGCGCCGCTCGATCGGCTGCACCACCGTGGTGACGTCCTTGTCCGGACCGATTTCCTCACAGGCGAGCTGCAATGCCCGCGCGACCGCCTCCGCGATATCCATCGGCACGCCAAGCGCCTTTGCCTCGGAGAGCGCAAGGCCGACATCCTTCATCATCAGTCCGCTGGTGAAGCCGAGGTTGAAGGTTCCAGGCAGGACCCGTTTGGGGAACTTGTCCTCGGTCGCAGTGTTGCGGCCGCTGCCGGCATTGATCACGTCGAGCATGATGCGCGGATCGAGCCCGGCCTTGACGCCCATCACCATCGCCTCGGAGGTCGCCGCCATGGCGGTCGCGGAGAGGAAATTGTTGCAAAGCTTCATGGTCTGGCCGGCGCCCGGCCGCTCGCCGATGAAGAACACCTTGCCGATCACCTTGAGCGCCGGCTCGATCGCCGTCACCTCGGCGCGCGGACCCGACACCATCACCGCCAGCGTGCCTTTCTCGGCGCCGTTCACGCCGCCGCTCACCGGCGAATCGATTTGCACGATGTCGCGCGCTCCCAGCGTCTCGAAAATGCGGTTCGCCATCACCGCGCCGGTGGTCGACAGGTCGACGAAGCGCCGCATCCGATTTCCCTCGATCAGTCCGCCCTTGCCGGCCGCGACCGCGAACACGATGTCGGGCGTCGGCAGGCTCGCCATCACGGTTTCGACCCGGTCGGCGACCTCGCGTACGGAGCCGGCCGGTTCGGCCCCCAGCGCCACCAGCCGGTCGATCGCTTCGCGCCGGGTGTCGAACACCACGACGCGATTGCCCGCCTCGACCAGGCGGCGGGCCATGTGGAAGCCCATATTGCCCAGTCCGATGAAGCCGATATCCATGTGCTTTCCCTTCCTGCGCTTCCTCACCGCATACAAAAGGATTGGGCGGTCATTGACAACCTGCGGGCTTCTGCTTGGTCGCCGGCGGGGTTATCGTCGATCCGGCCGCGCGGGAGCGGGTTGGGGGCGTGAATGCAGCCGGGAGGTAATGCGCGGCGAAGCCCGATCGTTCGGCGGCTCTGCGATTTCCACGATCGCGTGACCACCGCCGGCTTTGCGCTCGCCGCCGGTCTCGTCGGCGCGATTGCGGCGGCGTTCTGCTACGAGGTGGTCGCCCGTTATTTCTTCGCGGCGCCGACCGCCTGGACCTACGACGTCGGATGCTACCTCTTGGCGGCGGTGATCTTCCTGTCGATCCCGGAGATGACGCGGCGCGGCGCCCATATCCACGTCAATCTGATCTTCGACTATCTGCCCCCGACCGGCGGGCGCATCTTGCGCACCGCGATCGGCGTGCTGGCGGTCGCCGCCTGCCTGGCCGCCACCTGGATCACCGGCGGCGAGACGTGGCGGCAATATTCGCAAGAGGTGTGGACGCTCTCCGCCCTGCCGATTCCCAAATGGTGGGTGTCGATCCTCATTCCCTACGGGATGCTGAGCTCGGCGCTGCATTTCCTCCGCCAGCTCGGCAGCCCGCCGGGCGAGACGCTGATGATCGGCGGAGTCGACCGATGACCTGGTGGCTCGCGCTGTCGGGCGGAATGGTTGTGCTGTTATCCCTGTTTCTGCTCGGGGTGCCGATCTTCGTCGCCTTCGTGGTTCTCAACGTGATCGGCGTCTTCGTGTTCTTCGGCGTGTCGGGCTTCGGACTGTTCGCCAACAGCATCTACTCCACCGCGACCTTGGGCGCGCTGTCGGCGGTGCCGCTGTTCATCGTGATGGGCGAAATCCTGTTCCGCTCCGGCGCGATGGACGTGCTGTTCGACTCGCTCGACCGGCTGATCGGGCGCATTCGCGGCCGCCAATACGTGCTGTGCATCGTGCTGTCGGCGATCCTGGGGGCGCTCTCGGGCGCCGCCATGGCGGTCGCGGGTCTGCTCGGCCGCTCGCTGTTTCCGACCATGCGCAAGCGCGGCTACGACACTCAGTTCTCGGCCGGGACCATCCTCGCCGGCGCGAGCCTCGATCCGATCATCCCGCCGAGCGTGCTCGCGGTCATCATCGCCACGCTGGCGGACGTTTCCGCCGGCAAGATGCTGATCGCCGGCATCCTGCCCGGTCTGCTGCTGACGGGGATGTTCCTCGTCTACGTGGTGATCCGCGTCCGCATCACGCCGTCGCTCGCCCCGGACGTCGCCGCCGACGCCGCCGACCGCAAGACCGGCGGCAGCGTTCTCATGGCGCTGGCGCGGATGATCCCGTCGGCCTTCGTCTTCTTTATGGTGATGGGCCTGATCATGCTGGGCGTCGCCACCCCGACCGAGGCGGCCGCGACCGGCGTGGTGGGCGCCCTTATGCTCGCGGCCTATTACGGCGGGCTGTCGTGGCGGATGCTGACCGAAGCGCTCACTTCGGCCGCGACCGTCGCCGCGCTGCTTCTCATCATCATGTCCTCGGCGGTGATGTTCAGCCAGCTGCTGACGTTCAGCGGCGCCACCCGCGCGCTCGGCCAGTTCGTGGTCGGGCTCGAGCTGCCGGCCGCCCTCATGCTGCTGGCGATGATGGCGCTGCCGTTCGTGCTGTTCATGTTCCTCGACCAGGTGGCGCTGATGCTGGTGCTGATCCCGATCTATCAGCCGATCATCAGGATCTACCAGTTCGACGAGATCTGGTTCTGGACGTTGTTTCTGGTGGTCGCGACCGTCGGCGGGCTCACCCCGCCGTTCGGCTACGTGCTGTTCGCGCTCAAGAGCGCCGCCCCCGATGTGCCGATGACCACCATTTTCCGCGCCTCATGGCCGTTCGTGTGGATCATCTGCGGCGGCATGCTGGTGATGGCGCTGGTGCCGGATATCATCACCTTCCTGCCGCGGCTGATGGGGCCGAGGTGAGCGGACGACGGCGTGCTCTCGTGTCCCGGGCGAGTGAAGCGACGCCTCTTGGCGGAGCGGAACGAGACACCGATCTCGGGTTTACCCGAGATCGGCACTTAAAATGCGCAAGTCGGGTAGATAGACCCGACTTGCGTGGACCCAGCGCAAGAATCGCGAAGCGCTGGATCGCGTGGCTCTGGGTCCCGGATCTTCGCTCGCTTGCGCTCGCTCGTCCGGGACACGGTCCAGCTCAGTCGGTCAATCCTTTCGACTTCGCGATCGCGCGCAGCTCCTTGGTCTCGGTCGGGCTCTTCTTTTCGGCGAGCTCCCACAGGCCCTCGCTCCAGACCTCGTTGAGCTTGGCCTGGCTGGGGCCGAGCTGGCTGACGGTGACGCCCTTGGCGATCAGCTCCTTGATCTCCGCCTCCGCCATGCGGTCGTATTCCCGGTACCAGACCTCCTCGATCTTGCGGCCTTCGTCGAGCAAGAGCTTCTTGTCCGCATCCGAGAACCGGTTCCAGGTGGCGAGGTTCATCAGGAACAGCTGGTGGGTGACGCCGAAGCTCGGCTGCGCCAGATATTTGGCGACCTCGTGCCAGCGCACGCCGAGCAGGCCGACGACCGGGCTGGCGGCGCCGTCGATGACGCCTTTCTCCAGCGCGGTATAGACTTCCGGGATCGGCAGCACGACCGGCGCGCCGCCGAGCATGCGGATGAGCGGATGATAGGCGGGGGTGCCGCGGACCTTCTTGCCCTTGAGGTCGCCGTCGGGGCCGACCGGTGTCTTGAGCGCGAAGGCATAACCCGTCTTGGCCGAGAGCGCGACCGCAACCAGCTTGAGGCCGATCTTCTGATAGTCCTTGTCGAGCGCCTCGAACAATCCGGATGCGCGCCGCTCCTCGATCGTGCCGCGCACCGCGTCGAGCCCGACGCTGAGCCCGGTCTGGCCGTAGTGATAGATGCCGTGGCTGAACAGCATGTGGAACGCGCCCGCGGCCACCGGCTGCAACTGCTCGAACGGCGGCACCGTCTCCGGCCCGCTCAACACGAACTTGATGTTGCCCTTGCTCGCCGCCTCGACGTTCTTGGCGAACCCCTCGGCCAGCAGCGGCACCGCCGGATTGCTCTTGTCCCAACTGGTCAGCATCCGGTATTCGGCGGCCGCGGCCGGCGCGGTCGAGACCGCAAGGGCGAGCAAGGCTCCTGTGCACCAGCGCATGTTCATTGCGTCCCTCCCATTCGCTCGGCCGCTTCTGACGAGGCCCGATCGATGTTTTTGATTGGGCGATGATAGAGCGATTGCCGCGACCTAGCCACCGCCGAAGGCGCCACCGCCGCTTGCGCCGGGACTATGATCCGACGATCTTCTCCAGCAGCGCCAACAGCGCCTGCGGCGTGGTGATGTGCGGATTGTGGCTTGCGTCCATCTCGAAGGTGCGCCAACCGTCTTCGCGCTGGGCGCGTTCGGCGAACTGGCGGAAGACGTCGTCCGGTCTGGCGCGTCGGCAATAGATGTAGGTCCGCGGCGGCGGCGGTGACCGGCTTGTCAGGCGGAGCGGCTGCTCGAAGGTCTTGATCGGTTGCGGCAGCCGGCGGCCCGCCGCCCAGGCGACGTCGGCCTCGGGCGTGTCGGGCGGCATCGGGTTCGGCGGAATCCGCCAGCCCTCGCCGCCGGTGCGCGCCAGCTCCCGCATTCGGTTCCGCGTCTCGGTCGCCTGCAGGTCGAGCAGGCTTTGCCCGTCCTTGGGGGCGAAGGCATCGAGATGGATCAGCTGCGCAATCCGATGACGCGCACGATCCGTGACGCCGGTCGCGACCATGCCGCCGTAGCTGTGGCCGATCAGCACCACGTCACGCAGGTCCTCCATCTCGAGGACTGCGAGGACGTCCCAGATGTGGGTGTCGAGATCGATCGATGGGCTCGCCAGATGCCCCCGTTCGCCCAGCCCCGTATAGGTCGGGGTGAGCAATTCGTGCCCGGCAGCGCGCAACAGCGGGCGCATCTTCTTCCAGGCCCAGCCGGCCGACCAAGCGCCGTGGGCCACCAGGAATATTGTCATAGTTGCGCTCCTGCAAGTTCCTGCCAAACCCACTCTAGAACAGCTTGAGCTGCCGCCCTTATGGGCACATCATAGGGGGTACCCCCGGCCCTGCTTGGCCGGTCGGCGCGTGCCCTGAGGGCGACCCCAAACCGGGGAACGCTCCTGCACGCCAAACGTCAGCCTCGTCCATTGCACTTGCGATGGCAGGTGCGGAGAAGGAAGGCCAGCTGAGAGCGGAATTTTGGTGATGTCCCGTAGAGTAAGTGTAGATGCGGCCGTGTTGCCGAGGCTCGACGCGTTCGACGAAGAGTTCGGACCGGAGCACGCGACCATTCTGCCCGAGCCACCGCGCGGGATGGGTCTGCGCTTTTGGGCGTGGATCGTTGTCATGCTTGCTGCGGGTATCGTCGGCGCGCTTGCGCTGACTTGGCCGAGCTCGGATGCAGGGTCGCGCCTGGAGGGTCAACCGGCGCCAACTGCCCCGCGCACCGCGAGCCGCGGCGGGGGGGACGAGCAAGTCGATCGCCTGCTGCGCGAGGTGGCCGCCCTGAAGCGGCAGGTGCGAGATCTCACCAGCGCGCAGCAGCAGGCGGCTGAAGCCATCGCCGCCGCGAAGGCAGCCGAGCAGGACCGTGTATCGTACTGGTACTCGAACCTGGCTGCGTTGCGTTTCGGGATCGCGAGCCAGCAGTCGCCGGAGCCGGGCGTTGTCGAGCGGCCCGCAACCGTGCGCGCAAGGCCCAACGATGTTCGTAGACGCGAGAACGGCGCGCCATTGTCGTTGGACCCCCCGCAATAGGCATCCGCGTTTCGGATCACGGCTGGCCGTTAGCAGGTTGAAGAAGAAGCTCGAGCGAGACGCCGAAACCAACCCCGCTGAGACGGCACAAATTCAATTGCAACAATGACTTATGGGTGCTGTCTCGCTGTCTCATGCCCTAAGGACTTGAGACAGTGGGACAGCGGTTGTCCAGGGGAAGCAGCACTCTCGCCGGTTGGACTCGGGACATGCTCTGAGGGTTGAGTGGCGGATGGTCTTGCCGGCGAACCGGTTCCCACCCCGGATCAAGTCCGGGGCAGGCTTTCGCCGGCACAAGCGCTAGAACAGCCTAAGCTGCCTGTCTTCCGGCTTTCGGCGCGTGGCCTGCGCCTGCTGGTGCTTCACCAGCTCGCTCTCGATGTCGTCGAGGAAGGGCGAAGGGTCGAGCCTGCGCGTGCGGCCGCGCCAAAAACGCTCATGGGCGCGGCTGAGAATCAGCCGGTCCTTGGCGCGCGTCATGCCCACATAGAACAGCCGGCGCTCCTCGGCCATCGCGGCGTCGTCCGGATCGCTCCAGTGCAGCGGCAGGAGCCCGTCCTCGAGTCCGACGATGAACACCACCGGGAATTCGAGCCCCTTGGCGGCATGCAAGGTCAGCAGCGACACCCGGTCGGCGCGCGGATCGAAGAAATCCGCGTCGGTCGCGAGCGCAACGGCGTCGAAGAAGCGCGCGCGATCGGGCCCGGATCTCTCGGCGATCGCGGTGAGGCGCTGCGCGGCGAGGTCGATGGTCGCGCTGCCGGGCGCCGCGTCTTGTGGCTTTGCCCGCGCGGCCGCTGTTGCGAGCTGGACCGAAAGCGGCGCGTCGTCGGTTTCGCCGTCGAGCGCACGCAAAATCTCCCGGACCGCCGGTTCCTCCGCCAACGGACGATGCGAATTGGTCTTGAACGGGATGCCGGAGCGGGCCAAGGCCTCGCACAAGGCCGTGGACTGGGTATCGGTGCGGTAGAGCACTGCGAAGTCGGCGAACGAGCGGCTTCCGTCCGCCGCGCCGGTCGCGCGGCCGCTGTCGATCGCGAAGAAGCTCGCGCCGCCGATCATCCGCTCGATGGTCCTTACGACGGATTCGGCCTCGGCGCGCTCGGTCGGCGCCGCCTGGATGGTGATGCGTTCGTGCATGTCGCGCACCATCTCGGCAAGGGGCTCGCTCTGCCGGGCGGCAGCAATGACCTGCGACGAGGCGGTGACGATCGTGCCGGTCGAGCGGTAGTTGCGCGTGAGGGCGACGACTTTGCTGGCGGGATAGTCGCACTTGAAACGCTCGAAGCAGGACGCATCGGCGCCGCGAAAGCCGTAGATCGCCTGGTTGGGATCGCCGATGACGCAAAGATTGGAACCCGGCGGCGCAAGCAAGCCGAGCAGCCGGTATTGCTGCGCGTCGACGTCCTGGAATTCGTCGACCGATATCCATCGAAAGCGGTCGCGGTAGAACGCCGCGAGACCAGCATCTGCCGTCAAGGCGCGCACCGGCAGCGCAATGAGATCATCGAAGTCGATCCAATTGCGCAGCGCGAGCGCCTGGCTGTAGGCCGTCATGGCTTCCGCCACGTCGGCGCTCGTCGCACCTTGTGTGCGCTTGGCCCTGGAGATGGCGCGCAACAACCGCTCAGCTTTGTGCTCAGTGACGCTCGAGGTCTCCGCCAGTATCGCAAGGCGCTCTGCTTCGCTGGCGACGCGAAAGCCGCGCTGCAGGCCGGCGGCGCCGGGGTGCTCGCGCAGGATCGCCAGACCAAGGGAATGAAAAGTGTGGATCGCGACCTGATCCGAACCGCTTGGAAGCAAGCATGCCAGCCGCTCCTTCATCTCGGCGGCGGCGCGGCGAGTGAAGGTGATGGCGAGACAGTTTTGTGCGGCCACCCCACGTTCGGCAACCAGATGGGCGACCCGATAGGTCAGGGTGCGGGTCTTGCCTGATCCAGGGCCGGCGACGATCAGCAGCGGGCCTTCCACCGCTGCCGCGGCGGCGCGCTGATCATCGTCGAGCTGCCCCAGGATGCCGGAAACAACGCTGCTAGCCTGGTCGTGGACAAGGCGTGGCTGCGGCGGTGCCGGCGTGGTGGCGTCGCCGTCGCGCATCGCGTGGTCAGGCGCTGTGTTCGGCTTGACGGCTTCGGGCTTCATCCGTTTCGTGACCGGCGCGTCGAAGAGAAGCGCGCCCGCCGTCAGCCGCTTGAGCTCGTTCTCCTCGAACAGGCGGATCACGCCGTACTCGCCGTCATAGCCGGCGTCGCGGATCACCTGACCGGCGCGCAGGCGGGTGATCGCCTCGGCGAGCAGCGAGGAGCCGGTGCGGGCGATGTCCTCGACCGGCACCGCCTGCAGGATCGAAAGCTCGGCGCCGAGCTTGGCGATCACCTGATCGTAATTGCGCTCGACTTTCTGTGACGCCGGACCGCTGGCGGTGATCTCGGAGAGAATTTCCGGCAGCGGCACCAGGTTCGACACCAGGCCGGCCGTCGGCGGCGGCGCGGCCTGCGCTTCGCTGCGATCGGCGAGCGCCTCGACCCGGTGCTCGACCCCGATCGTCACCGGCTGGCCGCAGACCGGACAGCGTCCGCCATGCTCGCGCGTCTCCTTGGGGCTCAGTCGCACCCCGCATTTGCGATGGCCGTCGAGGTGATATTTGCCTTCGTCCGGAAAAAACTCGACCGTGCCCACATAGCCGTGGCCGGTCTCCAATGCGTGCTTGATGGCGAAGTAGTCGAGGTCGCAGTCGAAGGTCGTCGCCTCGCGTCCAAGCTTACCGGGAGAATGCGCGTCGGAATTGGAGGTGAGCCGATAGCGGTCGAGAAACGAAATCCGCCAATTCATCGGCGGGTCGGACGAGAGTCCGGTCTCGACCGCAAAGATATGGTCGGCGAGATCGCCGTAGCAGTCGGCGATCGAATCGAAGCCGGACTGCGATCCGAGCGCCGCGAACCACGGCGTCCAGATATGCGCCGGCACCAGATAGGCGTGCGGACCGGACTCGAGCGCGATCTCCAGGAGATCGTGTGAATCCAGACCGAGGATCGGCCGGCCGTCGGAAGCGATGTTGCCGATGCGGGCGAGCCGCGCCGACATGCGATCGACGGTCTCGAGGTCGGGCGCATAGATCAGATGGTGGATTTTGCGGGTGCGGTCGCCCTTCTTGTAAATGGTCGAGATTTCGACCTCGAGCATGAAGCGCACCGGCGCACGGCACGATGCCGGCAGCGTCGCCATGACCGCCCTCTCGATGTCGTCGCGCAGGCGATAGAGGCCGGGTTCGGCGGGGACGAGTTTCTCGGCAAGCTCGGCGCGCCAAGCCGGATGCGTGAAGTCGCCGGTCGCGACCACGCCGATGCCTTTGCGGCTCGCCCAGGCGGCAAGATGCTCGAGATCGAGATCCCGGCTGGTCGCCCGTGAATATTTCGAGTGGACGTGCAGGTCCGCGTGGAAGCGCATCGGATGCCACGCCTGTTCGTCGTCGTCCGGCCCGCGCCTCTGCGGCGGGCAACGCCGGAAAACGGCGCGCCCATATAGGCAGCGATTCGGCGTCAAGCGAAAGAACGCCTGTGGACAAATTTGGCCGGATCGAATGCCGCACCTGGCGCGCCAGCGCGGCAACCGATCGCCCCTTCGAGGTGAGATGGCCTAGTCGTTTGAGGTCGCGGCCCGGTTCGGTCGCTGGGTAAACGACTGCATCGTTGCTGAGCGCCTCTGCCCAAAATTCGGCCATGCAGGGGGCGCCGCACAATTGGGCAACCGCGGCGGTTCGCCGTCAACCAGTTGATATTGATCGCCAAATTCAGCCGCACGGGCGTTGGCACGGTGCTTGAAAATCGCCCTTCGCGCCCATGGACCACTCCCTCAAGATCGTCATCGTCGACAAGAACCCGGTCCGGGCGGCGATCCTGGAAGACGGGCTGCGCGAGGCCGGCCACGTCCACGTGCTGCGCATCGACGAGACCTCGCATTTGCTCGTCCGCATCTATGCCTTCGATCCCGACGTCATCCTGATCGACCTGGAGAATCCGAGCCGTGACGTGCTCGAGCAGATGTTCCAGGTCAGCCGGGCGGTGAAGCGCCCGGTCGCCATGTTCGTCGACCAGAGCGACACCGCCTCGATCGAGGCGGCGGTCGACGCCGGCGTGTCCGCCTACATCGTCGGCGGCCTGCGCAAGGAGCGCATCAAGAACATCCTCGATCTGTGCATCTCGCGCTTCAACGCGTTCGCGCGGCTGCAAGACGAGCTCGAGCGCACGCGCACCGCGCTCGATGAGCGCAAGGCGATCGACCGCGCCAAGGGCATTCTGATGAAAGCCAAGAACCTCACCGAACAGGATGCCTATGCGCTGCTGCGAAGGACCGCGATGAACGAGAACAAGAAGATCGCCGATGTGGCGCAATCGGTGATCACCGCCGCGGAGCTGCTCAGATGAGCGCCGACAGCCGCCTGCGCATCGGCTTCATCCCGCTCGCCGATGCGACCGCGCTGCTGATCGCGGTCGACAAGGGCTTCGCCCCCCGATGGAACGGTCCGGCCGAGCGATCGCTATCTGCTGATCGGACGCAAAGGTGCCGGCCGCCCCGATCCGGTGCAGGCGGCGTGGCTCTACGCGCAGATGGTGCGCTGGGGGCAGGCGCCCTTGTCGGCCGAGTTGCTCGCGGGTGCGAAGGCGGTGTTTCGGCCCGACCTTTACGACGCGGCGCTGCCGGGCGAGCACGCCCAGCATGCCGGCGAACCGGCCGACGGGATCGGTGCTTGCGCCGGGCCTGCGTTCGACTCGGACGATATCGCCGCGCACCTCGCCGGCTGGAAGATTCGGCGCGTCTGAGTCGGCGCCCGTCTATTGAGGCGAATTTTTGCACTGCACAAAATTTTTGCATGAATGCCTTGGGAAGGGCAGATCGGGTCCTCCCGGGCTCCTGCCTGGGCCCCTGCGCATCTTCTATCTATTTGAGATGGCTAGGTTTTGTCGCGCGATTAGAACTTGGCATGAAGCTTGTAAAGAGAACGAGCGAGCGACGCCGTCACCGCTGACGGCGCCGCAAGGTCTAATCGCGGACCGGATAGGCAACGCCGCCGCCCTGGGAGAAAGCGCTTTCGAGCGCCTGGGGTGGCGGCTTTTCATTTTCGGTCGACCGCGAGCAACGCAACAAGCGGGCCTGACGGACGGCGAGACAACGTCAAGAGGACGACCAACGCAAATGACCACCACCAGAGACACGCCAACGATGAAGCGCTGGGGCGTCAGCCGCCGCGCTTTTCTGAAGACCACCGCCGGCACGGCCGCACTGCTGGGAGCATTGCAGACGAAATTCCCTGCCGGGGTGCATATCGCGCAAGCCGCCGGCCCGGAGGTGACCAAGGCCAATCTCGGCTTCATCGCGCTCACCGACGCCGCGCCGCTGTTCGTCGCCAAGGACAAGGGCTTCTTCGCCAAGCACGGCATGCCCGGCACCGAGGTGATGAAACAGGCCTCCTGGGGCGCGACCCGCGACAATCTCGTGCTCGGCTCCGAGGGCAACGGCATCGACGGCGCGCACATCCTCACGCCGATGCCCTATCTGATCTCCGCCGGCAAGGTGACGCAGAACAACGTGCCGACGCCGATGTACATCCTGGCGCGGCTCCAGCTCGACAGCCAATGCATCTCGGTCGCCAAGGAATATGCCGACCTGCGGATCGGGCTCGACACCAAGCCGTTCAAGGAAGCGCTCGACAAGAAGAAGGCCTCGGGCAAAGCCGTGAAGGCGGCGAACACATTCCCGGGCGGCACGCACGACCTCTGGATCCGCTACTGGCTCGCCGCCGGCGGCGTCGATCCCGACAAGGACATCGAGACCATCACGGTGCCGCCGCCCCAGATGGTGGCGAACATGAAGGTCGGCACCATGGACTGCTTCTGTGTCTGCGAGCCGTGGAACCTGCAGCTCATCCATCAGGCCATCGGCTATACCGCCATCACCACCGGCGAGCTGTGGAACAAGCACCCGGAGAAGTCGCTCGGCATGCGCGCGGCCTGGGTCGACAAGTATCCGAACGCCGCCAAGGCGCTGCTGATGGCCGTGATGGAAGCGCAGCAATGGTGCGACAAGCCCGAAAATCACGAGGAACTGGCCACCATCATGTCCAAGCGCCAGTGGATCAACGCACCGGTTGCCGACATCCTCGAGCGCACCAAGGGCAAGTTCGATTATGGCATCCCCGGCAAAGTGGTCGAGAACAGCCCGCACATCATGAAGTACTGGATGGATTTTGCGTCCTATCCGTTCCAGAGCCACGAGCTGTGGTTCATCACCGAGGACATCCGCTGGGGCAAGTTCGGGCCCGACATCGACGCCAAGGGTCTGATCAAGAAGGTCAACCGCGAGGACATCTGGCGTGCGGCGGCAAAGGAGCTGAACGTTCCAGCCGCGCAAATCCCGGCCTCGACCTCGCGCGGCAAGGAGACCTTCTTCGACGGCAAGGTCTTCGATCCGGACAACCCGCGCGCCTACCTCAAGAGCCTCGCGATCAAGCGCGCCGAAATCGGATGACGCGCGGCCGCCCGCATGCGGGCGGCCGTCCCACTTCACATGGAGACCCATGCGATGAACATGCCGCTGGTCAAGACCGAACCGATGACCGCGACGCCAACCGCGATGGCGTCCGCGGTCGCGAAGGTATTGCCGCTCGCACCGAAGCGTCCGCCGCTGGCAAGCCGCATCACGACGGGTCTCGGCAATCTGTCGGTGCGCGTGGTGCCGCCGATCGTGGTCATCGCGCTCACTTTGCTGATCTGGGAGCTGCTTTGCCGAAGGGCCGGCTCGACGCTGCCGCCGCCGTCGCGCGTTCTCAACGACACCTGGGAGCTGATCGTCGATCCGTTCTTCGACCGCGGCGGTCTCGACAAGGGCCTGTTCTGGCACCTGTCGGCGAGCCTGCAGCGGGTGTCGTTCGGTTACGCGCTCGCCTGCGTCGTCGGCGTCGCGCTCGGCACGCTGGTCGGACAATCGACCTGGGCGATGCGCGGGCTCGATCCGATCTTCCAGGTGCTGCGCACGGTGCCGCCGCTCGCCTGGCTGCCGCTCTCGCTCGCCGCGTTCCGCAACGGCCAGCCGTCGGCGATCTTCGTTATATTCATCACGGCGATTTGGCCGATCATCATCAACACCGCGGTCGGCATCCGCAACATTCCGCAGGACTACCGCAATGTCGCGCAAGTGCTGCGGCTCAATCACGTCGAGTTCTTCTGGAAGATCATGGTGCCGTCGGCGGCGCCCTACATCTTCACCGGGTTGCGCATCGGCATCGGCCTCTCCTGGCTCGCCATCGTCGCGGCCGAGATGCTGATCGGCGGCGTCGGCATCGGCTTCTTCATCTGGGATGCCTGGAACTCGTCGCATATCAGCGAGATCATCCTGGCGCTGGTCTATGTCGGCCTGATCGGCTTCGTGCTCGACCGCATCGTGGCCGGCGCCGCCACCGTGGTCACCCGCGGCACCGCCGCCAACTGAAAGCGAGCCGCGATGACGCCCTATCTCAAGCTCGACCACATCGACAAGACCTTCCGCCGCGGCTCGGTCGAAACCGAGGTGCTCAAGGACATCACGCTCGGCATCGAGAAGGGCGAATTCGTCTCGATGATCGGCCATTCCGGCTGCGGCAAGACGACGCTGCTCAACATCGTCGCCGGCCTCATCCCTGCGACGACCGGCTGCGTGCTGCTGGAAGACCGCGAGGTGAACGAGCCGGGCCCCGACCGGGCGGTCGTGTTCCAGAACCATTCGCTGCTGCCTTGGCTCACCGTCTACGACAACGTGCGTCTGGCGGTCGACAAGGTGTTCGCCGGCAAGAAGTCGCGCGCCGAGCGCCGCGCCTGGGTGCTGCACAATCTCGAGCTCGTGCAGATGGCGCATGCCAAGGACAAGCGGCCGGCCGAGATTTCCGGCGGCATGAAGCAGCGGGTCGGGCTCGCCCGCGCGCTCGCGATGGAGCCGAAGGTGCTGCTGCTCGACGAGCCGTTCGGCGCGCTCGACGCGCTCACCCGCGCGCATCTGCAGGACTCGGTGATGGGAATCCATCAGAAGCTCGGCAATACGGTGTTGATGATCACCCACGACGTGGACGAAGCGGTTCTGCTGTCCGACCGCATCGTGATGATGACCAATGGTCCGGCGGCGCAGATCGGCGAGGTGATGGAGGTGCCGCTGGCGCGGCCGCGGCGGCGACTCGAGCTGGTGTCGAGCCCGACCTACCTCAAGTGCCGCCAGCGCGTGCTGGAGTTCCTCTACGAGCGCCACCGCTACATCGAGGCGGCGTGAGCGGCCGCGGCGGGCAGGAGCTCACTCCTTACTGCCTTCATTGCGTTTATGATGGCATGATCGTTAGGGCGCCGAGCGACGGCGAGATCGATCATGCGTCCAGAGGTCCATGTTGATCGAGCGCGTATCTACGTCAGCTTTGCGGACGAGGATCGTGCTCGCGCCATGGAGATCGTGCGGTGGCTCAACGACAGCGGCTGGCATGTCGTTGCCGATGACAGGCACTCGGTGGGAGCAGGCGATCAGTGGGCTCCGCCCAGTCGACTCGATGCTTGCGACGTCATGCTCTGCGTGATCACGCCCGGATGGCTGGTATCGAGGTTCTGTCATCACGAGTTTTCCTACTGCGCCAAGCGAGGAAAATTCGTTCTGCCGCTCATCTGCGAGCTGTCTGACGTAAGCCTGCTCCCACCGGCGATCCGGGCGCTGCCGCGCGTAGACCTTACTCACGATGGGCTGGTGGACTACCTCGCGCTCAAAGACGTGCTGAGCCAAACCGGCTCGAAAATCGGCAGGGTGGCGGTGGTCGAGAATGATCCAGAGCGCCCTGGGGCATTTGGTCGGGCACTCAGTGACCGACGTTTGCTTTGGCTGTTGCTGGCTGCCGTGATGCTGGCCTCGATCGTGGCGGTTTGGCTTTGGGCACGGAATTGAAGCGCGCGCCACCGCAATCAGCCATCGTATTCGATATCGTCGCGATAGAGCTCATACGCCGCCTTGTACTCCATGACGCGCGCGACCTCGCCGATGAAGCTCTTGTCGTAGCCGGCGCGGCGCAGCAGGTGGAATCCCATCTCCATGCCGGACGCGATGCCGCCGGCGCTGATCAAGCGCCCGCTGTCGACGACACGCGCGCGGCTCACCCGCACCTTCGGGGCGATCTCGGCCAAGCGCTCGATCGGCACCTTGCCCATGTTGGACGCTTCCAGCCGGTCCGGCTCCTTACGATTGGTCGCCGCCTTGCCGTCGAGCAGGCCCATGCGGGCGTAGATCCACGATCCGGTGCACACGCTGGTCAGCAGCGTTTTTTCCGGCAGTGCGCGGATGAAATCGTGCAGCCGGCCGTTGTTGATCTCCTGGCGCAGCCCGAAGCCGCCGGGGATCAGAAAGGCGTCCATGTCGGGCGCGTCGCTGAAGCCGTAATTGGGCAGCACCGTGAATCCGGCCTGCGCCTGCACCGGCCGCAGCGACTCGGCGACCAGAAAGGCGTCGAGCTCCGCATCGAACCGGCGCAGTGCCGCGCTGGCGAGCGAAGCGAGCTGCCAGCGCGGCGACTCTAAAGTGCGCGCGCCGGACACTCGCCCTGAACCGGGCTCGTCGGCGCGCGACCGAGAAAACACCATGCGGCGCGGCGAAATCGACGATCTCGGCATCCTTGCAGACGTAGATGCCGAGCCGGAAGCCCGCCTTCTTTGGATAGGATCGGTGAGCCATCGGCGCGGCCCCCTGCCGGCGGCCGCGCTCACTCTTCCCTGTAGCCGTATTCCGGCACGTTGCCGCTATGGCCGTAGTATTTGTACGGCAGGAACTTGCCCGACATGGTGATCTTGACGCGGTCGCCCTTCGGGTTCGGCAGCCGCTCCATCTGCAGGTCGAAGTCGATCGCCGACATGATGCCGTCGCCGAACTCCTCCTCGATCAGCGCCTTCCAGGCCGGGCCGTTCACCAGCACCAACTCGTAGAAACGGTAGATCAGCGGGTCGGTCGGCGGCATCGGCACGTCGGCGCCGCGCATCGGCACCTCGTTGAGCAGCGCCTGCTCCGATTTGGAGAGCCCGAACAGGTCGGCGGCCTTGGCGGCCTGCGGCTTGGTCAGCTTCATCTGGCCGAGCAGCGCGCCGACGATCAGGAATTCCGAATAGCCCCCGATCTGCCCGCAGATGTATTTCCACTTCCAGCCCTTCTCGCGCTTGATGTCGAGAATCTTCTCGGTGAGGTCGGCGCGCTTCATTGGTGTCTCCCTGGTCCTTGGGCGCTTGATTGTCGGTGCGTCATGCCCGGTGCTGCGCAAGGCCCGACCATGACGGCGTGACGGAGGCGGATGCAGACGTCTCGGCGGCGACTACTGGCATCGGACCCCGGGCTTGCCCGGGGTCCGTCGTATTGAGTGTCGCAGGTCGGGTAGACCCGACCTGCGGCGCGCCCGGCCGCACGACCGGCACGTGCCGGCGGTCGTAGCCTCGCTCGCTCGTCTCGGCGGTGAAGCTCTTGCTGCGGGTCACCAGGAAGTCGATGATGTGGTTGCGCACGCCGTAATAGAGCGGGTGCTTGTGGAAATCGGTGCGTTTGCGCTCCTTCGGCAGCGGGTTCTCGACGATCTCCGCCAGCACCGCCTCCGGGCCGTTGGTCATCAGCACCACGCGATCCGCCAGATAGATCGCCTCGTCGACGTCGTGGGTGATCATGAACACGGTCTGCCCGGTCTCCAGGCAGATGCGGCGCACCTCGTCCTGCAGCGTGCCGCGGGTGAGCGCGTCGAGCGCCGAGAACGGCTCGTCCATCAGCATGATCTTCGGCTCGATCGAAAGCGCGCGGGCGATGCCGACGCGCTGCTTCATGCCGCCGGAGAGCTCGGCCGGCCGCTTGTGCTCGGCGCCGGTGAGGCCGACCAGGTCGATGAATTTCTGCGCGTGGTCCTGCAGGTTGTCCCGACTCATAAAGCGCCATTTCGACGCCACCGCATAGGTGACGTTGCCCATCACCGTGCGCCACGGCAGCAGCGCGTGGCCCTGGAAGATCACCGCGCGGTCGAGGCTCGGCCCCTCGATCGACTGGTTGTCGACGATCACGGTGCCGTCCGACGGCTCGTCGAGCCCGGCCAGAATATTGAGGACGGTGGTCTTGCCGCAGCCGGAATGGCCTATGATGCAGACGAACTCGCCGCGCGCCATCGACAGCCACAGATCCTCGAACACCGTGGTGGCGCCGCCACCGGGCGCCGGGAAGCGCTTGGTGATGCCTTCGATGGAGATGAATTTTTCGGTCATGCGCGCCGGCCTCACTCCGGGAACGTGACCATGCGCGCCAAGCGCGCGAGGACCTGGTCGAGGACCATGCCGACCACGCCGATCACCAGAATCGCCGTGATCACGTTGGTGATCGACAGGTTGTTCCACTCATTCCACACGAAGTAGCCGATACCGGTGCCGCCGACCAGCATCTCGGCCGCCACGATCACCAGCCAGGCGATGCCGATGGAGATGCGCATGCCGGTGAGGATGGTCGGCGCCGCCGCCGGCAGAATGATGGTGAAGGCGCGGCGGAAGACCCCGACCTCCAGCGTGCGCGCCACATTGAGCCACTCCTTGCGCACCGCGGCGACCCCAAAGGCGGTATTGATCAACATCGGCCAAAGCGAGCAGATAAAAATTACGAAGATCGAGGACAGGCTCGAATCCTTGATGGTGTAGAGCGCGAGCGGCATCCAGGCGAGCGGCGAGATCGGCTTGAGCACCTGGATGAACGGATCGAGCGCGCGGCTCATGATCTCGGACATGCCGATCAGGAAGCCGATCGGAATCGCGACCGCGACCGCGATCAGATAGCCGATCATCACGCGCGCGATCGAATAGGCGAGCTGGATTCCCAGCCCCTTGTCGTTCGAGCCGCGATCGTAGAACGGGTTCTTGAGGTGCTCCCAGATCTTGGCGCCGACGTCGAGCGGACCCGGCATCGCCGACTTGCCCTGGGTTGCACTCGCACCCATGAGCTTGGCGTATTCCGGGTCCATCTGCGCGACCGGCCCGGTGCCGCGGGTGGCGAGGTGCCACGCCGTGACGAACAGTGCGAACAACGCGAGCGACACCACCGCCGCGCGGAAGCCGAGCGAGGCGGTCATGGCGCGCTCCCGCTCGCTCCCGCTCTTGGCGGAGAGGGGTTCTTGGTCGCTCTGTCTGTGGATGGAGTGTGTACGCCCGGCGCGTGCATCATCCCTTGGCCTTACGTTGTTCGCTTGATCTTGAAGCTCTTGATGTAGTCCTCGGGCTTCGACGGATCGAAGGTCTTGCCCATGACCACAAAGGTCTTCGACGTGGTCGTGGGCGGCGTGAGCCCGACCTCCTTCATCAGCTTGGCGGTGTCGGTGGCGAGGTAGACCTGCTCGGCGACCGCCTTGTAGTCGACGTCGCCCTTGATCTGGCCCCAGCGTTTCATCTGGGTGAGGATCCAGATCGCGAACGACTGCCAGGGGAACGGATCGAAATCGATGCGGTTCGGATCGCGCTTCACGCTGCCGAGGCCGTCCGCATAGGTACCGGTGAGGATCTGCTCGAGCACGATCTCGGGCTGGTTGAGGTAGTTCGCCGGCGCGATGGCGGTGGCGATCTGCTTGCGGTTCTCCGCCTTATGCGCAAACGCGGTCGCGTCGATGATCGATTTCAGCAGCGCCGCGTAGGTGTTGGGCGTCGACGCGATGAATTCCTTCGATGCCGCAAAGACGCAGCAGGGGTGACCCTCCCACAGCTGCTTCGACAGGACGTGGATAAAGCCGACGCCGTCATAGACCGCGCGCTGGTTGAACGGATCGGGGCCGAGATAGCCGTCGATATTGTCGGCGCGCAGGTTGGCGACCATCTCGGGCGGCGGCACCGCGCGGATCTGGATATCGGTGTCGGGATCGAGCCCGGCCTCGGCGATGTAGTAGCGCAGAAGGTAGTTGTGGATCGAGTAATCGAATGGCACGGCGAACTTGAAGCCCTTCCACTGCTTCGGGTCGTTCTTGTCCTTGTGCTTGATGCTGAGCGTGATCGCCTGGCCGTTGATATTCTCGATCGCCGGGGCGGTGTAGGGGATTGCGTTCGAGCCGACGCCGAGCGTGATCGCGAGCGGCATCGGCGAGAGCATGTGGGCGGCGTCGTATTCCTTGTTGAGCGTCTTGTCGCGGATCACCGCCCAGCCGGCGGTCTTGATCACTTCGACATTGAGGCCATGCTTGGTATAGAAACCCATCGGATGCGCCATAATGATCGGGGTGGCGCAAGTGATCGGGATGAACCCGACCTTGAGGTCTTTCTTCTCGATCGCGCCGCCTTGCGCGAACACCTCGGTCGCGGTCTTGAGCGGAAAGATTTGGCTGAGCGCCGCGAGCGCGGTCGAGGCGCCGACCGATTTGAGAAACGCGCGGCGGGCGGCGTCCTGCGGAAACACGGCGCGCATGACCGCGGAGGCGACCACGCCCTGGTAGCGCTTCTCTTCGCTCTCGACTTTGACGCATTGCAGCGTCGCCGCCGCGTCGCGGTCGTGCGCGGTCTGGTCCACATGCCGTCCGCACGAGCAGCCTGAACGATGGAGCCGGCGCTGCGGGTCGAAGGGATTGTCGAAGGTTGACATCGGGACGCGCTCCATCGTTGCGCCGGAGGGCCCTCACCGGCGTTGCCAACGAATTAGCAACGGGCGTGCCAACCGATACGCGTTGTATTTGCAGGCGTTTTCAGTTTGGCGTTAAGGATGTGCCTGCGAATTATGCAATGCGCTGCCGCCTTTTTCTTAGGCAAGTGATGAAGTTTCGGTCATCGATGAGGCGCAACATGCATCGCAGCCAACCGTCAGATCGCCGCGAGACGCGCGGCGATCTGCGTCGGCGCCCAGTCGGCCTTGATGCCGAGATCGGCGAGGATCACCTGGGCGGCGTTGTAGGCCGGCAGCCCGGTGATGTTGCCGCCCGGATGGCTGCTCGAGCCGCAGAGATAAAGCCCTGCGAGGTGCGTGCGATAGCTGCCGGCGCCGGCGAACGGACGCTGCGCGCCGACCTGGTCATTGGCGAATGCGCCGACCAGGAGATCGCCTTCGCGCATGTTGGGCAGGCACCGCTCGACGTCGAGCGGCGTGCGCGTGAACGCGTCGATGACCGCATCGGCAAGGTTCGGCGCGTATTTCTGCCAGAGCCGCAGCATGGCGCGGCCGTGCTCCTCCCCGAGGCGATCCCAGTTCGCCGGATCGCCATGCACGCGGTAGGGCAGCTTCTCCCACATGAAGGCGGTGTGACCGCCGGCCGGCGCCTGGCTCGGATCGAACAGGGTCGGGCAGGCGCCCCACATCACCGTCGGCGGAATGGTGCCGGCCTCGTGATGGCGAACGATCTCGCTGAACTGGTCGACATGGTCGAGCCCCAGGATGACCATGAACGCCTGCGCGAGCTCGGGATGCGCGGCACTGGCGCGATAGCGCGGCGGGTCGCGGAGATCGAGATGGAGCGCGAACAGCGGCGCCAGCAGGTTGTATTGGAAGCGCTGCACCTGCTCGCGAATACCGCGCGGCACCAGCGCGTCGTCCAGCAGGTCGAGAAACGTCTGCTGCGGATTGAGCGACGAGGCGACGAAATGCCTCGCACGGATCAATTCGCCCTCGTGCGTTTCGACTCCGACCGCGCGCCCGCCTTCGACGATGATCCGCGTCGGCTCCGTCATCAGCCTGATCTCGCCGCCGCCCTCGCGCACCGCCGCTTCGAGCGCGCGCGCCAGCGCCGCCGAGCCGCCGCGCGACATCTGCGCCTTGGCGGGGCTCGCCAGCAGCGACGCGATATGATGGCCGAAGCCGGGCAGCCGCAGGTCGACCTCGCGCAGGCCGTTGAAGAACAGCAGCCCCGCCTGGATGGTGGGGTGCTCGAACTCCTGCGTGACAAATTGCAAGGGCGACAGCGCGCTCACCTGAATGAGCCGCCGGCCGGCGCTGGTGCGCGCCAGCAAGGCGCGCCGCTCCGCGGGCGGCAGCGGCGGCGAGCGGGTTTCCGGCGCCAGGATGTTCTGGACGATCGGCACGAACTCGTCGTGCCAACGGGCGAGCGTGTCGGCGTCGCGGCGGCTGAACTGCGCGAACGACTCGATGGTCTTGGCGATGTCGGTCCACCATTCGAGCGCGCGGCCGTCGCTGGTGACCAAGGCGACGTTGAGCTCCGGCTCGATGTAGCGCGCGCCGTGCCGCTCGAGCGCGAGGTCGGCGTACCACGGCATCGCGGTGATGGCGCGCTGGAAGAACGCGTGGGTGTTGTGCAGGAAGCCCGGATGGCGCGGGTCTTCGAGCGTGCTCAAGCCGCCGCCGGCGGCCGGCCGGCGCTCGATCGCGAGCGTCTTCAGGCCGGCCTTGCCGAGGTAGGCCTGCAGGATCAATCCGTTGTGGCCGGCGCCGAGGATGATGCCGTCGTAGGTCGCTGTCATGAATCTAGACGACCGTCTGGTGCCGCTCGATGCAGACGCGCAAGACCTCGTCGGGGTCGCGCTTCCACCAGTTGTTGGCGGAAAGAATTTCGACCTCGCAATGGCCGCCATAACCGGCCGCCTCCACCATCGCGCGGATCGCGCGCAGGTCGATCACGCCGTCGCCCATCATGCCGCGGTCGAGCAGCAGATCGGTGGTCGGCACCAGCCAGTCGTTGACGTGGTAGGCGAGGATGCGGCGGCCGGCGCGCGCGATCTGGCGCGCGAGGTCGGGGTCCCACCAGACGTGGTAGACATCGACCGCGACCCCGGCGCCGTCGCCCAATTGGTCGCAGAGGTCGTTCGCCTGCGCCAGCGTGTTCACGCAGGCGCGGTCGGCGGCGAACATCGGGTGCAGCGGCTCGATCGCAAGCGGCACCCCGGCCTGCCGCGCATAGGGCAGCAGCGCCGCCAATGCATCGTGCACCTGCCGCCGCGCGTCGACGATGTCGCGCGAGCCTTTCGGCAGCCCGCCGACCACCAGAATCAGGCACTGCGCGCCGATCGCCGCCGCCTCGTCGACGGCGCGGCGATTGTCGTCGAGCGCGGCGCGGCGGCCGATCTCGTCGGCGGCCGGGAACATGCCGCCACGGCAGAGGCCGGTGACGGTCATGCCGCGGGCGCGGATGAGCTTGGCCGCGCGCTCGACCCCGCAGGCCTGCACGATGTCGCGCCAGGGCGAGATCGCCGACAGGCCGGCGCGGGCGCAGCCCTCGACCAGCTGCTCGAGCGACCACGGTTTCACGGTCATCGAGTTGATCGAGATGAGCGCGCGGTCGTTCGACAGATCGCGCATCAGGCCTCCACGCCGCGGGTCGCCATCACGAGGCGCATGCGCGCGGCGGCTCTGTCCGGATCGCCCAGGAGACCGGCCGCGTCGGCGAGCCGGAACAGCTCGGCGAGATGGAGCGTCGAGCGCGTGCTCTCCTGGCCGCCGACCAGCGTGAAATGATCCTGCAAGCCGTTGAGGTAGGCCATGAACACGACGCCGGTCTTGTAGAAGCGCGTCGGCGCCTTGAAGATGTGACGCGACAGCGGCACGGTCGGCGCCAGGATGTCGTGAAACGATCTTGCGTCACCGCGCGTGAAGGCGCCGAGCGCCGCCGCGGCCGCCGGCGCGATCGCGTCGAAGATGCCGAGCAGCGCGTCCGAATAGCCGTGATTGTCGCCGGCGATCAGCTCGGCGTAGTTGAAATCGTCGCCGGTATACATGCGCACGCCCTGCGGCAGGCGGCGGCGCATGGCGATCTCCTTGTCCTTGTCGAGCAGCGAGATCTTCACGCCGTCGACTTTCGCCTTATTGGCAGAAATCACATCGAGCGCGACATCCATCGCCTTCACGTGATCCTTGTGCCCCCAATAGCCGTCGAGCGCCGGATCGAACATCTCGCCGAGCCAGTGGATGATCACCGGCTCTTTCACCTGGCCGAGGATACGGCCGTAGACCTTGGCGTAGTCGTCGGGCGCGCGCGCCGCCTTCACCAGCGCGCGGCTCGCCATCAGCACGATGCGGCCGCCGAGCTTTTCGACCGCCGCGCACTGCTCCTCATAGGCGCGGATGACGTCGTCGATCGTGACGCTCGCGCTGGGCTCGAGGTGATCGGTGCCGGCGCCGGAGCCGATCAGCGCGCCGGGAAAATCTCGTGCCGCGTCGAGGCTCCGGCGGATCAGCTCGAGTGAGGCCTTCCAATCCATGCCCATGCCGCGCTGGGCGGTGTCCATGGCTTCGGCGACACCGAAGCCGAGCGACCACAGATGCCGGCGGAACGCGATGGTGCGCTCCCAGTCGATCGCCGCGTCGAGCCAGGGATCGCCGTCGGCGAGCGGATCGGCCACCACGTGCGCCGCCGCATAGGCGATGCGGTTGAACGGCGGTTTCGCGGCCGGAAAATCGCGCGGCGGCTTGGTGGTGTAGGGCGCGAGCCTGCCGCCTGGGATGGGGAGATTGAGTGTTGGCAACTTAGTGTCCTCTTCGTGGGTTAGTCGTAGGGTGGGTCAAGTCGCCTGACGTGTCGCCGATCATCGGCCGGGCTCTCGCGCGACGCGACCCACCATTGGCGTAACCGACGGTGGGTCGCGGCGCGCACGGGTCTTCGTCCCCCCATGAGCCGTGCCACGCGCCTTGACCCACCCTACGCTGTTGCACCGCATCGACATCACACCTTCAGCGGCGGGATGTCGATCCAGCGCCGCTCCTTCCAGCTCCGTAACCCCGCTTCGGCGAGCTGCACGCCCTTGGCGCCCTCGATCAGCGTCCACTTGAATGGCGCGCCCTCGTAGAGATGGCGGATGAACATTTCCCATTCGGCCTTGAAGCCGTTGTCGTAGTTGGCGCTGTCGGGCACCTCGCTCCAGGTCGCGAAAAAGTTGATCGGCTGCGGCACGTCCGGGTTCCAGACCGGGCGCGGCGTGTTCACGCGCGCCTGGCTCCAGCACTTCTGCAGGCCGGCGACCGCCGAGCCGTGCGTGCCGTCGACGTGGAAGGTGACCAGATCGTCGCGGCGAACGCGCGTGCACCAGGAGCTGTTGATATGGGCGATGGCGCCGCCGGCGAGCTGGAAGGTGGCGTAGGCGGCGTCGTCGACGTCGGCCTTGTAGGGTTTGTCGTTCTCGTCCCAGCGCTTCGGAATGTGAGTCACGCCGAGGCAGGAGACGCTTTTCACCTCGCCGAACAGATTATCGAGCACGTAGCGCCAATGACACAGCATGTCGAGGATGATGCCGCCGCCGTCCTTCTTGCGGTAGTTCCACGACGGCCGCTGCGCCGGCTGCCAGTCGCCCTCGAACACCCAATAGCCGAACTCGCCGCGCACGGCGAGGATGCGCCCGAAGAAGCCGGCATCGATCAGCGTCTTGAGCTTCAGCAGCCCCGGAAGAAACAGCTTGTCCTGCACCACGCCGTGCCTGATGCCGGCCTTCTTCGCCGCCTGGGCGACGGCGACCGCGTCTTTCAGGTTCTCGGCGACGGGCTTCTCGCAATAGATGTCCTTGCCGGCGGCGATCGCCCTGCGCAGCAGCTTGGCGCGCAGCTTCGTGGTGGCGGCGTCGAAGAACAAGGTGTCGTCCTTGTTCCTGAGCGCGGCGTCGAGGTCGGTGGTCCAGCGCGTGATGCCATGCGCCTTTGCCAGTTGCTCGACCTTGGCGGCGTTGCGGCCGACCAGGATCGGGTCTGGCATGACGCGGTCGCCGTTCTTGAGCGCGACGCCGCCCTGCGCGCGGATCGCCACGATCGAGCGGATCAGATGCTGGTTCATCCCCATGCGGCCGGTGACGCCGTTCATGATGATGCCGAGTCGCTGTTGCGCCATTGCCATTACTCCATTCCCAGCTCTCGTAGGGTGGGCAAAATCGCTTGCCGGGTCGTCGGCGGTGGGCATAGCCCGCGAAGACGGGCGTAAACGCCCTTATGTCGCGCGCAAGATTTTGCCCACCGTAGTGGCCCGTCAGCGCGCCTTTGCCCACCCTACGTCGTCCGTTTCACTCCATCCCCAACAGCCGGTAGATGCGCCTCGTATATTCGCCGAACTTCTCGTTGGTCTTCATGTCGAGCGTGCGCGGATGCGGCAGCTCGACGCGGAAATTGTCGGCCATCCGCGCTGGGCCGGCGCTCAGCACGACCACGCGAGTGCCGAGGAACACCGCCTCGGTGATGCCGTGGGTGACGAACACGATGGTCTTCTTCGCCTCCTCCCAGATGCGGAGCAATTCCAGGTTCATCTTCTCGCGGGTGAGCGCGTCGAGTGCGCCGAACGGCTCGTCCATGAGAATGAGCTTGGGATCGTGGATCAGCGCGCGCGCGATGGCGGCGCGCTGCTGCATGCCGCCCGAGAGCTCGTAGGGGTATTTGTCCTCGTTGCCCGCGAGCCCGACCAGCGCCAGCAGAGCGCGGGCGCGGTCACGGCTCGCCGCCATCGGCAGCCCGAGGATTTCGGCCGGCAGCAGCACGTTGTCGATCACGCGCCGCCACTTCAGCAGCAGCGGCTGCTGAAACACCATGCCGATGTCGCGCGCCGGATCGAATGGCTGCGTCCGCGATCCGATCGACACTTGTCCGGAGTCATAGGGGTGCAGGCCGGCGAGGATCTTGAGCAGCGTGGTCTTGCCGCAGCCCGACGGTCCGACCAGCGAAACCAGCTCGCCCGCCTCGACGTCGAAGGTCGCTTCCGAGATGGCGAGAAAGTCTGAGCCCCGCGTGTGGTAGGCCTTCTGCACGCCGGCGAGGTGGATGAACGGTTCGCCCATTCCGTTTCCTACTGAATGCGCGCGTCGCGCACGACCAGCATGCGCTCGAGGCCGAGCACCAGCCCGTACAGCACCATGCCGATCAGCGTGATCAGGATCACCGCCATGAACATGGCGGCGGTATCGAGCGTGACCTGCACCTGCAGCATCAGGTAGCCGAGCCCGCGGTCGGAGCCCAGAAACTCGCCGACGATGGCGCCGGCGACCGCCAGGATCGCCGCGACCTTCATGCCGGAAAAGATGTAGGGCAGCGCGCCGGGCAGCTGGATCTTGGTGAACACCTGCCAGCGCGAGCCCTTGAGCGAGTGTACGAGGTCGAGCAGGTCGGGCTCGACCTCGCGTAGCCCGCGCGCGGTGGTCAGCACGATCGGGAAGAAGCAGATCGCGAACGCCATCATCGCATTGGGACCGACGCCGTAGCTGAACCAGACGATGATCAGCGGGCCGAGCGCGACCTTGGGGATCATGTTGAGGCTGACCAGCAGCGGCATCGCCGCCATTTCGAGCCAGCGAAACCAGGAGAACAGCAGCGCGATCCCGATCCCGATGACGACGGCCAGGATATAGCCGACGAAAATCTCGGTGGTCGTCACCGTGATGTTTTCCAGCCAGCGATAGTTGGGGACGAGAAGGGCGTGAAAGGTGTCATACGGGGAGGGCATCACGAACTTCGGCACCTTGCCGAGCACGACGAAGAAGTGCCACGCCGCCAGCAAAGCGAGATGGCTGACCACCGCCAACGCGTAGCGCTGCAGCTGAGTTGCTCCCAACGCCTACTCCTTCGGGTCGGATGACTTTGGAGGCATCGTACGGCAAGCGATGATCTGGAACCAGTTGACACGACGACGGCGCAACAGCGCACCCCGCGCGTCGCAGATTCGGTCTGCTCCCTCTCCCATTGGGAGAAGGGTGGGGTGAGGGGTTAAGGTCTATCGAGAGGTCTGTAACCCCCTCACCCCCACCCTCTCCCCAACGGGGGAGAGGGAGCGCACCGAGTACGTGGCATCATCGGACTCATGCCAGCCACCTATGCAGGTTCGCGCGCACGAATGCGTCGTC